>Ga0302326_10022696_pt1 | contig 12818 bp, 13 predicted proteins | sample Palsa_T0_3_FD_202264 | JGI IMG/M metagenome (GOLD analysis project Ga0302326, IMG submission 202264) | Peat permafrost microbial communities from Stordalen Mire near Abisko, Sweden - Palsa_T0_3 | ecosystem: Environmental > Terrestrial > Soil > Palsa > Peat permafrost | place: Sweden: Abisko... | reverse complement strand
AGAACAACGGGCGCAGCCGGTTTGTCCAGATTGGTCGCAACGGCGGACGAACCGGATTTCTTCGCCGAACTATCCTCTTTCTTGCCGAAATTCAGCGTGAGATAATCCACGACTTCCGTGAACTGCGCTTCGGTGCCGTCTGCGCCGTTGCTTTTCATGCTCGCGATGATCTCTATCCAGCCACTGCGGGTATTGCGCAGATTGATGGTGGTCTCGAGATCGTGACACGAGGCGCAAATCGCCTTGAAAGTCTCGCGCCCCTTTCCGGTCGGGAGATCCTGTGCGGTCACGGCAGGCGCCAGAATCACGACGGCGATCACAGCCCTGAAAGCCGCGGCGAAAGAATTTCTCACGCTACCTCCTTGCGCGCAATATCAGTGGCGCCGGCGCTATCCAGAATCTGCCGCGCCCGCGTCACATGGGGATCGGAGCAGTGCACCCGCAGGCACATCACGCCGGGTAGCACCGTAGGAACGGGAATGCTTTTGTCGCGCTTGCGCAGCAGGCCGCTTTCCCAAAGGAACCAGCCAAAAGTCGCCAGCACGGAGCCTAGCATGGTGGTCTCATAGGTGATCACGCCCGTCCCCCAGAACGAGAAGACCGGCATTCCACCGGTGACCAACCGGTAGTTGTGCTGGGCCGCGTAAACGCCGGCGGTAGCCAATCCTCCGCTGGCGATCGCGCCCAAGACCGCTACCAGCGACATGCGGCTGGGCCGGTCCAAAATGCCGCGGTGAAACTCGACTGGTTCTTCCGAAAACACGTCCATATCGTCAGCGTCGATACCGGCCGCCTTCAGGGCCAGAATCGCCGCTTCGAGCTTGGACTGCTCCCGGAAATCCGCCATCAGGTACACGGCTAATTTTCCTCCACCGGGTGCGCTTTGAATTCCCACACCGCGATCATCGGAAACAATTTGGCGAACAACAGATATAGCACGAGCATGCCGGCGAAGGTAGCGGCGGTGATCGCGAATTCGATCCAAGTGGGCACGTAAACGCCCGACGCCGCGTTCATCCGCGGATTGCCCAGCGTGGGGGCAACAATCAGGTAGCGCTCCAGCCACATGCCGATGAGCACGCAAACGGAAGCGATCATGGCGGTGTTAATCGTGCGCAGCTTGCGGATCCCCAGGAGGATGAACGGCACTACGAAATTGCAGAACACCATGGTCCAGAAGAACGGCGCGTACGGCCCGCGGATTTTGCTGGCGAAGACCGCCATCTCGCTGGGCTCGTTGCCGTACCAGACGGTCTGATATTCGGCGAAGGTGAAATAGAACCACAGCAGGCTCATCAACAGCAGAAGCTTCGACAGATTATTGAAATGATGCTTGGTGAGATACAGTTCGAGGCCCAGGGCGCGCCGCAGCGTGCCCATCACTAATAGGAGCGCGGCGATGCCGCTGAAGATCGCTCCCACCACGAAGTAGGGGCCGAAGATGGTGCTGTGCCACATGGGCGCGATGGACATCGCGAAATCCCAGGAGACGACGGTGTGCACGGAAATGGCGACGGCCAGGATGATGCACGCCATCAGCTTCATGGCGCGTTCCAGGGCGTGCCATTCGCGGTCGCTGCCGGTCCATCCGAGCGAAAGAATCCGATAGAGTTTGCGCCGCCAGGGGACGTTGTGCTCGGCTAGTTGCGCCATATCCGGGATAAGCGGCAAGTACAAGTAGATGACGCTGCCGGTTACATAAGTAAGGATGGCGACCAGATCCCACAGCAGCGGCGAACGGAAGTTCGGCCACAGCAGGCGCGGATTCGGGTAGGGAATCAGCCAGTAGAACAGCCAGGATCGGCCCAGGTGTATGATGGGGAACATGCCGCCGATCATCAGGCAAAATACCGTGATCGCTTCGGCCGCGCGTGTCACCGGTTTGCGCCAGGCGGCATCGGTAAGGCGAAGGATCGCGGAGATCAAGGTACCCGCGTGCGAGATGCCGATCCAGAAAACGAAATCGACGATGTAGAAGCCCCAGAAGACCGGACGGTTCAGCCCGGTGACGCCCATTCCATCGCGCACTTGAATGCCCCAGGCGGCCATCCCCAGAATGATGACCGACATCGCGGCGCAGATGGTGATCCAATAGCGCGGGCTTCCCTTCGACAGCGGGCGGAACAGATCTTCCCGAATTTTTGCGTACGGCAATAAGCCTGCGGACGCCGCCATGCTTTACTTGGCCCTCTCCAGATAAAAAACTTTGGGCTTAGTGCCGAGCTCGCCCAGAAGCGGCGTGGCGCGTCCGCTTCCGGCCAGCTTCGACACTTTGCTTTCGGGATCGTTCAGATCGCCAAATGCCATGGCCTCCGCCGGGCAGGACTGCACGCAGGCGGGCTGAATTTCGCCATCGGCCAACGGGCGGTTTTCCACCGCCGCATCGCGTTTGCCGCGCTGGATGCGCTGCACGCAGAAGGTGCATTTTTCCATGACGCCGGCGGGGCGGATGGCGACATCGGGATTATGCTGCAACTGCAGCGGCTCGGGCCACTCCGGCGCAAACCAGTTGAAGAAGCGCACGGTGTAGGGGCAATTGTTGGCGCAATAAAACGTGCCGACGCAGCGATTGTAAACCTGAACGTTCAAACCCTCGGTGTTGTGATAGGTCGCGTAGGTCGGACAGACCGGCTCGCAGGGCGCGTTATCGCACTGCTGGCAGAGCACCGGACGGTACTTCACTTTCACGTCCGGGAATTCGCCTTCGTAGTAGCGATCCACGCGAATCCAGTGCGCGGTCCGGCCTTTCTCGGCTTGATCGGGACTCGACACCGGCAGATTGTTTTCGGCATGGCACGCGACGACGCACGCTTCGCATCCGGTGCAGCGGTCCAGGTCAATCGACATTCCCCAACGATGTTCCATGCGCTTACCTGTGGATGTCTCTTTCTTCGCGATCCGGCGTCGAGAACTGAATCCACTGCCTGCGATCTCCCACCCGCGATACCTTTACGCGGGTGCCGCCCATCACCAATGCGCCGGTCGACTTCTCATACGCCGGCGCCAAAATCGACAGCGGATTCGCTCCGCGCGCGGAGGCGTAACGTCCATAATGCGTGTGCCCGTCGCCGATGGGCATGCTCACTACGCCGGGAATCGCTCCGGGATGCACGTAGGCGGGCGCATCGATCGAACCGTGCGCCGACTCGACGCGCACGATGTCGCCATTCGCCACGCGCAGCGCCGCGGCAGTTTTGGGATCGAGTTCCACCGGCAATCCCCAGATGGAGCTCGAAACCGGATCGGGAAGCTCTTGCATCCACGGGAGGCTTGAACCCGATCCGTCGTGATGCTGGAGCGAAGCGTAAGGCTGGAACTCCAGCGGGAACTGCGCCGCATCGCCAGCCATCGCGCTTGACGCGACTTCAAATTTCGCGTCTGCGATATGCGGAGCGGGCGCGGCCACGGCATCATCCCAAAAGCCACCTTGATGCAGAACATCATCCACCGTAAGCTCTCCGGCCAGCGGCTCGATCACTTCGCGCACGCTGACGCCGTCGTAGGACACCTGCATTTTCTCCGCGATCTCGGCCAAAGTTCGTTCCACCGCTCGGGTATCATACAGCGGACGGATGAACGGTGTCGCGGCCGCCATCCCGACTCGCGTGGATACAGCCGGCACCACCGCCATTTCGGACTCCAGCGCATCGTGATCCGGCAGGATCAAGTCCGCCCAGGCGCTTGAATCGTCCAGAAAAGATCCAAAGCTGATGACCGTTTCCGCGCGTTTCAGCGCGTCTTCCATTCCGCTGGATTTCGGAAACAGGTAGGCGGGATTCGCGCCGTCGATCAGAACCACCTGCGCGTGCGCCAGAGCTTCCGCCACGCGATAGTTTTCGGGCGGAGCGATGGCTTGCTTCGCGGGCGCGAGAATGCCGCCGGGCTTGCCGATGTTTCCCAGCATGACATTGATGTAGTGCGAGGCGATCACGGCGTCGAACGAATTGCCGTGCACGACGGAAGCTCCGCCGATCACCAGCGGTCCGGGCGATTCGCCTAACTGCCGCACCGCTTCGCGCACGCGCTTGTCATCTAAGCCGCAGGCCGCCAGCAGCGTCTTCACATCGGCGGCGCGGAAGGCATCCGCCGCTGCCTTGGGGATATCCTTGGCATTGCGCGCGAGTTTGCTGTCGAGCAGGATGCGCCCGGCTGCCGCGAGAAATTGCGGCTCGGTGCCGGGACGCAGCGGCAGCCAGCGATCCGCCGCGGAAGCCGTGATCGAGAGGCGCGATTCCGCCTGCACCAGGCGTCCGCGGACCTCGGGCCGGCCTTGGCGGAAGGCTCCATACTGACGCGCGTAGTACACCGGCGAAGCCCAGCCGCCGAGGAAATCCGCGCCTACGCCTAATACAAATTGCGCGTTTGCGAGATCGTAGACAGGCTGGCCCACCCACCCAAAAACCATTTGCGCTGCTTTGCGTTCCACTGGATGATCCGTGATGGAACACGCAATCGGAGCCGGCGCTTTCAAAGCCATTGCAAAGCGATCGAGCGCCAAGGAGCGGGTGCTGGCCGCGCCACTAGAGAGAATTACAATCTTGCCCGGATCGGCGGCTCGCGCCTTGGCGATTTTTTCGGATGCCGAGGCAATGGCAGCGTCCCAGGAGGTTGCTGCGAACTGGCCGCTGCCGCGGTCGCCCGAACGCTGCATGGGTCCGCGCAGACGATCCGGATGGTAAAGGGCCTGGACTACGGCCTGTCCCCGGGCGCACAATCTCCCGCCGCTGATGGGATCGAGCGGGTTGCCTTCCATCTTCTTAACCGCAGCCACGCGCTCGCGAACCTGCTCGCCCTCGTCGGTGGTTACGCGCTCGCCTTCCATGATGCGCGCGATGGTTCCGCATCCCGCGCTGCAAGAGGTGCAGACGGCCGGGTGCCACTGTTCTTCGCCGGGAACGAGTTCGCGCTCCGGGACGAGCAGCGGCATTAATTTGCCGACACTGGTTCCGCAGCCGGTGGTGAGGGCTCCGGCGGAGGTTGCCGATAGAATCCGGAAGAAGACGCGCCGATCCATATTTATTGGGCCGCCCTCCGGGCCGGCCATTTCGCCGCCTGCCGTTTCGCAGCCCGAGCGCCTAGTAGTGACATGTGGTGCAATCCTCAGACGCGTGATTCTGGCGGTGGCAGCTCAAGCACGTTCCCATGTTGTGCTTCACCAGCAACTGCGCGGTGGCGGCTTGGGTCATGTCACCATGACAGCGGGCGCATGGCACGCCGGCTCGAATATGCGGCGCGTGCTGGAACCTCACGAGCGCGCCGGGATCGAATCCGTACACCCGTTCCCATGGAATCTCGCGCCGCGCGGCTGCAAACCCGGCGACTTTCTTGACCTCGGGATTTTCAGTGGCGATTTTGGCGTGACACAACATGCACTTCGACACCGACGGGATGATCGCGCGCGCGCCGGTGTCCGCGCCGCTGTGACAATCCAGGCACCGCAACCCATGATCGATGTGAATTTTGTGCGAGTAGGCGATCGGCTGCTCGGCGCGCAGCACCGGCGCAGAAAGGGAAAGAATCGCGACCAGTAGAAGCGTTGCCGGCACGCCGCCGATCCGTCGCGAAGCGGTCTTAGTGGCGCGTGGATTCCCGGACGGGGCCGATTCGTCGCGGTTCGGCCTATGGAAACAGCTAATACAATCGTTCATGAACTTAGGGCCGGTGAGTCTATGCCAACACAAGGATTCTGAGCACCGGCGCTGAGGAAACCCAACCTGTCTCTGACGATGCTACCACAGGTATCGAGCGGATCAGGCGGAAAACTGTCACTGCGCGGAGCGATTCCCGCAGTTCATTGCGCTCCATGGAAGCGGCCGAACCACGCGGCTTTGCCTACGATGTGGCCGTCCATTGCTTTCAGCAGATCCTCGCGCGTCGTACCCGCCGGAAGATCCAGCTTGGTATCCAGAGCGTAGAACTCGAATACGTAGTGATGGATCGGCCCGGGTCCCGCGCCGGGCCCGAAATAGGCCGGCGTTTTCCCGCCACGGGACGCGATGCCAGGACCGTTGCGCGTGCCATCCGGGAGATCGCCGGGCCCCAGTCCTTCCGGCAAGCCGGTAACCGTTCCCGGGATGTTGAATGCCGTCCAATGGAGGGTGTCGGCGGTAGTTTTGTTCGCGGAATTCTCAACGTCGTGAAAAATCACGGCATAGGAATTGGAGATCTTCGGGCGCGGTGCTGGGATTCGTGCCTAGGTTCCAGTGGAACTCGAAGGCCGGCGACTTGTTCTCGCCGCCGCGCGAAGCGTTTCTCAGAGGAATTTCGCCGCCGTCCGGCCACGCAGTGGTGGTCACCGAAAGCACGCGGCGCGGCGGGGCCGCCTGCTTTCCGGCCGGCGCCTGCGCCAACACTACGATTGCGGATGACATGGCCACAATCGCCCCTAGCAAAGTTCGTTGGAGTACCTGCATTCGCGATTCTCTCCCTTTTGCGCTCGGTATGTTACACAATACGATGTCTTTTGAAAATGTCATTGTAGTGGATCGCAGGGCCATGCGCAAGTGCAAATCGAACCGAGGAAGGCCCAAGGGGGAAAATCGAAAGAGGCAGGCTGAAAAAGGGCCGGATCGCTCCGGCCCTCGCGGGTTATTTTGCTAACGCAAAGCGATCACTTGGGGGTCACATGGATCAGGGCGCCGGGATTGGCGTCTTCCAGCAACCACAGCGAGCCATCGGGGCCTTCTTCCACGTCCCGGATGCGTTTGCCCATATCCCAGCGCTCGGCGGTTTTCGCGCCGCCATGGCCGTCAAACACGATGCGGTTGAGCGACATTGTGCCCAGGCCGCTGATGAAGCCGTTGCCGTTCCATTGCGGGAAGGTCTGCGTGCCCGTATAGAACATCAGATTACCCGGCGCGATCACCGGCACCCAATAGATCGCCGGCATCGCCAGTTCGGGCCGCGAGTCGGGCTTGGGAATGGGCACGCCGTTGTAGTTCTGGCCGAAGGAGACCAGCGGCCAGCCATAATTTTTGCCTTTCTCGATCAGGTTCAGCTCGTCGCCGCCGCGCGGGCCATGCTCGACCTCCCATAATTCGCCAGTGGGCGAAAACGCCATGCCGTAGGGCGTGCGGAAGCCGCTGGCCCAGGTTTCAGCCGGCGTCTCGTTGGGGCCGGGAAAGGTATAAATGCTTACTACCTTCGCGGTTTTGGCGGCTTCGGTGTCACTGGGCGGATCGATCAGCGGAATACTGGCGGCGCCGGTTTCGCCGAAGTGGGGATTGCCGGAGGCCGGTTTGCCGTCCAGCGTCAGGCGCAGGATCTTGCCTTCCGGCTGGTTTGGATCCTGGGCGGGGGTAAAGCGCTGGCGGTCGCCGACCGTGAGGAACAGATACTGGCCGTCAGGCGAGAAGGCGATCTGCGCGCCTTCCTGGCCACCCTTGCCCTTGGGCATCTGGCGCCACAGCACCTCTAGGTTTTGCAGTCTGGCCACGGTGGGGGTGATGTTGAGTTTGGCGCGGGCTAGCGCCAGTCCGCCGCCATAGTCGCCCGGCTCGACGTAGGTGAGGTAGATGCTTTGGTCGGTGGCGTATTTGGGCGAGAGGAAGACGCCCAGCATGCCGTTCTGTCCCTGCCAATAAACAGGAGGCGTGCCGGCTACCGGCATCTTCTCTCCCTTTTGAGTTACCAGCCACAGGGGCCCGACTTTTTCGGTGATCAGCATGCGGCCATCGGGCAAGAAGGCGAGCCGCCAGGGTAGTTCAAAGGTGCTCACCGTGGTCATGCTGAAGGGCAGGCTGGCCTCGGGTTTCTGTTCGCCCGCATTGACCTGAGCCCAGGCCGACGCCGACGCCAGGGTGAAGAGCAACACCGCTTTCGCCAATTTCATCGTCATCTCTCCTTGCTTCTCCGTTTCTCAAGCGCCCGGCCTTAAGCGATCCAGCGCGCCATTATCCATCGTCTACTACCATACCGCGTGGGCCCATAAGGCCACAATTTTTCCTAGGTGTCGCATGTGAAGTTCTCACTTGCCGGAGCGTACTTGACACAAGACTACGTAAAGTATAATAGACAATACCACAGGCGGCAGATTCTAAGCGACGGACCAGAGGACATGAGGTTCTCTCTCCATGATTTCGGCAGCTTTGGCGAGATCGAGCGGCACTGCGGCCGCTCTCTTGGAGTGCGAATGGATCGATACAAGATTTACAAGCAAACTGGCGCTCACGCCGATGTGCTGGCTGCGGTGGGCGCTGCGAATGTACTGCGGCACATGGATCCGCGCATCGTGAATTTCGAGGATCGTCTTGAAGTTCAGCTCTCGCGGCGCCTGCGCCGCTCCGATATTCACGCCGTCGATCCCGGTTTTTCCTATCTCCTGCGCTCCAAAAAGACGGACATCGTACTGCCTCCGAAGAGAATCATTCGGACTCGCACCACCGCCGGCACGGACGCGATTATCCCGTGCGTGGACCACATCGGAGAACCGGATGTATTCGACCTTAGGCCGCATGAACGCGTTTCGAGGGCCGAATCAGGTTGTGTCGAGTTTTGCAAAGATGCGGCGAAGCCGATGCGCCGGGACGTAGATCGCAAATTCGTCGAGACGATTGTGCCGCTCAATATTTACAATTCAGGACCGGGCTTTGTGCACTATTCGGCTCCGGACGGGGAGTCCTCGGGCGACCGTCCTTAGCGCTCACGATCGGACCCCAACGGGCTTGGCAATCCTCAGCCGAAATATAGGATTCTAGCAACGTTCGTTAAACCCCGTTGAGAAGGGGACTGAAATCAGTGAGGCTTTTGCCAGAACCGCGGCCTCCTAAGGCCGCGGCACCCTGGTTTTGCTCCAGCCTCTCTTAACCAAAGGTAAACGCGAACACCTGCGCCCCCGGGTCGAGAAATTCAATTTCAAAGAGGCGGTCCTCAATGGCGTTTTTCTGCCTAATGAGCTGGTAGAGACGATGGTCCACAATTTTCCCATTTCCTTGGGCGTCGGTATCGACTCCGTGATTCGGTCCCGGCGCTTGACCATCGATCTTTACGCGGAAGCGCACCGGCTTCCCGTTTGATGCAGGCCCGAGCACCAAGTGGACATCCCTAGAGTGGAACCGATAGACGATCTTCCCCGGCACGGAATTGAGACTCGCAACCTGGGCCCGATCCATCCAATTGCCGGAGAGTCCCCACTGATTAAGTTCAAGATGTTTTGGAACGCTGTAGACGTAGGAGACATCCTGGCGCAGTCCGCCGGAAGACATAAAACTATCTGCGCGCTGGTAACCCACGTAGGTTTCAGGCGACTGAACATCCCTGTCCGGCGGCGCCTCCGTGCCGGTAGCCCGAGCCTCCACTAGTCCATTGAATGACAACTGCCCGTTGCGTTCCTTGAGCAGCTCCTGAATCTGCCGCTCGGATTCATCCTCGGTGGCCACGCAAAACCGGCCATAGGTGGCCACCTGAAAACCGGCCAATGAGATAGCTGAACCAGGACATTGACCCTGGCGGGGGAATAAGCTCCGTCAACGTGAGCAATGTCTTGAGCGAAGAAAAGAAACAGCAAGTGATTGCGCTGGGCCGGCTGGGCTGGTCGCTGCGGCGGATTCAGCAGGCCACACGCGTCCGGCGGGAAACGGCCGCCGGGTACCTGAAGGCTGCGGGGATTCCGATCCGGGCGCCGGGAGGGTGGGGCCGGCATACGGCCGAGGCGGCAAAACCGGCCATAGAGGTGGCCACCGACCCTGGGGCCGAAAAACCATCGGATCCGCAGTCGGGCCGCAGTCCGGCATCGAGCGCTTGCGAGCCGTACCGCGAAGTGATCGAGCTAGGCCTTTCGCGTGGCCGCAACGCGATGGCCATCTGGCAGGACTTGGTGGACGACCACGGCTTCGCCGGGCGCTACAACAGCGTCAAGCGGTTCGTTCGCAAGCAGCGCGGAGCCACTGCGCCGGAAGCTCGCGTGGTCATCGAAACGGCTGCGGGCGAAGAAGCGCAAGTCGACTACGGCGAAGGTCCGATGGTGCGCGACCCGAACACCGGCAAGTACCGCCGCATGCGGATGTTCGTGATGACGCTGGGCCACAGCCGGAAATCGGTTCGCCTGCTGGTGTTCCGCTCCAGCACGCAAGTCTGGGCCGAGCTGCATGAGAAAGCGTTCCGCCGATTGGGCGGCGCGACTCGCGTGGTGGTGCTCGACAACTTGAAAGAAGGCGTGCTCGCGCCCGATCTGTACGACCCAGCGATGAACCCGCTCTACCGCGATGTGCTGAAACATTACGGTGCCGTCGCGCTGCCGTGCCGCGTGAACGATCCGGATCGGAAGGGCAAAGTGGAGTCCGGCGTCGGCCACGCGCAGAAGACGCCGCTCAAAGGTCTGCGTTTCGAAACCGCGGAAGAAGCGCAAGCTTATCTGGACCGCTGGGAAGATCGCTGGGCCGACACGCGCATTCACGGCACCACCAAGCGGCAGGTAGCCGCCATGTTCGCGGAAGAAAAACCGGCGCTGCTGGCGCTGCCGGTGGAACCCTTCCGCTATTACCAGTACGGCGAGCGCACCGTGCACTTGGACGGCTGCGTCGAAGTGGACGCAGCTTACTACGGCGCGCCTCCCGGCTGGATCGGGCGACGCGTGAATGTGCAGTGGGATGATGCACACGTTCGCATCCTCGATCCCCTGACCGGGAATCTGTTGCGCGAGCACTTGCGTCAACAGCGCGGACGTCACCGCATCAAAGACGAAGACCGTCCATCGAAGACGCCCTTGTCCACGCGGCTGCTGTTGGCACGTTGCGAGAAGGCAGGACGGCACATCGGCGCTTTCTGCCAGGGCTTGCATCGCCATCATGGAGAAGTCGCGGTGCGCCGTATTCTAGGCGTACTCTCGATGGCCAAAAAGTACGGCGTCGCGTCAGCGGAGGACGCCTGCGCCGTGGCCCTGGAAACAGGCGCGACGGAATACCATTTTGTGCGCCGCTATCTGGAGCGCGGTCCGCAACTGCCACTGAACCTGCGCCAGGTCGATCCGCTCATCCGCCAGCTCACGCTGTATCGCGATCTCATTGAATCCCGCACGCAGCAGGACCCAACCGCTCTCAAAAAGGAAAATCATGAATCTGATTGAACTTCAACGCGCGCTGACGCAGCTCCGCCTCGGCGGCATCGCGGCGGTGCTCGAAACCCGCTTACGCCAGGCTCAAGCCGAATCGATGCCACCCATCGATCTGATCTCGTGTCTGGTCTCTGATGAACTCACGCGCCGCTCGGATCGATTGCTGGATCGTCGGCGCAAACAGGCCGGTTTCCGCGATGCCAATCGCACGCTCGACAACTTCGACTTCGCCTTCAACCCGAAAATGAATCGTAGCCTGATCTTCGATCTGGCCACGGCGGCGTTCATCGGCAGGCGTGAAGATGCACTGTTCCTCGGCCCCGGAGGCACCGGGAAAAGCCACCTGGCGCAGGCTATCGGGCAGGCCGCCATTCAGCAGGGCTATCGCGTGCTGTACCGCGAAACGCATGTGCTGCTGGATGAACTCGCCGACGCGGTGGCCGACGGCACACGCAAAGAATATATGGAATCGGTCGCCGCCGTGCCACTGCTCATCGTCGACGACTTCGGCATGCGCAAGCTGCCGCACACCGCCGCTGAGGATCTGCTGGAAATCGTGATGCGCCGCTACGAACGCTTTAGCACGCTCCTCACTTCGAACCGTCCCGTGGAAGACTGGGGCAAACTGTTGGGCGACGTCGCCGCAGTGAGCGCCATGCTCGACCGGCTGCTGCATCACGGCCATGTACTCAAGTGCGGCCCTCGGAGCTGGCGCACCAAGACCGCACCGCCATCGTAAGGAAGAAGGCTTTCTTTGATGCGAGGGCTCTGCCCTCGCGCTCCTGGGATTTATCGCTTTCCGCCAGAATGGCTACCGAGCGGGGCGGCTTTGCGCCGCCCGCCATTCCGGACCCGGATCGGCGCTCTGGTCGCGTCCCCGCGTTGCCATATCCTCCGTCCAGGCCTCGCCAGTATAAGGCTCTTCAGGCCGCATTGCGAAAAATGTTTGCCGAAACGGCCGTCGGCGGGTTATAAATACTCTTGTCCTGGTGCAGTTCCGTTGGCCGGTTTTGAAGTGGCCACGTATGGCCGGTTTTCAGGTGGCCGCCGAGGTTCATCGTACTTCCCCTCTCCGAAGTGGTGATGACGGATGCGTCCCGTGACATCGATGAGATAGTCCGCGGGCCAATAGGAATTGTTAAATCCCTTCCAAATCTTGTAATCGTTGTCGAGCGCCACGGGATACGTGATATGCATCTCGCCCACAGCCCGGCGGACATTGTCCGGATCCTTCTCGAAGGCAAACTCTGGCGTATGCACACCTATGACGACAAGGCCGCTGTCCTTGTATTTTTCCGCCCACGCCCGAATATACGGCAATGTGCGCAGGCAATTGATGCAGGAGTAAGTCCAAAAATCCACCAGGACGACCTTGCCTTTGAGTTCATCGCGGTTCAACGGCGGCGAATTGAGCCATGCGACCGCGCCGGAGAGATCTGGAATCGTCTGTGGCCCGGTTTCAGCGCCAGCGGCCGTAGCCGACATCATCATGCCCGGCGCCTCGGATGGAGTACTTGGCCGAACACGATCTATCAGAGACTGTTCAAGCCCCGAAGTGCTCGCAAGCGAAAGTTGCGTGAACAGGCCGCGATCCAAGCCCAATGTAATAACGGCTACTCCCGCTAAGACAGCAACGCCCACAATACTGCGTATCCAAACCTCCGCGCCCAAGGAGCGTTTGAGGGCAGCGAATACCCGTCCACCTGCCAATAACGCTATAGTTAGCGATGTCGCAGCGCCAGCCGCATAAGCCAGCAGCAGAAAGACG
>Ga0302326_10022695_pt1 | contig 12820 bp, 11 predicted proteins | sample Palsa_T0_3_FD_202264 | JGI IMG/M metagenome (GOLD analysis project Ga0302326, IMG submission 202264) | Peat permafrost microbial communities from Stordalen Mire near Abisko, Sweden - Palsa_T0_3 | ecosystem: Environmental > Terrestrial > Soil > Palsa > Peat permafrost | place: Sweden: Abisko... | reverse complement strand
TGTTGGAGCGGGGCGCGAAGCCGGACATCTTCCTGGCAGCGGCGCTGGGCGATGTGGCGCTGGCCCAGAGGTTGGTGGCGGAGGATCGAGGCTGCCTGGCGCACCGGATCGGAAAATTGCCGGAGTTTCCACCGCTTGGCCATCAGGGGCGAGGCGGCACGATCTACCAGTGGACCCTGCGGTTTAATTCTTATCCGCACCAAATTGCTCTCATGAAGGGACGCCAGCCGATGTTCGATTTCCTTTACGCGGCGAGCGATACGGTGACTCGGTTGTTGGTGAACTGCCTGTTGGCACGGCAGGCGGAGGCGGAGGCGATCGCAAAGGAGCATCCGCAGACCGTGCCGGGGCTGCCGGATGTGGATCGCGAGCTCGTTGCGAAGTATTGCTGGGAGACGAACACGAATTTCGACGCGGTGAAGCTAATGCTCGATCTCGGATTTCCGGTCGCGCATCCGGAGCATAGCCATGGCTACACGCCGCTGCACAATGCTGCGTGGGCGGGTTCGGGTGACCTGGTGGATCTGCTGATTAGGCGCGGGCATCCAGTGGACATTCGCGATCCCGTCCATGCGGCGACGCCTCTTGGATGGGCGCTGTACGACTTTCTTGTGGAGAAGCGCCATCCGGAGGGGGAGTTCGCGCGAGTGGTCAAAGCACTCCTCGAGGCGGGAAGTCCGCTGGAAGGCGCGAAATACCCAACGGGCGACGCGGAGGTGGATGAGATACTGCACGCCTATCTCTAACTAGGCAAGGGGCCGTTCGCCCTTGCCTGGTTTGTAGTCATGTTGCGCCTCATGTTCCACTCAAATGAAGCCAAGCGCGTCGTCGAAAATCTCTACGCTCAAGCAAGCGTTTCGCCGAGGGTCGGCCGGCGCACTTGCCCCGTGCTACGCTGAAATTTCCCTATGAGTCAAATCGAAATTACCCTGCCCGACGGCAGCAAGAAGTCCGTCGAAGCAGGCTCCAGTCCGCTCGATATCGCCAAATCCATCAGCCCGCGGCTAGCCGACGCCGCCATTGTCGCCAAGGTGGATGGCGAGCTCTCCGATCTCGCCCGGCCGATCGAAAAGGACGCCGCCGTTCAGATCCTCACCAGCAAAGATCCCGAGGCGCTGGTAGTTTACCGCCACTCCACTGCGCACCTGCTGGCGGCCGCCGTGCTCGAACTCTATCCCGAAACCCAACTCGGCATCGGGCCGCCGATCGATACGGGCTTCTATTACGATTTCGACCGTCCCACTGCGTTCACGCCCGACGATCTTGAAAAAATCGAAAAGAAGATGTGGGAGATTCAAGCCCGCCAGCTTCCCTATGAGCGCATCTACACGCAGAAGGAAGAAGGCCTGCGTAAGTATTCCGATGCCTGGATGAAGTGCGAGCTGATCGCCGAGCGCGCCGGCGAGGTCTTCACCGAATACACCCTGGGACCGCATTTCATCGATTTTTGCCGCGGCCCGCACGTGCCCAACACGTCGAAGATCAAGGCGTTCAAGCTGCTCTCGATCGCCGGCGCTTACTGGAAAGGCGATGAGCACAAGAAGCAGTTGCAGCGCATCTATGGCACCGCGTTCTTTTCGGCGAAAGATCTGGAAGAGTATCTCAAGCAAGTCGAAGAAGCCAAGAAGCGCGACCATCGCAAACTGGGCAAGGAACTTGACCTCTTCAGCATTCAGGAACTCGCCGGCCCCGGCTTGATCTTCTTTCACCCCAAGGGCGGCATCATCCGCAAGCAGCTGGAAGACTGGATGCGCGATCAGTATCTGAAACGCGGTTATTCGCTGGTCTACACGCCGCACGTGGCGCGCCTCGACTTATGGAAGACCTCGGGCCATGCCGGCTTTTATGCGCAGAACATGTTCAAGGCGATGGAATTGGACGATGCCGAGTACCAGCTCAAGCCGATGAACTGCCCGTTCCACATCCTGATTTATGCGGACCGCCAGCGCAGCTACCGCGACCTGCCTGTGCGCCTGGGCGAACTCGGCACCGTCTATCGCTATGAACGCTCCGGCGTACTCAACGGCCTCTTCCGCGTGCGCGGCTTCACCCAGGACGACGCCCACATTTTCTGCACGCCCGATCAAATAGAAAACGAAGTGGTGGATTGTCTCCAGTTCGCCATCGATACCCTCACCACTTACGGTTTCACCGAATACTCGGCCGAGCTTTCCACCTGGGATGGCGGGGCCAGCGGCAAGTATGACGGCACTCCCGAGCAGTGGCAGATCGGCGAAAATGCGTTGAGCCGCGCCTGCGAACGTCTCAACGTCAAGGCCAAGCTGGTGCCTGACGAAGCGGCATTTTACGGTCCCAAGATCGACGTGAAACTGGTCGATGCCATCGGCCGCCCCTGGCAGCTTTCCACCGTGCAGTTCGACTTCACCCTGCCGCGCCGTTTCGCGCTCGAATATATCGGCGAAGATGGCAAGGCGCATCAGCCGCTGATGGTGCATCGCGCGCTGTATGGGTCCATCGAGCGTTTCTTCGGCATCCTGATCGAGCACTACGCCGGCGCGTTTCCGGTGTGGCTCGCGCCCGTGCAGGCGATTGTGCTGCCCATTACCGACCGTCAGACCGAATATGCCCAAGGTATTCGGAAGCAACTCGACGCCGCCGGCATTCGCGTCACCGTAGACGACCGCAGCGAGAAGGTCAACTTCAAAATTCGCGAAGCGCAGATGCAGAAAATTCCCTACATGCTGGTGGTTGGCGACCGTGAACAGCAGAACGGACAAGTGGCCGTCCGCAACCGCAAGCATGGCGATTTGGGCGTGAAAATGCTCGACCAGTTTCTGACGGAAATTCGCAGCTTGATTGACAGCAAAGCCGTCACCGAGTAGCACGAATGTTTGCCACTATCGAAGGTACAACCCGCTATCGGGATCGCTTCGCCGCGTTCCGCGACGCGGGCTTTTATCGCACGGTCTTCGGCTTGGAAGTTTCCACGCTTGGCATCGGGACCTATCTCGGCGGCGATAATGATGCCACCGACCGCGCCTATACGGACGCGCTGATCGCTGCCGGCGCCGGCGGCATCAACTTTTTCGACGCCGCGATTAATTACCGCAATCAGCGGTCCGAGCGGTGCATCGGCGCCGCACTCAAACAAATGCAGCGCGATGAGGTGGTGGTCTGCACCAAGGCCGGCTTCCTCACGCCAGGCGCGGTTCCTGAGACCCTCGATCGCGCGGAGGTGGTTGGCGGCATGCATTGTATGGCGCCCGCTTTCCTGGCCGATCAAATCGACCGCAGCCGCGCCAACCTGGGCGTGGATACCATCGACGTGTTCTATCTGCACAATCCCGAAACGCAGCTCGGCTTCGTCAATCGCGCCGAATTCGATACGCGCATCCGGCGCGCCTTCGCGAAGTTGGAACGGCTCGCCGATGAGGGCAAGATCCGCTGGTACGGCGCCGCCACATGGGACGGCTTTCGCAAGAAAGGCGCGTTGAGCCTGGACCGGCTTGCCGAAATCGCCACGGAAGAAGGCGGCCCGGAGCACCGGTTCCGCTTCATCCAGCTTCCGTTCAATCTGAATATGGTGGAAGCGTTTGTGGAGCGTCCGGAATCGGTGCTCGAAGCCGCTGCCAGGTTGGGAATTGCCGCAGTCGCCAGCGCCACCCTGCTGCAAACGCAAGTGCTCTCGCACATGCCGGATGCAGTGCCGAAAGTTCTGCCGGGCCTCGCCACCGATGCGCAGCGCGCGATTCAATTCACGCGATCGACGCCGGGGATTTCCGTGGCGCTGGTGGGCATGTCGCGCCGTGAGCATGTGGCCGAGAATCTGGGCGTGGCATCCGTGCTGCCTGCCACGCGCGAGGATTACGTCCGGCTTTACCAATGATGGAAATCGCAGTAGCGGACCCGGCGCAGCTCGATGCGGCGCTCGAAGCGCTGCCCAATAGCCCCGCCGTATTCGTGCTTTGGCCGCGCGAGGGCGAGCCGTACCTCTCCAAAACCGCGCTGCTGCGGCGCCGTTTGCTGCGCCTGCTCAAGGAGCGCGAGAAGCCGTCGCGCCTGCTGAATCTGCGTCACACAGTGGCGCGCATCGAGTATCAATTCACCGGGTCCACGCTGGAATCGGTTCTGCTGCACTATGAACTGGCGCGTCGGCATTTCCCGCAGACGTACCTCGACCTGCTCAAGCTGCGCATGCCGCCCTATGTGAAGATTCTGCTCAACAACGCCTTCCCACGCAGCCAGATCGCGACCCAGCTTGCGCGCACGCCCTCGCTCTATTTCGGCCCGTTCCGCTCCCGCGCCTCGGCCGAGCGCTTCGAAGGCCAGTTCCTCGATCTCTTTCAAATGCGCCGCTGCCAGGAGGATTTGCTGCCTTCGCCCGAACACCCCGGCTGCATCTACGGCGAAATGGGTATGTGCCTGCGTCCGTGCCAGGAGGTGGTCGGGCCGGCAGAGTACGGTCATGAGATCGATCGCGTGCTGGAATTTCTCCGCACCGACGGCCATTCGCTGCTCGATTCCATCTCCCGCTCGCGCGACCGCCTCAGCCAGGAGATGCAGTTCGAGGAGGCTGCGCGCCAGCACAAGCGCTTCGAAAAAGTGCAGGAAGTCTTGAAGCTCCGCGACGAACTGGCTTGCGATATCGACCGCTTCTACGGCGTGGCCATGGCGCCGTCAATTGCGCCCGATGCGGTGGAAATATGGCCGGTCCATGCCGGTCACCTGCAGCCGGCGCAGCGCTTCAGCTTCGAAGTGGAAGAGGGCAAGCCGGTGTCGCTCGACCGCAAGCTGCGCGAAACATTCAACGCGCTCGAACCGCGTACGCTGGCGGTGCGGGAGCGCCAGGAATGCCTCGCGCTTTTGGCCCGATGGTATTACTCTTCGTGGCGCGATGGAGAGTTCGTCAGCTTCGAAAGCTTCGGGGATGCGCCTTATCGCAAGTTGGTGAACGCCGTCTCGAGGGTGGCGCGGAAGCTTGGTGAGGGACACCTCACCGCGGAAGCGCGGAGGGGCGGAGAAAGCGCGGACAAGCATCACTAATCAGCTCTGCGTTACCTCCGCCTCGCCGCGCCTCCGCGGTGAGGCCACAGTCTCTAGTTTTTACTCTTCTTGAAGATCGACTTCAAGTCCGGCCAGAATTCGCGCAGGAAGTTGCCGCCTGCGCGCACGCCGACGTTGCCGGTTCCCCATTCGACGATCGACTCCGGCCCCCGCAGACTGCGTGGGCTCCAGAGCGTGGCGATAGCCCAACTGCCGTAATCGTTGGCCAGCGTCGCATACGCCGGAGTAAAGCCGCCATCGGGCTTCCGGGCTACCACCGTAAAAGCGACGGCGTGCTCGAAGCGTAGGAAAAAATTGCCATGGCCCAGACGCCGGTAACGAGTGTTCTCTTTGTCGATCGCCTTGACGCTGCGCTCGATGATGTCACCAATCACGAACTGCCCGTAGAGCGACGCGGCGCGCTTTTCGGCCCCCGAGAGGCCAGTGCCCCATTCTTTGGGAAACTCGTGGATCTGGTCGAGGAGCGTGCCAGGCGCAGTCGCCAGCAACGCCCGTGGGCTAATCAGGTCTTTCCAGAATCCGTGGAACGCCGGATCCTGAGTGGTGGCTGGGGTTACCGGCGTGACCGAAGGCCCCGGCAGGACCGGACTCGCCGGCTGCTCCGTCTTGGGCTGTTCAGTCGCCGCCGCTTCCTGGGCGCGACCCACGGCGCCCAAAAGGCAGAAACCAAGACCAACAGTGAACAGCGCTTTCATCAATATCCAGTCGTATAGTATACCGCCGCGCCTATAATAAATCAGACGAACTGAAGAAAAACCGCAGTTCCTGCTCCGCCGTCTCCGGCGCGTCCGATCCATGAATGCAATTGCGCTCAATGTCCGCGGCGAACCGCTTGCGGACGGTCCCTTCGGCCGCGTTTGCCGGATTCGTCGCGCCCATCACCTCGCGCAGCCCCTTGATTGCGTCGTCCCGTTCCAGCGCCATCACCACGATGGGCCCTTCGGTCATGAACTTCACCAGGCCGCCAAAGAACGGCCGTGCGCTGTGCACTCCATAAAACTCGCGCGCCTGCGCTTCCGTAAGGCGGGTCATGCGCATCGCCAGAATCTTGAATCCCGCTGCCTGAATCATGGCGAGGATCTGTCCGGCTTGTCCGGCGGCTACAGCGTCCGGTTTGATAATCGAAAATGTGCGTTCTACGCTCATAGGCGGCTTTGAATCTTTTCTCCCATTTCGGCCGGGGACTGGCAAACGGTGATGCCCGCCTCTTCCATGGCCTTGATCTTGTCCGATGCTTTGCCCGAGCCGCCCGCGATGATCGCTCCGGCGTGGCCCATGCGCCGTCCCGGCGGCGCGGTCTGTCCGGCGATAAAACCCACCACCGGCTTCTTCACCTCGGCCTTTACATAGGCGGCCGCGGTCTCTTCCGCGTTCCCGCCGATTTCGCCAATCATGATGATGGCGTGCGTGTCCGGGTCGTTATTGAAGAGCGTCAGCGCATCCACGAAATTGGTCCCGATAATCGGGTCGCCGCCGATGCCGATGCACGTGGATTGTCCAATGCCCAGCTTGGTCAACTGCCCCACCGCTTCGTAGGTCAGCGTGCCCGAGCGCGAGACTACGCCCACGTGGCCTTCCAGGTGGATATGTCCGGGCATGATGCCGATCTTGCACTTTCCGGGTGAAATCAATCCGGGGCAATTCGGGCCGATCAGGCGCGACTTCTTGCCTTGCAGAAAAGCCCAAGCCTTCACCATATCAATCGACGGGACGCCTTCCGTGATGCAGACGATTAAGGGCACGCCGGCGTCGGCGGCTTCCATGATGGCATCGGCAGCGAACGGCGGCGGAACAAAAATCACGGTGGCGTTGGCGCCGGTTTCTTTCACGGCTTGTCCAACCGTGTCGAACACGGGCCGGTCGAGATGTTTTGTGCCGCCCTTGCCGGGGGTGACGCCCCCTACCACGTTGGTGCCGTAAGCGATGGCCTGTTCGGAATGGAACGTGCCTTCCCTGCCGGTGAAGCCCTGAACGATCAGGCGGGTTTGTTTGTCAACGAGTACGCTCATAGGTTCCTATTGGCCGGCTGCCAGTTTAACTACTTTCTCCGCGGCGTCGCGCATATCGTCGGCTACCGTGAAGTTCAGGCCCGATTCGAGCAAAATCTTGCGCCCCAATTCCACATTCGTGCCTTCCATGCGGACCACAATCGGGGCGGTGATGTTCAATTCGCGCGCCGCTTCTATTACGCCGTTAGCCAACCGGTCGCAGCGCAGAATGCCGCCGAACACATTGATCAGCACGGCCTTCACGCTTTTATCCGAGAGCAGGATGCGGAACGCATTCTTCACCTGTTCCGCGCTGGCGCCGCCGCCGACGTCCAGGAAATTCGCCGGGCTGCCGCCCGCGTACTTCACGATATCCATGGTGGCCATGGCCAGGCCTGCGCCGTTCACCATGCAGGCCACCGAGCCATCGAGTTTGATGTAATTCAGACCGTACTTGGAAGCCTCCACTTCGAGCGGATCTTCCTCGTTGATGTCGCGCAACACCGCCAGTTCCTTGTGGCGATAGAGCGCGTTGTCGTCGAAATTGATCTTGGCGTCGAGGGCGTAAACCTTGCCGTCTTTGGTGAGGATGAACGGATTGATTTCGGCCAGCGTGGCGTCGGTAGCGAGGCACGCTTTGGCGAGCGCGGTCATGGCGGCAGCCGCCGCGTGGACGCTCGCCGCCGGAATGCCGATCCCGAACGCCAGCTTGCGCGCCTGATACGGCTGCAAGCCGAGCCCGGGGTCGATCACTTCCTTTAAGATCAGTTCCGGCGTGGTCGCGGCGACCTCTTCAATCTCCATGCCGCCCGCGGCCGAAGCCATAAAGACCAGCTTGCCTTGCACGCGGTCGAGCACAATGCCCAGATAGAGTTCGCGCTCAATCGGCAGCGTCTCTTCGATCAGCAGGCGCTGCACCAGCCGCCCTTCGGGCCCCGTCTGGTGGGTTACCAGCGTCATGCCCAAAATGCGGCGCGAAATCTCGGCGGCTTCGACGGCATTTTTCGCCACCTTCACGCCGCCGCCTTTGCCGCGTCCGCCGGCGTGGATCTGCGCTTTGACCACCACGCTTCCGCCGATACGCTCCGCGATTGCTTGCGCCTCTTGCGCGCTGAACGCTACCTCGCCTCGCGGCACAGGGACGTTGTATTGGGCCAGGATGGCCTTTGCCTGATACTCATGAATTTTCATGGAAATCTGCTAGTGTTGCGAAACAGCCGGAATTTTCAATATAACATGCCGGTTTTACCGGCTGACGGGCATGCGATAGCGGGCAGGCTCAATTCCGATGTCCCCATGTGCGGATGACTGGATGGCCGCGATGTATTTCATGTGTCCAAGGAGAGGTTGAAGGCGTACCCCGACAGAGGTAATGTAAGAATAGCCAATGAATCTGACGGTGCATATTCCCGATGACCTTGCCGGCAGCCTTTGTGCCGGCGGCGATCTTTCGCGCCGGGTGCTGGAAGGTTTCGCCATCGAGGAATACAAGTCCGAACGCATAACCAAGGCGCAATTGCGCCGTTTGCTAGGCTTCAAGACGCGTTACGAACTCGACGACTTTCTGAAGGCCCGTCAGGTTTGGGCCAATGTCACCATTGAGGACGTAAGGCGGGATGTAGAGGATCTCAAGGGTCTGGGATCTAACGAGTGCAATTGGTAATCGCCGACACCGGCCCGATTAATTACTTGATCCTCATCGGGCATATCGACGTTCTTCCCGTGCACGAGACCGGCCATGTGCATGATGCATCCTTGGAAGAACTCGACATGGGCGAAGAAGTTGCGATCGCACTTGCTATCGAGCTTCGCGCCGACTTGATTCTGATGGATGATCGCGCCGGCGTCCGTATTGCACGGAGCAAAAGGGTTCCGGGTCGCGGGCGCCCTCGGCATTCTTTCCATGGCCGCCGGGCGCCGTCTTATCGATCTCGCCGATGCCTTCGAGCGCATTAAGCGGACGAGTTTCCACTACCGGCAAGAAACCATGGATGAGTTGCTTGCCGAAGGCAGCCCGGACCACCGGAGACAGTGAAGGGCTGGCGGGTCAGAGCCTCGCCTGCCATCGCATGCCTCCACGCCACGTGGCCTTTGCCCATATTCATGGATTTTCATGGAAATCTGCTAGTATTGCGAAACAGCCGGAATTTCAACGTCTTATGCCTCTTTTACCGTATCTGGAACGGCTGGCCGCGGGCGGCGATCTTTCCGCCGCCGAAGCGCAGTCGGCCATGCAGACCATCCTCGACGGCCAGGCTTCGGCGGCGCAGATCGCCGGGTTTCTGATGGCGTTGCGGGTACAAGGCGAAACCGTGGATGAGCTCGTCGGCTTTGCCCGCGCCATGCGCCAGACGGCCGTGCCCGTCTATCTGGGATTGCCCGGCGAAACCATCCTCGATACCTGCGGCACGGGCGGCGATGGCGCCGGTACATTCAATATTTCCACCGTGGCGGCATTCGTGGTGGCAGGCGCCGGCGTGCGCGTGGCCAAGCACGGCAACCGCGCGGTAACGGGAAGGCCGGGATGCGGCAGCGCGGACTTGCTCGATTCGTTCGGCATCGCCATGAATACCTCGCCGGAGCGGACCGCGCGCGCGATTCGCGAAGTGGGCATCGGCTTTTTCTTCGCGCCGGCGGTGCATACGGCCATGCGGCACGCCGCGCCGGTGCGCGCCGATTTGAAGATCCGCACCGCATTCAACCTGCTGGGCCCGCTCACGAACCCGGCGGGCGCCAATGCGCAACTGGTGGGCGCCCCCTCGGAGCGGGAAGCTGAGTTGATTGCAGGCGCCCTGGCCGCGCTCGGGTTGCCGCGCGGCTTTGTGGTTCACGGATGGGACGGGCTGGATGAAATTACCACCACCGGGCCCACCCTGGTCTTTGAAATCCGCAGCGGCAATGTGGAACGGCGGACGCTTGAGCCAGGCGATTTCGCGCTTCCGGTTGCGGCAACCGAACAGTTGAAGGGTGGCGGCAAAGAGCGGAACTTGGAAATCGCAATGGCGGTGCTGAACGGAGAGCGCGGAGCGCCGCGCGATATCGTAATCGCGAATGCGGCCGCGGCGCTGGTGGCGGCGGGACGGATTGAGACTTTCCTCGAGGGAGCGGCGATTGCGGCGGTGTCGATCGATTCGGGGGCGGCGCGAGGGAAGGTGGACGCGCTGGCAAGGTTCTCGGCAAGCGAGCCGGACTGACTGCCTATCGCCGGGTCTTGGGGCTTGAGGCGCCCGCGGCGAAGCGCTTGGTGAGCAGAGCATCGAGACTGAATTTCCCCGGTCCGAAGATCAGCACGATGAGCGCCGCCACCAGGTATGTATACGGGGCCGCGTGGTAGAAGTTATGCGGGTCGGAGAAGAGGGTCGTGAGCGCTTTGCGGTCGACCGTAATGTATGCCACCGTCATGTCGCCCACGAAAAGCAGAGCGATCAGGCGCGAGCCCAACCCGACCGCGAAGAGAAGTCCACCGGCGAATTCCAGCAGGGTAATGAAGACCGCGCTGGCGGCGGGCAACGGGATGGCCAAGTGGGTGAAACGGGCGGTCACTTTGGCTACGTCGTGAAGTTTGACGTCGCCGGCCATATGCATCTGATAACCCCAGGCGAGACGAATTAAGAGCAGGAAGAGAGATTGAAGGCTGGAGGCGGCGGCAATCAGAAGGCGATAGAGGCGCTCGAGTTGTGACATCGTTGGGCCGCTCGTTTGGCCTTACCAGACTACCAAATGGACGAGGGTTAGCGGCTGCGTCAGAGCCGATCGAACAGTAGATGGAGTCCGTCGCGCACGGTCACGGCAGCCCATGGGCCGCGCCACGTTTTGTAATATTTGGTACCCTTAGAGTTTCTGAACCCCCGAAGCGCTACGAGATTTTATGGCCCGTAGATTTCACCGTTTTACGGTTTTCCTCTTTCTTTTATCCCTTTTGGCGGCAGTGGTCTATGCGCAGGTGGACGGTTCCGGCATCGACAATAGCCAGACTACCGTCATGCAAGGCTTGGTCCACCCCGAGGCCCTGCCCGCGAACGACCTCGGCGCGGTGGACGATTCGTTTGTTTTGCCCGGCATCACCCTCCTATTCAAGCCATCCGCCGCGCAACAGACGGCGCTCGACCAATTGCTCGCGCAACAACAGGACGCCGCGTCCCCGAACTACCACGATTGGTTGACGCCCGAGCAATACGCCGACCGGTTCGGCATCAGCGCCAATGACTTGGGCAAGGTCAAGGACTGGTTGAAATCGCAAGGTTTCACGGTCACCAATAGCGCCCGTGGACGCAACTGGGTATCCTTCTCAGGAACCGCCCGCCAGGTAAAGGCCGCGTTACATACCGAGATTCACCGCTACAGCGTGAACGGCCAGATTCACTATGCGAATGCATCCGCGCCGTCCGTGCCCGCCACGCTTGGGAACGTGGTTTCGAGCATCCGCGGGCTGAACGATTTCCGCCTCGCGCCGCGCCTGCGAAAACCGGTTTCGCAAACCACCAACGGCGGCGGGCATCAAATCGCGCCGGACGATTTCGCCACCATTTACGATGTAATGCCTCTCTATCAGGCGGGAGTCAATGGCGCGGGTCAGAAGCTTGTAGTAGTGGGCCAGACCGATATCAAGCTATCCGATATTCAGGCGTTCCGCAGCGCGTTCAACCTTTCCGCGCCCAATCTACAGCAGGTGGAAGTTCCCGGAACGCCCGATCCAGGCGTCACCGCAGATCTTGACGAAGCCGATCTCGATATCGAGTGGTCGGGCGCAGTGGCGCGCAATGCGACCGTAATCTATGTTTATTCGGACGATGTGTGGACGTCGGCGCTCTACGCGGTGGATCAGAATCTGGCGCCGGTTTTGACGATAAGCTACGGCGAGTGCGAGCAAGGCAACGTGGCCGGCCTGCCCGGCTACCGGGCGACGGCGCAGCAGGCTAACGCGGAAGGCATCACGTGGTTTGCGGCCGCGGGCGATAGCGGCGCGGCCGATTGCGAAGATGTAGGCGCATCCATCGCACAGGACGGGCTGGCCGTCGACGTTCCAGCCAGTATCCCGGAAATCACGTCCATGGGCGGAACCGAATTCCTCGATCAGAGCGGCGGCCCCTACTGGAGTTCCACCAACACGGCGAACTACGCCTCGGCATTGTCTTACATCCCCGAGGCGGCTTGGAACGATTCGGCGGTCTATGGCGAACTGTTGGCCACCGGCGGCGGCGCGAGCGCCTATTTTCCCCAACCCGTGTGGCAAACGGGGATCGGCGTGCCTAACGACGGCGCGCGGCACGTGCCCGACCTTGCCGTGAGCGGCTCCGCCGATCACGACGGCTACTACGTCTTCACTGGCGGCAGCGCCAACTATTACGGTGGCACCTCGGTCGCCGCCCCAACCATGGCCGGCATTTTTACTCTGCTGAACCAATACCTGGTTTCCACCGGGATTCAGAAACAGGCCGGATTGGCCAACGTGAACCCCACCCTGTATCGCATGGCGCAGAGCTCGCCCGCCGCTTTTCACAAGGTGACTCAAGGCAACAACATCGTGCCCTGCGCGGTTGGTTCGCCGAACTGCGCTACCGGCACGCTGGGTTATAACGCAGCCGGCGGCTACAACATGACAACCGGGCTGGGTTCGGTGGATGCGGCGAATCTCGTCCATCAGTGGACCAACGCGGCGCCGACCGCTTCGGCAGTAGTGGCGTCGATCAACCAGAATCCCGTCTTCCAACAGCAGCCCGATGCGAACGGCAATAGCTGGGTATTCCAACTGGCGCTCAACGAAGAGGCGGGAATCGGAACTACGCTTACCGGGCTCAGCATTGCAG
>Ga0302326_10022692_pt1 | contig 12820 bp, 10 predicted proteins | sample Palsa_T0_3_FD_202264 | JGI IMG/M metagenome (GOLD analysis project Ga0302326, IMG submission 202264) | Peat permafrost microbial communities from Stordalen Mire near Abisko, Sweden - Palsa_T0_3 | ecosystem: Environmental > Terrestrial > Soil > Palsa > Peat permafrost | place: Sweden: Abisko... | reverse complement strand
TTCTGCACGTCCTCGGCCTGTCAGGGGGGGCCGCGGTGGAACCGCCGCTTCAGCGCCAGGGCGACAGCGAGTCGGTGCACTGGGCCGAGCGTTACCGCGCTGAACGCGCCCACGCGGAGCGCTATCAAGAGGAGCGCGCTCGCGCGGAGCGCTACCAGGAGAAGTGCGCGACGTGAGCGCCGACGCTCCCAACCGCGTCGAGGAGCTACGAGTCCTCGAGGCCGAGGCCGTCCACATCCTGCGCGAGGTCGTCGCCGAGCTCGAGCGCCCGGTTCTGCTGTTCAGTGGCGGCAAAGACTCGATCGTGCTGCTACGTCTGGCCGAGAAGGCGTTTCGGCCCCTGGAGCTGCCCTTCCCGGTGCTGCACGTCGACACGGGCCACAATTTCCCCGAGGTGCTCGAGTTCCGGGACCGTCGCCTCGCGGAAGCCGGCCACAAGCTGATCGTGGCATCGGTACAGGCATCGATCGACCAGGGCCGGGTGAAGGAGGAAAGCTCGAACGCTTCGCGGAATCGGCTTCAGACCCGCACCCTCCTCGATGCACTGGAAGAGGGCCGTTTCGACGCTGCGTTCGGCGGTGCTCGCCGTGACGAGGAGCGCGCCCGGGCCAAGGAGCGCGTCTTCTCCTTTCGCGACGAGTTCGGGCAGTGGGAGCCGCGTGCCCAGCGCGCCGAGCCGTGGGCGCTCTACAACGGGCGGGTCCGCCGCGGCGAGCATATCCGGGTGTTCCCGCTGAGCAACTGGACCGAGCTCGATGTCTGGAGCTATATCGCGCTCGAAAAGCTAGAGCTTCCCTCGCTCTATTTTGCCCACGAGCGGGACTTGCTCGAACGCGACGGGATGCTGATCGCCGTCTCTGACTACGTCTCGCCACACGATGGCGAGGTGGTGCACAAGCTGCGGGTCCGCTATCGCACCGTGGGGGATCTCACCGTAACCGGCGCCGTCCGCTCCGATGCTGATGACGTGAACGGGGTCATCGCCGAGGTCAAGGGCTCCCACATCTCCGAGCGAGGCGAGACGCGCGCCGACGACCGTACCTCCGAGGCCGCGATGGAAGACCGCAAGCGCGAGGGATATTTCTAGGCATGGCCGGGTCGGGTCCCCGCGAGCTGCTGCGCCTGGCAACCGCCGGCTCCGTCGACGACGGCAAGTCGACCCTCATCGGCCGTCTGCTGCTCGACACCAAGCTGCTGCTGTCGGATCAGCTGGCCGCCGTGTCGCAGCGCAACGGAGCCCCCGACCTCGCCGCGCTCACGGACGGGCTGCGTGCCGAGCGCGAGCAGGGCATCACGATCGACGTGGCGTACCGCTACTTCGCGACTCCGCGACGCACTTTCATTCTGGCCGACACCCCCGGGCACGAGCGCTACACCCGCAACATGTTCACCGGCGCGTCGACTGCGGATCTCGCCATCTTGCTCATCGACGCTCGGGGCGGCGTGGTCATCCAGACCCGCCGCCATGCCCAGATCTCGGCGCTGCTCCGCATCCGCCACGTCATCGCGGCGGTCAACAAGATGGACCTGGTGAAGTTCTCCCAGGAACGTTTCGACGCGGTGGCCGCCGAGGCTCACGATCTCGCCCGGCGCCTAGGGCTCCCTGACCTGCACGTGATCCCGATTTGCGCGCTTGATGGCGACAACATCGTCGATCGCTCCGATCGGACGCCATGGTATGACGGTCCGCCGCTGCTCGAGGTCCTGGAGTCGGTTGACGTCACCTCCGATCGCGATCTCGACCCCGCCCACCTCCGCTTACCGATCCAGTGGGTGGCGCGGCCTCAGGACGGCAGCCGCCGTGTTTACACCGGGCAGATGGCGGCGGGGACGCTGCGCGCCGGAGAGACGGTCGTGGTGCTGCCGGCAGGCACCACGACGACTGTCGCTTCGGTCGACACGCTCGACCCAGCGACATCCGTGGCTGTGCCACCGATGTCGGTGGGAGTTACCTTGGAGGACGACATCGACGTCGGCCGCGGAGATCTCCTCGCCCGCGTCGAGGATCCGCCGCCCGCCGCGCGAGAGCTCGACACGACCGTCTGCTGGATGTCGGACCAGCCGCTGAGCCCGGGTCAGCGCTACGCCCTCAAGCACACCACCCGCACCGTCCGCGCCACGATCCAGGCGATCGTCGACCGCTGGGATCCGGAGACCCTCGAGATCCACACGGACACCACCACCCTCGCGCTCAACGACATCGGGCGAGTGGCGCTGCGGACGAGCTCGCCGGTGCTTGCCGATCCCTACCGCCGCTGTGCCGACACCGGTGCGTTCATCCTGATCGATGAGCATACGGGCGAGACCGTCGCGGCCGGCATCATCCGCGAGGCGCACGCGGCCATGCCGGAGGTGGAGCGTCGCCGTGACGTCATCTGGCACCCGTCCGCGCTTCATCGAGGGGACCGCTGGCGCGCGCTCGATCAGCGCGGCGGGACGGTCTGGCTCACCGGTCTCCCGGCGTCTGGCAAGTCGACGATCGCCGTGGCCCTGGAGCGTCGCCTCGTCAACAGCGGCCGCATCGCCTACCTGGTCGACGGCGACAACATCCGCCACGGGCTTTCCGACGACCTGGGCTTCGCGCCGGGCGACCGCGCCGAGCACATTCGGCGCGTCGGCCACCTGGCGCGGTTGTTCGCCGACGCGGGCGTCGTGGCCGTGGTCTCGCTGGTGTCCCCCCTGAGATCAAACCGGCAGGTCCCGCGCCAGCTCCACGACGCAGCCGGGCTACCGTTCCTCGAGGTCCACGTCGATACCGACATAGAGGAGTGCGAGCGACGCGACCCCAAGGGCATGTACGCCCGCGCGAGGGCCGGAAAGATCAAGGACTTCACCGGCGTGTCCGCGCCGTATGAGCCACCCGAAGCACCCGACGTCCACATTCGGACCGCGGACGTCGGCGTCGATGCCGCGGTGGAGCAGATCCTGCGAGCGCTCGAGCACGCGCAGTGAACGCTCGAGCCCCCGCAGTCAAGGTTCGCGCGGGCGAGTTCAGACGCGCGCCGCGTCGAACTGCCCCGTCCGAATAGGATTGCCGACGACCAGTACCAGGAGACGATCCTTGCGCAACCCCCGCGATTTCGGAAAACCCCTCGCCATCGGCGCTCCCGCACCGATGCTCGAGATCCCGTTCAAGCCCTCGCGGATGATCCACTTCTTCGACCCGAGCAACGAGAAGATGGTCGCCAAGGTGCCCGATCTGGCGGCGAAGTCCGACATCGTGCTCGGCAACCTCGAGGACGGGGTGTCAGTCGACAACAAGGTCGCCGCACGCGAAGGCCTGGTGCGGGTCGCCCAACAGGTCGATTTCGGCGAGACGTCCCTGTGGACCCGGGTCAACAGCCTCGAATCACCCTGGGTGCTCGACGACCTGACGACGCTGGTGGGCGAGGTCGGCGACAAGCTCGAGGTGATCATGGTTCCCAAGGTCGAGGGGCCGTGGGACATCCACTACGTCGATCGCCTGCTGGCCCAGCTCGAGGCCAAGGCCGGGCTCGACCGGCCGATCCTGGTCCACGCGATCCTCGAGACTGGGCTCGGCGTGATCAACGTGGAGGAGATCGCGGCCGCGAGCCCTCGGATGCAAGGGATGAGCCTCGGACCCGCCGATCTCGCCGCGTCCCGGCGGATGAAAACCACCCGCGTCGGCGGCGGACACCCCGGCTACCGCGTGATCGCCGATCCCGACCCAGATAACCCCGAGGCACCGCGGCCGACCGCCCAGCAAGATCCGTGGCACTACACGATCGCCCGCATGGTCGACGCTTGCACCTCGGCGGGAATCCTCCCGTTCTATGGCCCGTATGGGGACATCCGCGACGTCGAGGGATGCGAGGCTCAGTTCCGCGCCACGTTCCTGCTCGGCTGCGTCGGGGCCTGGTCGCTGCATCCAGTGCAGATCGAGATTGCCAAGAAGGTGTTCAGCCCCGATCCCGAGGAGGTGGCCTTCGCCAAGAAGGTGGTCGAGGCGATTCCCGACGGGCGCGGCGTGCAGATAATCGACGGCAAGATGCAGGACGACGCCACCTACAAGCAGTGCAAGGTAATGCTCGCACTCGCGGAGATGCTCGCCCGCAAGGATCCCGACCTCGCAGACGCGTACGGGCTGGCGCCGGCCGCGGTGGGGTAGCGGGTTCGGATGCGGATCTCGGCCAAGGCCGAATATGCGGTGCTCGCGGCGGTCGAGCTGGCGGCCGCGAGCGGGGAGAAGCCGGTCAAGGCCGAGCGGCTCGCAAGCGCGCAGGAGATCCCGCTCAACTTTCTCGAGAACATCCTCGGCGAGCTTCGCCACGCCGGCGTCGTCCGCAGCCAGCGCGGGGCGGAAGGCGGATTCCGCCTGGCGCGTCCCGCCGACAAGGTGACGCTTGCGGACGTGATCAGGGCCGTCGACGGCCCGCTCGCGAGCATCCGCGGCGGCCCCCCCGAGCACGTCACCTACGCCGGCGCCGCCAAGCCGCTGACCTTGGTCTGGATCGCTGTCCGAGCCAGCCTGCGCACGGTGCTCGAGGAGGTCACGCTCGCGGACCTCGCGGCCAACGAGCTTCCGGTCCATGTCCGCAAGCTCGCCGAGGACCCGGAGGCCTGGGCCGCACGTTGACCCGCGGCGCCGGCGAGGACCTGAGATCAGGCGCTGAACGGCCCTCCGCGCGCCGGCTCTTGTAGGGTTGCGCGGCTGCATGCGCTTGTTCGAGTACGAATCGCGGGCGATCGTCGCCAAGGCCGGGATCCCCGTCACCAAACATGGCTTCGCGAAGACCGCGATCGAAGCGCGCGAGATCGCCGAAGAGATCGCCGGCCCGGTCGTGATCAAGTCTCAGGTGCTGACCGGCGGGCGGATGAAGGCCGGAGGGGTGCAGTTCGCTGATACGCCCGAGGAGGCGGCCAAGCACGCGGAGCACATACTCGAGCTGGAGATCGGCGGGCACATGCCACGCGGGGTGCTCGTCGACTCGCGCGCGGAGGTCAAGCACGAGTATTACGCCGGCGTGGTCTGGGATGGGATCCGCAAGCGGCCGGTGATGCTGTTCTCCGACATGGGGGGAATCGACATCGAGGAGGTGGCCGAGGAGCATCCGGACCACGTGGCGAGGGGTCACTTCTCGACCATCCGCCCGTTCTCCGATTGGCAGGCCAAGCAGGTCATCGCCTCGCTCGGGATCACCGGCACGTCGCTCAACCGCCTGACCCCGATCCTGGCCAAGCTTGCGCGGCTGTTCCTGGACTACGACATGACGCTGGCCGAGATCAATCCGCTCGGCGAGCTCGAGGGCGGCGCCTTCGTCGCCCTCGATGCCCACATGGACATGGAGAACGAGGCCCGGCCGCGCCAGCATGCGATTCTGCGCGAGCTCGGGGTCGGCGACGAGGAGACGCGCCAGGCGCGCGAGGCGACGCCGTTCGAGCTCGCCGGCGAGGCGGTCGACGCCCAGGACCACCGCGGGGTCGCCGGCAACGTCACCGAGTTCGACGGCAACCTCGGCCTGGTGATCGGGGCCGGCGGCGGCTCGCTGACGCTGTTCGACGCCGTTCGCGCGCACGGCGGCCGCCCGGCCAACTACTGCGAGATCGGCGGCAACCCTTCGGTACGCAAGGCCTGCGGACTGGCCAAGCTCGTGCTCCAGAAGCCCGGCGTCGACCGCATCGCGGTGATGATGTCGATCGTCTCCAACACGCGGGTGGACATCGTCGCCCGCGGCGTGATCAAGGCCTGCATCGAGCTCGGCTACGACCCCGCCGAGAAGATCGCCATCTTCCGGATCCCCGGCGCGTGGGAGGAAGAGGGCTTCAAGATCCTCGAGAAGTACGGCGTCGACTACGCCGACCGCTCGGTCTCGCTCTCCGGGGCGGCGAAGCGAGCGGTGGAGAAAATAGGCGAATGAGCATTCTCGTCGACGAGACCACGACCTTCATCGTCCAGGGCATCACCGGGCGCGAGGCGGTCAATCTGACCCGCGAGTGCCTCGACTACGGGAAGGGCGCGAAGATCGTCGGCGGCGTCACCCCGGGTCGCCTCGGGCGCGACGTCCACGGCGTGCCGGTGTTCGACACGGTCGCGCAGGCGGTCGAGCACCACGGCGGCCCGATCGTGGGATCGGTCGTCACGGTCCCCCCCGCGTTCACCAAGGACGCCGTCTTCGAGGCGCTCGAGAACGGGATCAAGCTGGTGGTGATCGTGACCGAGCGGATTCCGCGCGGCGACGTCGCCCAGATGGTCGAGCTGGCGGGCGAGCGCGAGGCGAGGATCATCGGACCTAACTGCCTCGGGATCATCGTCCCCGACGTGATCAAGATGGGCGGGATCGGCGGCCCGGCCCGCGACGCGGCGAAGTCCTATACACCCGGCCCGGTCGGCGTGATCTCGCGCAGCGGCGGCATGACGACCGAGATGTCCTCGACACTCAGCGCCGCCGGCCTCGGCCAGTCAACCGCGGTGTCGATCGGCGGCGACGCGATCATCGGCACCAGCTACGCCGAACTGATGCCCCTGTTCGAGGCCGACCCCGAGACCGAGGCGATCGTGATCTACACCGAGCCGGGAGGGCGGATGGAGGCGGAGCTCGCGCGCTGGGTGACCGAGAACGACTCGCGCCTGCCGATCGTCGCCTTCATGGCGGGACGGTTCATGGACGAGATGCCCGGCATGAGCTTCGGCCACGCCGGCACGATCGTCGAGGGCAAGGAGGACACCGCCTCGGAGAAGATCGCCCGCCTGGCCGAGGCCGGGATCGTCGTCGCCGATGAGATCTCGGAGATCCCGGGAATCGTCTCGGACAAGATCGCGACGAGGGCGGCGAGGACGGCGAGGACGGCGAGGACGGCGAGGACTTCGTCCTCGCTTGCGAGTTCGCCTGGCGGCGAACTCGGGGGGATGAGCTCGTGAGCGACGCCCTGTTCATCGACGTCGAGGTAGACGAGACGGTCGCTGGCGATCCCGAGCTCGCCGCCAAGCTCGCCGAGGTCTGTCCGGTCGATATCTTCCGGGCCGGCGAGAACGGGGTCGAGATCGTGCGCGAGAACCTCGACGAGTGCGTTCTCTGCCAGCTGTGCCTGAACGTCACCCCGCCGGGCAGCGTGCGCGTGGTCAAGCTCTACGACGGGGGCGCGGTACTAGGGGCATAGCCGCGTAGGGGCACGGCCCCGGGAGCGTTCATGCCACCGCGAGCTGTTGGCGGAGCTCGCCGCACTCGTGCGTCCCGACGACGAGCAGGGAGTCGACCGGCGTCGACTGGTCCGAACCTTGCACCTGGATCGGGACGAGGTGGATCGGAGCCGCTGTCTGGGGCCGGGTCACCGAGCGGCGGGAGCGCTTGCTAAGGATCGTGCGTAGCACGCGCGTGCCGTCCCGCGCCGCACTGAGCTTGGAACTGCCCTCACGCCGTTCAAGCTCGAAGCTGGGGACCTCGCAGACCCGGAGGCCGCCCCTGACCGCGTTGAGCGCGAGCTCGGCTTCGATCTCGAACCCGTCGGCGGTGAGCGCGAGCACGTCCAGATGGCGGCGCCAGAACGCACAGTAGCCGTAGCACAGATCAGTGAATCGCGAGCCGTGGAGAAGGTTGGCCAGGAGCACGAAGACGCGGTTGCCGAGCGAGCGTGCGCGCGTGAAATCCGCGGATCCGCCCGAGTTGATGTGCCGTGAGCCTTTCACGAAGTCCCCGCCATCGACGAGGGCATCCACGAACCGTCCCATCTCGCGCGGATCGGTGCTGCCGTCGGCGTCGATCATCACCACGATCTCGCCCGTCGTGGCCGCGAAGCCGGCGCGCAAAGCCGCGCCCTTGCCAGGAACGAGCTGATGCACGACCACGATCTCCGGGCGCATCTCGCGTGCCACCTGCTCCGTCCCGTCGGTCGAGAGGCCATCGACCAGAATCACTTCGGAGACCCAGGCGGGGAGAGCGTCGAGCACCCAGGGAAGGCTCCCCGCTTCGTTCAGGGTCGGTATCACCACGCTCACGGAGGGCCGCTCGCCGTCGCCACTCGCAAAGTTGATGCTCATTGGTCTCCCGTCCTGGACTCGAGTTGTCTTGTCTAAGAAACTGAGGCCTACGACGGTCCCCTGGCCAGGAGCCTCATGCCACCGACGGCTCCGAGTAGAAGCCGGCGCACGTGTATTCGAAGGACCGCCAGGATTGGATCACTTCCTGTACGAGCCCTGCGACCGGCGTCTTCGACCGCTGGATTTCGGTCGATCACGGCCAGTGGGGATGGTCGCGGAAACCCGGAGCCATGACCATCGGTCGCCGGGACACGTCCGCGGCGGAACTCGCGCCCGAATGGGCGGGGTGGCGCCTCCCCCGCCTGGTGGATCCAGTCCCCCCGATGGACCTGTATCCGGACTAGACTCTCGTCGACCGCCATGACAAGCCCGGAACCGACCACGGTGTACATCGCCGAGGATCACCCCGTCTTCAGAGAGGCGGTCGCGCGCGCGGTCAGAGCGCGGCCCGATCTCGAGCTGATCGGGAGCACGGGCGACGGGCAGGTGGCGCTCGAGGAGATTCGCGCCCTCGAGCCCGCGATCGCGCTGCTCGACCAGCGGCTGCCCTCCCTCGACGGCGCCGGCGTGGTGCGCGCGCTCGAGCACGACTCACTGCCGACGCGAATCGTGATGCTGTCAGCCGATAGCTCGAGCGCGCTGGTGTACGACGTGGTCAAGCTCGGGGTCGCCGGCTTCCTGACCAAGGCGGCCACGATCACCGAGATCTGCGACACCATCGCCGCGGTCGCGCAGGGAGAAACGGTGCTGGCCCCAGCCGTTCAGTCGCGTCTCGTGGGCGAGCTACGCGAGCGGGAGTCGGCCGACCGGCCGACGCTCACCGAACGTGAGTCTCAGGTCCTTCAGCTGATCGCTGACGGGCTCTCCGGCCCGGAGATCGGCGGGCGGCTGTTCATCAGCCCGTCCACCGTCAAGACGCACGTCAGGAGCGTGTTCGACAAACTCGGCGTCTCGGATCGAGCCGCCGCCGTCGCCGAGGGGATGCGGCGAGGGCTGCTCCAGTAGGGCTCACCCGCCAGCTGGGCTCACCCGCCAGCGGGGCTCACCCGCCAGCGGGGCTCACGCTCCCGGTAGGGCTTACGTTCCGGAGGCTTCCGGGGTCTGCGCTGGGGCGTCGACGGCCCCGCCCACAGGTTGCGGATTGACCGAGGCGCTCGAGGATGCGGCCGCGGTGGCGACGTCTCCGGGGTACGTGTAACGGGCTCGGAGCATGATCACGCCGGCCGCGCCGAGCACGATCAGCATCAGCAGGAAGCTGTACTCGAGTCCGTTGGCCGTGCCCGGCGGGATCCCGTTCGGCTTGGTGCCGATCGGCGTCTGGTGGGGCGTGAACCCGGCGACGAGGTCGGCGATGGCGCCGAAGGCAAGCGGAGCGAGGGCCTGCCCAAGCGTCCGCAGCAGCGTCCGGATGCTCTCCGCCCGCCCCCACAGACCGGCGGGCATGATGTCGAGGCGAGCGGCGTCGAGCGGTGGGTTGGCCGCCGACAGCAGGCCCGCTCCGGCGACGTCAAACCAGATCCCCGGCGTCAGCTTGGTGGCGATCAGCCCCGGGATCAGCAACACTGCGGCCGCGAGGTACGAAATCGCCGGCACCCAGATGCGGGCGTTCAGCACCCCGCTACGCAGCAGGTGATCGGTCAGCCGGCCGCTGATCAGCACGCCCGCCAGCGCCCCGAGCACGAGCAGTCCGAGGACCAAGGTCGCGGTCGCCTGGTTGGTGTGGTAATGCCCACGCACGAACACCACGGCGAAGGTCTGGAGGCCGGAGAAGAAGAAGTACCCGAGCGCCGAGGCGATGATCAGGGTGACGTTGGTCTGGATGCTCAGGACGTAGCGGACGGCCCGCTTCAGCGGCATATTCGCCGGGTCCTCGCTCAGCACGAGCCGGGGATCGGGCTCGATCCCGCGGCTGCGCACGGCGTCCTGCGCGAGGTCGTCATCGCGGATCGGAACGTCGGGTCCCGGGTCTGGCCCTTCGGCCGGCCCGGGCCGGGGCTGGCCGCGGGCGGCCGTGAACAGGTCAACGGCGCCGTGCTCCAGCCGGCTCTTGCCGCCACGCCGCGGCTCGGGGAGGGTCTGCCACAGCGTCTTGGCCAGCCAGAATCCGGGAATGGCGATCGCCCAGAACGCGAACCGCCACGACAGCACGCTCGCGATCAAGCCGCTGAAGATGAAGCCCACGGCGGTCCCGGCGATCTCGCCACCGAGAATGTAGCCGTACACCCGACCTCGCTCGCGGGCATAGAAGTAGTCGCCGGTGAGCGATGCGATCGCCGGGCCGGCGGTGGCGGCCACGGCGCCCAGGGCCAACCGGGTGATCAGGAGCGAGGAATATGACCCCGCGGCGCCGCTGGCCAGCATCGCCACGCTCCACAGCACGATGCTGATCGAAAGCACGTGGACGCGGTTGATCTTGTCCACCATCAGCCCGACGGGGATCACCGCCACGGCTCCGACCAGGAGCGTGACCGAGCTGAGCAGCCCGACCTCGGTGTTGCCGATCTTGAACGCTGTTTCGAGCTGGGGAGCGACCGCCCCGATCGTCGACGCGTCGGCGCTGGCGAGCGCGAGGACGCCTCCGAAAAGGAAGATCACACGCGCCCGGGCGGGGCCTCCGACCGCGTCGACCGCCCGCGCCTGGACACGACGGCCGCCCCACCGCAGACTCGCGGCAACCGCCTTGGCCGTCGCGCGCGCCGCGCGTCGGGAGAAGCTCTGTCCGCCCTCCTCGGCCACGGCCTAACGGGACGCGCGCGTCCCAAGTGGACGACGGGCCGGCGGGCGCCGAACGGATATGTACGCGACCGTGCCGATAAGGGCAACGTAGCCGATCCGATTGCCGGGCCGACGGAGCGCCCGGTTTGCGCGGTATCGTGCGCGTCGTGATCGCTCGCGCCGTGGGGCCTGACGCCCTCGCCGGGGTGTCGTGGACGTGCGGCTCGACGCCGCCCGGGCTCGTCCAGGAGCCCGCTGGACTCGACGCCGCCGACATCGAATGGCTCGAGGCATCGGTTCCGGGGACTGTGGCGGGGGCGCTGCGTGACGCGGGTCGCTGGACCTGGGGGACCGAGGACGAGGACCTCCTCGACGGACGCGACTGGTGGTTTCGCTGCCGCTTCGAGCATCCCGGTGGCGACGGGCCGTGGGAGCTCCAGCTGGGCGGCCTGGCGACGCTCGCCGACGTGTGGTTGGGCGGCGCGCACGTGCTGGGCAGCGAGAACATGTTCACCGCTCACCGCGTGGCGGTCGACGCGCTGGGAGCGGAGAACGAGCTCGCGATCCGCTTCCGGGCCCTCGGCCCGGTCCTCGCGGCCCGCCATCCGCGCCCGCGCTGGAAGAGCCGCCTGATCCGCTCGCAGAACCTGCGCTGGTATCGAACGTCGTTGCTCGGGCGCATGCCGGGCTGGTCGGGGTGGGCGGCGCCGGTGGGCCCCTGGCAGCCAGTCCGCCTGTTGACCGGGGACGCCCTCGGCCCGGCTCAGGTCGATCTGCGGGTCCTCTGCGATCGCGACGGTCCCGGTGGCAGCGTTTCCGCCGGCGTCGTTCTGCGCCCGCGCGCCAACGGGCGGGCCCCGCACGAGGTGCGCCTGCACGCCGCCGGCGAGAGCGTCGCACTCGCGCTCGCCGGCACCGGAGACGCGCTCGTGGCGACCGGCGCGCTCGAGCTCGAGCAGGTGGAGCGGTGGTGGCCCCATACCCACGGCGCGCAGCCGCTCTATGACGTAGAACTCGAAGTCGACGGCGCCCGCAGGCCGCTGCGTCGCGTGGGATTCCGCACAGTCGAGGCCGACCGCGCCGGCGGCGGCTTCCAGCTACGGATCAACGGGCTCCCGATCTTCTGCCGGGGGGTGGTCTGGACGTCCCCTGACGCGGTCTCGTTCGCGGCCCCGGCCGACGAGGTCCGGAGCGCGCTGAGCGCCGCGCGCGATGCGGGCATGAACATGCTCCGCGTGGCCGGTTACGGGTGCTATGAGGGGGAGGCGTTCTGGGATGCGTGCGACGAGCTCGGGATATTGGTGTGGCAGGACTGCATGCTGGCCAGCTATGACCCACCGGAGGACGAGGACTTCGTCGCCAACCTCGAACCCGAGCTGCGCCATGTCTACGGTCAGCTCCAGGGTCGACCTGCGCTCGCGGTCGCCTGCGGGAGCACGGAGACCTACCTGCAGTCTGCGGTGTATGGGCTCCCGCCGGAGCGGTACGAGAGCCGGCTGCTCGAGCAGACGATTCCCGCGACCCTCGAGAGCGTGATCCCGGACGTTCCCTACGTCGTGTCCTCCCCGTCGGGGGGCGAGCCCCCGTTCGCCGTCGATGTCGGCGTCTCGCACTACTTCGGCGTCGGCGCCTATCTACGGGCGCCGATCGACGCCCGGGTGGCAGGAGTGCGGTTCGCCACCGAGTGCCTGTCGTTCGGGACGCCGCCAGAGCGCGAAACGGTCGACGAGGCTTTCGGCAGCGCCAGCGTCGCCGGCCACGCTCCGAGGTGGAAGCAGACCGTCGCCTACGACGCCGGCGCGTCCTGGGACTACGAGGAGGTCAGGGATCACTACGTGCGTGAGGTGTTTGGGCTCGACCCGCTCGCGCTCCGCTACGCCGACCCCGAGCGCGCCCTCGATCTGGGCCGCGCCGTCGTCGCGGAGTTGATGAGCGTCGCGGTGGCCGGCTGGCGACGGTCGGCGTCAGCTTGCGACGGCGCTCTGGTGCTGATGTGGCGCGATCTCTGGCCCGGGGCAGGCTGGGGGGTGATCGACTCGCTGGGGCGGCCGAAGGCGCCGTTCTACGCGCTGCGCCGGGTGTTCGCGCCGACCACGGTGGTGATCACCG
>Ga0302326_10022689_pt1 | contig 12823 bp, 10 predicted proteins | sample Palsa_T0_3_FD_202264 | JGI IMG/M metagenome (GOLD analysis project Ga0302326, IMG submission 202264) | Peat permafrost microbial communities from Stordalen Mire near Abisko, Sweden - Palsa_T0_3 | ecosystem: Environmental > Terrestrial > Soil > Palsa > Peat permafrost | place: Sweden: Abisko... | reverse complement strand
GCGTAGTGAGCTATATCACTTCGATCTTTCCTCGCAGCGAATCGTCTTCGCGAGCGAAGGCGCGTTGCGCAATCTCGGCTACTCCGCCAAAGAGATGCGCGATCTGCCGGTTGGGTCGCTGCTCCCGCGCCTGCAATCGCCGTTCTCGACTGACCGCTTGGTGCGCAGCATTGCTGCACGCGACGGCGAGCCGCTCGTGATCAATACGGTCGCGCGGCGCAAAGACGGCTCGATCTATCCGATTGAATTGCGCGTCGAGCTCGTACGCTCGTTCTCGCGCCCGATTGTTTACGTGTTCGGCGTCGACATGTCGGAACGCCGCGCCAGCGAAGATCGCATTCGCTTGCTCTCGACCGCAGTTGAAAACGCAAGCGACGCGGTCGCAATCTATACGCCGTCCGATCCGCCCGATCCGAAGAAAGCCTCAACAGTCGTGTACGTCAACGACGCGTTCTTGCAGAGCGTCGGCTATACGCGCGAAGAGATCATCGGAAAGAGCAGCGCTCTCTTCGTCGGTAAAGGCAACGACCGCAAAGTCCTCGACGACGTGCGCGCCCGCGTGCTGCGAGGCGAGACCGCTCGTTTCCGCACGCGCACGTATCGTAAAGACGGCACGACGTTCTGGAGCGAACAATCGCTGCGGCCGATGGTCGACGCCGCTGGCAAGGTCTCGCACATCATCGCCATTCGCCGCGACGTCACATCCGACGTCATGCACGAAGCCGCGCTGGCGACGCAAAACGATATTCTCACCGCGCTCACCAGCGTCGCGCGCGAGCTGTTCGCGGCGCTCGTTCCGCGTGTGCTGGTCGATCGGCTGCTGGTTGGTGCGGCTGCGATGACAGGAACGACCGTTCGCTTCTGGGTCGCCCTGCCAAACGGTGGCGTTGCACAAGCCCAGGATCTCAGCGCTGCGCCCGACATGGTCGATGAAGGCGACGATTTCTTGCGCGAGGCGCTCGTCTCCGAAGTCGTCCTCGTCGACGACGCCGCGCACCGCGCGGTGGCGCGCATCCCGACGCCGGACGGTCCAGGCTGGCTGCTCGAGGCGCGTTCCAGCGGCAACGAGCCGCTCGCGACCAGTAGTGTGTTCGCGCTTGGATTGCTCGCACAATATGCCGCCGTTGCCGTTCGCAACGTCGAGCTGTACGGTGAGCTTGACGCGCGCCGCGGCGCGGTCGTCGAGCTGAATCAAGTCAAGGCCGATTTGATTGCGATGCTGGCCCACGATTTCAAAGGCCCGCTCACGTCGATCGTCGGCTTCGCGCAGGTGTTGGCCGAGGATCCGAAGCTCGACGCGCAGTCGCGCCAATTCCTCGACACGATCACGCAGAACGCAATGCGGCTCTCGAATCTCGCCAGCGACACGCTTTCACTCTCGCGTCTGGAAAGCAGCGACTTCTCGCTCGCGCGTCAGCCGATCGAGATCGCCGACCTCGTGCGTGATGTCGCGCAGACCTTCAGCGAGCGCCGCCAGATCGACGTGCAAATCGACGCGGAGGACGCGCTGGTCACCGGCGACATGCAACGGCTCGGCCAAGTTCTCGAGAACCTGTTTGGAAACGCGATCAAGTACTCGCCGAATGGCGAGCCGGTCGGCGTAAGGGTTCATCGCGTCGAGGGCTGGATCGAGATCACGGTCAAAGACCGCGGAATCGGGATCCCGCAGCCCGAGGTCGCGAATTTGTTCTCGCGCTTCGCGCGCGGGTCGAACGCCCGTCGCCTTGGGATCACCGGCACGGGATTCGGGTTGTATCTTGCCCGTCTGATCGTGGAGAAGCACGCCGGCACAATCGGCGTCGAGACCGTCGAGGGCAAGGGCAGCACGTTCGTCGTCCGTCTCCCGGCTGCGATTCTGGGCGAAGAAGACGAGCGGACGAATCGCCTGCTGCTTGTCGATCCGGAAGGCGAGACGCGTTCGTTCACGGCGCACGCACTGCGCGGCGGACATTACCGTCTGCGCGTCGTCCAATCGGTTGGCGAAGCCCTAGTGCTGCTCGCCGACGAGCGCTTCGATGCGGCGCTGATCGACGGCGACGACGAAGAGATCCTCAAGAAAGTGCCGCGCCGCATTCGGCGCGAGGTCGCCTTCATTCGAATTGGCGCGACGACTGAGAAAGGCTGGGACAACGTGCTCGGCAAGCCGTTCCTCAGCAAAGATTTACTCGCGGCGATCGAATCCGCCGTCGAGCGTCAGGCGCGCGCGACCTAAAGGTCTAGGCGCGAAACGACCCGGTCGTTGCAAGTCCGGCCGGGCCGCCTCGCCCTAATCCTGATCCTCTGTCTTCTCGTTAGTTAATGCGTAGCCCTGGGGTGTTGCAGCGCCTTGGAAGCTCGTGCGCACTTCGCGCACGCCCTCGAGTGCGCGCAATGCTTGCGTAATTGTCGACACTTGTGCAATGTCGTGCCGTAACGTCAGCTCAACGCGATCGCGCTGCTTCTCATTGTCAAAGCGCAGCTCGATGCTCTGCAAGCGCGCGCCCGCGTCGCTAACGATCCTGCGGACGCGCTCTTCGTTGAAGGCCTGTGCGCTAAAGACAATGCTGATGCGAATGCGACGCCGCGACGTGAACAGAATTTTTTCAAGCGGTCGCATCGCAGCAAGGACGATCAGGACTAAGATCGTCGCGATAGCGGCGGACTCATACATCCCTCCGCCGCTTGCAAGGCCAATTGCGGCGACCGTCCAGATGCTTGCGGCCGTCGTTAGCCCTCGCACGATCTCGCGACGCAGAATGATCGTTCCAGCGCCCAGGAAGCCGACGCCGCTGGCGACTTGCCCAGCGACGCGCGACGGATCGAGAGTCACGTTAGTGCCAAGCACCGACGTAAAGCCGTATGCCGAAACGATCATGAAGAGTGCTGCGCCCAGCGAGACGAGCGCATGGGTGCGTAATCCGGCAGCGTGCTCGGTGCGCTCGCGCTCGATGCCGATGACGGCGCCAAGAATCGTTGCCACACTCAGACGTAGGATCAGATCCGCCGGCGTAAGGGCGGTCAAGGTCGTCCCCTCATGGTGAGTGCTTCGCTATCACAGCCTCGTCGCTTGCTTTCCGGGGAGCAGTCGCGCGCGGGCGCGAAACGCCAACGCCATGCAACTTGACGACCTCATCGTTTACGCCCGCGGCGGCTTTACGCGCTATGCCGACGCAAAGGTCGGTTTGCTCACGCACGCACTGCAGTATGGAACCGGATGCTTCGAAGGCGTCCGTGGATTTTGGGAAGCGGACGAGCGCGAACTCTACATCTTGCACGCTCGCGATCACTATCGCCGCCTGCACGATTCGGCCAAGATTCTGATGATGAAGGTTCCGAAATCTGCGGACGAGCTCGTCGAGATCACGCTCGAACTTTGCGCGCGAAACAAATTCGAATGCGAGGTTTATCTGCGGCCGTTCGTCTACAAAGCCGACGAAGCGATCGGCGTAAAGCTGGAAGGCGTCAAAGATGAGTTTGCGATCGTCGGGATTCCGTTCATCGGCTACTTCGGCGAAGCAAAGGGTCTGCGGACGTGTCTTAGCTCGTGGCGCCGCATCGACGACACCGTCGCGCCGGCGCGCGCAAAAATTACGGGCATCTACATCAACTCGGCGCTTGCGAAAAGCGAAGCGATCGCCAACGGTTTCGATGAAGCCATTATGCTTTCACACGACGGCCACGTTTCCGAAGGCTCGGCCGAGAACATCTTCATCGTCAAGAATGGTGACTTGATCACGCCGGATCCGACGCAGAACATCCTCGAAGGCGTAACGCGCCGTTGCGCGATGACAATCGCACGGGACCTCGGCGTCAACGTCATCGAGCGCGGCATCGATCGCAGCGAGCTCTACACTGCGACGGAGGTTTTCCTCACGGGAAGCGCCGCGGGAATCATGCCGGTCGAATCGATCGATCGCCGCCCAGTCGGCGACGGTAAGACCGGAAAAATTACGAAGAGCATCATGGACATCTACGAACGCGCGGTGCGCGGCAAAGAGCCAAAATATCGCGACTGGGTCACGCCGGTCTACGCGAATCGAAAAGTGAAAACCGCCGCCGGCTAAGGGTCCGGCTGCTTCGAGCGTTTCGACTGATCGATTGGGCTCATCAAACCGACGTCGTTTCCGGCCGGATCCTTGACGATCGCATAACGCGCGCCCCAAAATGCATCGTGCGGCGACTTCACAGTTTTGTGTCCGCTGTTGACGAGGTTCGCGTATAAAGTGTCGACAGCGTCGCGCGATTCGACCGAAAATCCAATCACGACGCCCGGCTTCGAATCACCGCGCCACACCTTCGCCATTGATGCGCTGTCGAATTCGATGCGGTTGCCATTCGGAAACTCAAGCTCGATGTGGCGTGCACCGCTCCCGGGCGGCCACTCGCGGCCGTCATCCTCGATCTTCAATCCAAGTTTGCGATAGAACGCGATTACTGCGTCGACGTCCTCAACGACGAGATTCAGCTGGTCGAACACGCCGCCAGTCTTTCGGTTCCGGCGTAGACGTTAAAGCGCGAACCGCGCAAAAAACCAATCAACGTCATTCCAAATTCGCGCGCTAACCCGACGGCAAGACTGCTCGGAGCCGAAACGGCACAGACGACCGGCACGCCGGCGACGAGCGCCTTCTGCACGATCTCGAAGCTGGTGCGTCCGCTGACCATTACGATCGCATCTCGCAACGGAAGCTTTCCGTTCATGAGCGCCCAGCCGATCAATTTGTCGAGTGCATTATGCCGGCCGACGTCTTCGCGCAGTGCGAGCAAGGAGCCGTTCGCATCGAAGAGCGCGGCTGCGTGTAAGCCGCCCGTCGATGCGAAGACACCCTGTGCACCGCGAAGTTTATCCGGCAGCGACGTCACGAGTTCGGACGTCAGCGCCGGCCCGGTACTGAGTTCGGTGACGTTGCGTATGCGTAGAGACTCGATGCTGGCTTTTCCGCAAACGCCGCAGGCGCTCGTGGTCAGAAAATGACGCTCGAGCCGGTCGATCTGCGGCCATGCGCTTCGTGCAAGGTTGACGTTTACGATGTTGTAGCGCTGGTCTTCCTCGATATCGCGATCGACGCAATAGGAGAGCGTGCGCAGCTCGTCTTTATTTGCGATCACGCCCTCATTGTGCAAGAAGCCGGCGACGAGCTCGAAATCCGAGCCCGGCGTGCGCATCGTCACCGCAACGGTTCGGCTTTCAGCGCCGAGCACGAGGCGAATCTCAAGCGGCTCTTCGGTCGCTACCTCGTCAAAACGCTGACGCGTCGCGCCGTCCTCGACGGCATCGATACGAAACTCAGTTTTTGGACCTGGACGCTCCGGCTCCCATTCGCCGTTATTGGAATTGCGCGCTGTAAATCACCACAAATCGCAGGATGAGAACCCCAATTATGACGATGATGGCTCCGGTTCCCGTCCCAACGACTGCGCGAGATGCCGCAATTGCTCCGCCGCTTGCCGAATAGCGCGTACGGCCTCGTCCGCGCAGCGTCATCAGCGACGGTATGAAGCTTGCGAGTATAAGGATCCAACCGATCACCCACGGCATGGCCGTCTCGCGCCAGAGCTCGCCTGCATTGGAAAGCGTGACAAAGAAGGCGACGATCATGATCAGCTCGATGGTCACGAAATATCCATCCGCAAGCCCGAGTCGGCTTTCCGTCGGAAGTGCGTCATCGGAGCGGAAGCGTGACATAAAGGCGAGGAACGCCGCCGACGCGCTCAGCGCTGAGGCGACGAAAAGTCCGCCGATCGCATAGCTGTCGCTCCACACCGGTTGATTGGAGACGCTCAACACGACGCCGGTGTACGATGCGAGAAACAGCGCGATGAGCGAGCCGATGATGTTCCAGACAATCATCGCGCCGCTCACGTTACGATCGTTGCCGCGCTTGGTGATGACTTCCAAGAACGAGACGAAGGCGAACAGGCTGAAGATCAACAGCGCCCACGTTCCGAGCGAGATCGGCGACCACGGTTTGAAATTCAAGCCGACCGAACCGGGCGTCGTATTGATCATCATGTGCCAGAAGCGCAACGGCTTGCCGAGGTCGATCGTCAAGAGTGCGCCGCACACGACGACAAGCGGAAATGCCCACGTGAAGGCAATGCGCGCAGTTGCTTCGTCGCGCGGCGAGCCCCAGAGTCGCAGCATCGTTGCTAGCGTGTACGATCCGCCTGCGATGCCGGCCAGGAAGAAATAGAGCGTGATCCAGACTTCCCAATGCGGGGGTTGAACGAAATGCTCTGCCATTAGTCCCCCCTCTGCGAATCGTCGGAGTTTTGCCGTATCGCAATCAGGCCGGCAAGCACGCCGACCGCCGCCGTAATGAATGCGCCAAGATATCCCTTGGCATTGTTGCGGCTCGGCAGCTTGGCGTTCTGGGCGTTCGGCAGCCCGTAAACTTCGGGCTTGTCCATCAGCAAGAAGAACGCACCAAGGCCTCCGTAAACGGAATCGTCGCGGCCGTACAGCTGCGCCTGGCTGTAACCTTGCGCTTGCAGCGCTGCCATGCGCGCGTCAGCTTTCTTGTGCAGATCGGTCAGCGTACCGAACTGAATCGATTGCGTCGGGCACGCCTTCGCGCAGGCCGGCGTCATGTTAGCCTGCAGCCGGTCGTAGCAGAACGTGCATTTCGAAACGACGCCGGTTTGCTCGTTAAAACCGATCACGCCGTACGGGCACGCCGAGATGCAGTCGCGGCAACCGTTGCAAACTTCCGGCTGAATGAAGACCGTGTTGTATTCGGTCTTAACGATCGCATTCGTCGGGCAAACTTCCATGCAGCTTGCGTTCGTGCAGTGTTTGCAGATGTCGGACATCATCAACCACGCCGCACCGTTGCCCGTGATAATATTCGCCGATTCCGGAACGAGGTCGATGAATTTTACGTGCCGGTAATTCTCTGCGTCCAGCTTCCCCGTGTTGTCGAAGCTGTCGAGGTATTTGGGTGGATCGCCTGGCAGCTGATTCCACTCCTTGCACGCGACTTCGCAGGCCTTACAGCCAATGCAGACACTGGTGTCGGTAAAGAATCCAACCTGTTCAGGCATTGCTAAAACCCCATCAGATTCGGCACGATTTTGGACAGGCCGTGTTCGGCGGCGTAGAGACTAAGGGGAACGGCTGCGATCTCGTCGACGACCGGGATGCTGCGGCGGTCGCGTTCGAGATCAAGGCTTAAGAGAAACTTCGAGCACGATTTGCATCCGTCGACGCGCATGTGTGGGAATTGTGCCGGCGGTAATTTCGGAGGGACTCCGCCACCGCGCGCTTTGATGATGTTCTCGGAAAGCTCGGCCTGTGTCGTGCCGATCTCTCCGTAGATCGTGAGCGCTTTGCTCTCCGTCTCACCGCACGATGCGCACATGAGGCGCGGGAATTTCCAAGCCCACGCACACCGCGAGCACAGCAGGTGGCGATGTGAGGTAACGAGGTCTTCTTCGGAAGGCGCAAAGTAGCTGAGCTGCGGCGCGCCACCACAATTCGGGCATACATTATCGTCGTAAGCGCTGCTGCGCTCAAACGATGAGCTCAGTGCCTCGAGCACGGGTCCCGCCGACGCGCGTGCGAGATAGCGCTCGACGGCGCTCAAGTTCTCCCCCCGCAACCACGCGTCAGTGGTTGCTTCGAACTCCGTCTCCGCAAATGCCGTCAGCACCGATTCGGTCATCCCGGGCGGTCCACTCGCGACGCTCGTGTCGATAACGCCCGGCAGAACGCGCTCGGTAGCGTAGGCCGCTATCTGATCGCGCGCCGGACGGTCGGTGAGTGCTGCATCGAAGGCGCGCTCTTGCACGTCCAGGAGTGCACGATAGAAGCTGAGCACCTCCGACGCAAAGCTCCAACGTTCGGCAAGCTCGCTTGCGCGTTCGCGCCGTTCCGACCAGCGTTTATCGAGGACGGACTGCAGCATCACGCCTTGTCAATTGCGACGAGGAACGATTTGAATTCAGGCGTGCGCGAATTCGCGTCGCCGACGAACGGCGTGAGCGCGTTGGCGAGCCAGTATTTCGAACGATCCGGGAACTTATCGGCCTGGATGCCGACCGTACCCCAGTGGATCGGGATACCAACCTGCCACACTTTCGTGCCGCCGAGCGTGAGCTGGCCGACGCGATTCGTGACGAGTGCGCGTACGGTCATTTCTCCACGCTTCGATTTTACGGTGACGAGATCGCCGTTCTTGATGCCCTTCTCTTGTGCGAGACCGGGTGGCATCTCGACGAATGGCTCCGGTTGCAGCGCGACGAGCAGCGGGACTTGCTGCGTGAGATAGTGCTCGTGCTCCGTAAGGCGGTACGTCGTCGCGATAATCGGAAAGTCGGCGGCTGTTCCGAAGCGATTCGCACGGCCACCCTTTTTATCGTACAAGTACACGACCGGATCGTTTTGTACGCTTGGATGGAGCGCGTTTTGCACGGGTGATTCCATCGGCTCGTAGTGTTCGGGGAGCGGCCCGTCGATGCAAGTGTTGGAGAACAGACGTCCCGTGCCCTCACCGTTCATGATGAATGGCAGCCACGCTTTGGGATCGTGCGGGCTCATCGCGGGCGGATAATCCGGGACGTCACCGACCCATTTCGTTCCGTTCCACTTGATGCCCGGACGCTTCGGATCCCACGGATTTCCGTTGATATCCGCGGATGCGCGATTGTAGATGATGCGACGGTTGAGCGGCCAACTCCACGACCACTGCGGGTAGAATCCCATGCCGGTCGGATCATTTTTGGCCGGATCGGAAATGCCCATGCGGCGCTTCATCTGATTGCCTTTGGGCGTATAGCTTCCGACGTAGATCCAATCACCCGATGACGTCGATCCGTCGTCGGCAAGCTTGGCGAACGTCACCATCTGCTTGCCGGTCTTCAGATCCTTACCGTTGATCTCGCGAGCCAGCTCGTCGAAATCCGGCTTGCGCGGATCCTTGTAATCCATCGTCAGATGCATGATCGGATCGGGGAACTTGCCGCCTTCCTTTTGGTACAGCGCTTTGACACGCTGGAAGATCTCGGCGGTGATCCAGTGATCGTGCATCGACTGGCCTTCAGGCGGAATGACTTGATCTTTCCACTGGCACCAGCGGCCGCTGTTGGTGAAGCTGCCGGATTTTTCGATCCAGTGCGTCGAGGGCAGCATGAAGACTTCGGTTTGAATCTTGGCGGGATCCATGTCGAGAGCCGTGTGCCAAAATTCCGAGGTCGTCGTCGGGAACGGATCCATCACCACAAGCCACTTGAGATTCGATAGCCCTTGCAGCACTTGATTCGAATCGGGGCCAATGCTGGTCGCCGTCATCCCGGAGAGGAAGACGCCCTCCATCTTGCCCTGGATCGCTTGATCCCAAATCGTCATCCACGACGCGTTGCCGTCAGGTTTGGGCAAAAAGGCAAACGCGAAGTCGTTGTCCTTCGTCGCGTAATCGCCGTACCACGACTTGAGCATGCTGACCAAGAATTTTTTGTAGTTGACCCCAAAGAAATTCCACGAATTCGGATCGAGCTTCTTCGCCGCGCTCTTCTTGACGTAGTCGTCGCTGTTTTTCTGACCCGGCATTGGAACTTTGAGATAACCCGGCAGGATATCCCACGAGATCGCGTGATCGGTGTTGCCCTGAATGTTGGCATGCCCGCGCTCGGCGTTCATCCCGCCGCCCGGACGTCCCATATTACCCAACAGCAGCTGAAGCAGTGCGCCCGAACGAATGATCTGCACGCCGGTCGTATGCTGCGTCCATCCGACGGCATAGACGATCGTCATTACCTTGTCGGGCCGCCCCATCTCCCCGACGACCTCGGCGATTTTCAGAAAGTCCGCTTGCGGTATGCTGGTGATCGTCTCGACCATCGCCGGCGTGTAACGCGCATAGTGGGCCTTCATGAGCTGGAAGACGCAGCGCGGATGCTGCATCGACATGTCACGCTTGGCAAAGCCATCGGCTCCCAGCTCGTAATTCCAGGCCGTGGCTGCGTAGCTGCGCTTCTTCGGGTCGTAGCCGTTGAAGAGCCCGTCCGAGAAGCCGTAGTTCTCGGCAACGATGAACGTCGCGTTCGTGTAGTTGCGGACGTACTCGTCGTGGAACTTGTTGTTTTGCAGCACGTAGTTCATCAAGCCGCCGAACAACGCAACATCGGTGCCCGTGCGGATACGAAGGTACTGATCCGCCACCGCTGAGGTACGCGAAAAGCGCGGGTCGACGTGAATAATTTTGGCGCCGCCGCCTTTGCCCAGTCCCTTGGTGGGATCGAGTTTGGCGCGCATGAACCATTGGAATCCGACCGGATGCGCTTCAGCCGGGTTCGCACCCGCGATGAAGATGACATCGGCGTTCTTGATGTCGCGCCAGTGGTTCGTCATTGCTCCGCGTCCGAACGTGGCGGCCAAACTGACCACCGTTGGACCGTGTCAAACCCTAGCTTGCTGCTCCAAATGCGTCAGGCCGAGCCCGCGCATCACCTTCGTTGCGAAGTAGCCTTCTTCGCTCGAATACGCCGCGCCGCCGGCAAACGAGATGCCGTCAACTCGATTGACGAGATTGCCCTTCTTATCGACTTGAACGAAGGTCCGATCGCGCGAATCTTTGACGTGGCGCGCGATCTTGTCGAGGATGTCGTCCCACGAGATCTTCTGCCATTCGGTCGCGCCGGCGGGGCGATACAGTGGGGACTCGACGCGGCGGCTCGAGACTGCGAGCTGCATGGCCGTGGCACCCTTGGGGCAGAGCCGACCTTCGTTGATCGGGCTATCGGGGTCACCCTCGATCTGAAGCAGCTTGACCGTTCCGTCCGGATTCGGCCGCGTGTACGCGATCATCGAACATCCGACGGCGCAGTACGGACAGACCGAGTGCGCTTCGGTTGCGCCGGCGATCCTCAGCTGCTTCTTGATTTCCGTCGCTTTTGCGACATCGAAACCGAGCTCGGAGGTCGTTAACAGAACTCCGGCGCCAGCGCCCGCGAATTTGAAGAAATCTCCCCGCGTCACCTTAGCCAATGGTGCCCCTCCCGGAAAGTCTACGCTTGTCCGGAGCGGTTCCTGAAGGTCTCGAGGCGGACCTTTAGGAGCCTCAGATAACCTTGAGCTTGGCCATCATTCCGCCGTCTTCGTGATCGGTGAGATGGCAATGGAACAGAAACGTTCCGCGGATCACGGGATCGCGAAAGTCGACGATGATGCGCAGTTTCGAACGCGGCGGTACGTCGATTACGTCGCGCCACTCACGCGTGCGTTCGACGACGAAGTGGACTTGATGGACGTGAAACGCATGAACCTCGTCCGTGCGGTTGTCGAGCGTCCATTCTTCCGTGGTCCCGGCGTGGACGACGAACATTGGTGGATCGTTTGGCGAGAAACGCTTGCCGTTGAGCGAGAAGCCCTTGGAATCCTCACGGAAGTAAATCGTTCGGTGCTGCGCTACGTGTGCGGGTAGTATCGTGTACGCACGATCAAGTGCGATCCCAAACGGCGCCGCGACACGATCCGCAGTGCGTTCACCGCCGCCGCGATCGTTGACCAGCTCGCCGAAGATGACGCCCGGATTCACTTCACCGGCTTTGCCTGCGTCGTAGCAGCGCGAGAGCAGCAGCTGCGGATGCGTAGCGCCTGTGACGACGAGTTCGGCACGACCGCCGGGCGGTATGAGCACATGGTCGACGTCGCGCTCGGGCGTCTTTTCAAGAAGCTTGATCGGAATGCCGTCGCGTGCGACGAGCTGCATGCGAACGCCGGCAATCGCGAGATCGTATTGCCGCTTGCCGGAGGCGTTGAGCACGCGCCAAAGCTGCCGTTCACCGGGCGCAATCGCGATTGTGGCGCTCGGGATTCCGTTGATCGTCGGTTGTGCATCGGCGTCGACGCCGCACGGCGTATCGCCCTGATAGTCTTCGTCGTCCATTCCCACGTGCGTTTGGGCTTGCGCGGTCGGGAGCGGACCAGCCGCCGTCAATTGCGTTTTGCTTTCCGCGGCGCCGACGGATGGATCACGCGGTATATCGCGCAGGACGACCACGCGCTCGCGCAGTCCCGCGAGGCTCGGGACTTCGTCCGCGATTCCCTCGATGACGATCGCTCCGGACATGCCGTTGCCGAGCTCCCAATTCGCGAGGCCATGGGCGTGCGGGTGATACCAGTAGAGTCCCGGCGGTTGATCGCGCGAAACGCGAACGACGTAGTCGAAGGCTCGGGAGGGTGCAACCATGGTCGTGAGCACGTCGTCGCCTGGCGGCTGCGGCGACGTCGTCAATCCGTGGAAGTGCAGGTTCGAATCGGAGACCATGCCGAGCCCGCAAAATTCAGGCAGTGCATTCACGTAGTGCACGCGGATAACGTCACCGGGACGAACGCGAATCGTCGGCGCGATCTCGCGTCCTTCCCAAAAGAAGGCCGGACGACCGTGTGAATCGAGCGCGGCGCTCAAGGTCAGTGTAACGACACCGCCATGACTGCGTACTTCAGGTATCTGAGGAAGATCGGGAGCCCCGAGCGTCGACGGACCGCGCCAACCGAGCAGCGCGGCGAAGACCAGAACGAACGCTAGGACGAGTGGCAAGCCAGTGGCGTTTGATCGAAGTCGAAGGCGTTCAGCAACGGATTCGCCCGAGCGTCGTGCGAGCCGAGATTAGGGAGCCCAAAGCGTCGCTCGATCAACGCAAGGATCGAAGCGGTTTCATATTCCGTGTGATCGACGAAATGCGGCTTTGCGTACGGAGAGATGATGATTGCGGGGACGCGGGTCCCCGGACCCCACTCGTTGACCTTCGGCGGCGCCACGTGATCCCAACGTCCGCCGTTTTCGTCGTAGGTGACGATGATGATGGAATCTTTCCAATACGATGACGCGCAGACAGCGCCGAT
>Ga0302326_10022688_pt1 | contig 12823 bp, 2 predicted proteins | sample Palsa_T0_3_FD_202264 | JGI IMG/M metagenome (GOLD analysis project Ga0302326, IMG submission 202264) | Peat permafrost microbial communities from Stordalen Mire near Abisko, Sweden - Palsa_T0_3 | ecosystem: Environmental > Terrestrial > Soil > Palsa > Peat permafrost | place: Sweden: Abisko... | reverse complement strand
ATCCCCAACGGGTTCATGAAACGCTTCACCGGCGGTCTTGGCTTGCGCGGTAGTTCCGGAACACCGATCAGCGCGCTGGGCGCACACCCCGTGTACACCGATCCCGGCGAAGTCCCCATCGGCGGCCGCGGAACCATTGGCACAACCCCTTCCAACTATCAACTCGATCTCCACGCCGACTACCCGCTTCAGCTGGGTGAGCGCTACAAGGTCAAGTTCACCTTCGACACCTTTAACGTAACCAACTCGCGTTCCTTGACCGCCGTCGACCAGGACATCGCTCTCAGTTATGGAGTACCTGACCTGGACAACAACAAACCTGTCTCGTTCCAGCGGGCATTTTATGGCCGCGGATCGATACGATTTGAGTTCTGATCGGGGTTTTGCGATTCACTGGGAGGGGATGCCAACATCCCCTCCCTTTCTCGTTTTTGCGGGGTGTCCGGAACCCGACACCGTCCGGATTCGTTATTAAAATTGGTAAGCCCTTTCCAGATTCTAGAAGTTTTCATATCCTCTTCACCATTAATTCAACTGGTAAATTTATTGCTCTATGCAATCGCGAGATTAGCCTGGTCACCAGCTCTCCGCCTCATCTCCTTTAAATCTCCCGCCTTTTTAGCCTGCCGCCCTTTCATTCCAGAACGGTTGCCAGCGGATTCAACCTTAGATCACAGGATCAAAATCGCCTCGCAACTTTGGCCCAATAAATGCTTCAGCGCTCATAGTCACTCCCCTCGGTCGCCATTTCTAGCGTTGCAACACGCCGCGCATCAGGATAGATAGATCTCCACGAGCTATCCTGCGGTTGATTTACCGGGCCCGCCATTGATTGCATTCAAAAACTACATCAATTGCTGGAGGATTTAGCTTTGAAGACATTTGCGCAGGACCCCACGAGCACCCCATCCTCCCGTCGCTGGCACAGCAGGCTTCTCGGCTGCATTTTCGCAATGCTCGTTTTGACATCGCTGCCCGTCTGCTACGGACAAGATGTCTCCGGTATGACGGGCGAGGTAACGGACTCCTCCGGCGCCGCCGTCGTGGGTGCAACGGTCACCCTCAAGAACGCTGCCACCGGATCGCAATTCACCGCAACGACGAACTCCGTCGGTGAGTACCGGTTCTCCGCGATTCCTCCCGGTCAGGGGTATCAGGCGACCTTCACCGCCACCGGGTTCTCTCCCGTCACGATCGACAGCATCTACTTGACCGTGGCCACAATCCGCACGCAGAATGCGACGTTGAACGTGGGCGCGCAAGCCCAGGCGGTTGAGGTGACTGCCTCAAATTCCGAGGTCACCTTGAATACCACGGATGCGACCATCGGCAATACGTTTGACGTGCAACAGCTCAATAACCTTCCCGTGCAGGCTAGAAATGACCCGACTGCACTGTTCACGATGCAGCCCGGCGTGACCGACTCGGGCGCCGTTACGGGTGCTCGCGTCGACCAGAATAACGTCACGCTGGATGGCCTGGATGTCAACGATTTCGCGACCGGAGGGGCGGCGCAGCTACAATATGTAGGCACTGGAATCTCCGATGGATTCGGTACCGGCACCATCGTTGGACACGCGCCGGTCGACTCGGTGGAGGAGTTTCACGGCACAGTTGGCGGCAATCTGTCCTCCACCGGCCCATCGAGTGGCGGGCAGTTCCAACTGGTGACCAAGAGCGGCACCAACAAATTTCACGGAAACCTCAACGAGTATCATCGCGATCCGTCGCTGGTGGCGAACACCTGGTTCGGCAACAATTCATCGCCCATAGTTCCGCGGAACCATCTGATCCAGAATCAGTTTGGCGGCGCCATCGGCGGGCCGATCATAATACCCAAGCTATTCAATGGGCGCGAAAAGCTCTTTTTCTTTTTTGACTTCAATGACAATCGCGTCATCAGCAGCGCCATTCAGCAGAGGACCGTCCCGCTCGACAGCTTGCGCAACGGCATCATCGCTTACAACAACGCCAGCGGCGGAATTTCCTCCTACTCCCCAGCTCAAATACAGGCAATTGACCCGGCAGGGATTGGCAATAATGCAACCTGGATTACCGGCTTCAGCTCCCGCTTTCCCCATTCCAACAACGCCGTCACCGGGGATGGCATCAACACCGGCGGCTACGCCTTCAACGCGCCGGACGACGATTTCGAGACGAATTATGTCGCCAGGATCGATTACAACCTGAACCAGAATATGAAAATCTTCGGGCGGTTTACCATCGCCCGCCAGAATGCTACGCAGACCCCGAACCAGTTTGGCGGCGACCCCGCGACGAGCCCGGTCATCGATCGCTCGTACGCCTTCGTTCTGGGCCACGACTGGGTGATTGGGTCCAACAAGACCAACCGTATCTTCGCCGGCGAGACAGTTCAGAAGCTCAACTTCCCGAATCTATACAATCCGGATGGATCAACGTTCTTCACCTTCGGGGACGGGGCAGACGGGGACGGGGCAGGGGTTCCCTCTTCTCTCTATCAGAATCCCAACGCGCAGGCCCGCCGCATCCCCATTCCGATGGTGGGAGACGACTTCGCCTGGAGCAAGGGGAGGCACACATGGCAGTTTGGCGGGACCTTCAAGGACATTCTCGCCCACGATACGGATGTCGCCGACTACAACACGACGGAGATTGGGCTGGGTGGCCAGACACTTGGTCTTTGCGGCCCCACCGCCGGGGCCTGCGGCACCGGCAATCCCAGCCTGCGCCCCGCCGATATCGATCCGAACAACCCGTTCGCCTGGGACCAGACGTTCCCCTTTATGCTCGGCCGCGTTGGCAACGTGCAGAGCGACTTCAACTTCAACGCTGCCGGTACTGCGCTCAAGCAACTTACAGGCGATCAACGCTACTACCGCTTCTATCAGACCCAGCTGTACGTGCAAGACACGTGGAAGGTGTTTCCCAGCCTGTCGCTCACCTATGGCGTGACCTATCAACTTTTCAGTGTGCCGTATGAGACGCGCGGTCTTCAGAGCGTGGAGCTTTTAACCTTCGACCAATATATGCAGGCTCGCGTGAAGCAGAGCAGCGCCTCCCTGTCAGGCGTCGACACCGTGCCCCTAATCTCCTACTACCTGGGCGGAAAGGCCAACGGGAGCAGCGCCCCACCGCTGTACCAGCCGGAGCACAAAAACTTCTCCCCGCATTTGGGCTTTGCATGGAACCCCAACTTCGACAAAAAGACCGTCATCAACGGCAGTGCGGGCATCGTCTACGACCGCAGCATCGTCAGTGCGCTTCTCCACCTTCAGGACGGCTCTTCTTATTTATTCCAGCAGACCAAGTCGGTTTCCCAGGGGGTTGCCAATAACCCGTATCTTTCGATCCAGACTGATCCGCGGCTTGCCGCGGCTAACGGCACCTTGCCTATTACCCTCACGCCGCCCGAAACGCCGAAGCCTCCGTACGCGCCGTTCAGTGGTGACTATTGCACTTCCGGTGGTTATCCTCAGTCTCCCTGCGGTCTTCTGAATGGGTTGGCCTTCAACGAAACCATTGACCCTTCCTTGAAGACGCCGTATTCCTACATCTTGAATGCAGGAGTCCAGCGGTCGCTTGGCGCAGACATGGTTTTGAAGGCGAGCTGGGTGGGCCGCTTCGGACGCCGTCTTTTGGCGCAGGCCGACGCGAACCAGGTTATCGAGTTCCCAGACCCGGTATCCGGCCAGCTCTACTCCCAGGCCTTTGGCAACATCACGAAGGCGATCCGGAAGGATCCTAATCCCGCCGACCTGCCAACGCAGCCTTGGTTTGAGAATGTGGTCACGCCAGGCCTTGGGGCCAGCCTCGGATATGCGAACAATACGGTGTTCCTCGGTTCGAACATCGGCGGCCTGATTCACAACGGTGATTTCGGTGACTTTACTCAGGCCATCTCCAGCATTGTTCCGGCGAACGTAGGAATGGGCGCGCAGTTCTCTGAAAACTCGTTCCACAGCAACAAAGGATTTTCCAGCTACAACGGGATTTTGTTGACACTACAGAAGAACACCTCGCACGGTGTGCAATATGACTTCAACTACACCTTCTCCCACTCCATCGATAACATCTCGTTCTTCGCCAACTCGCAGGGCGATACGGGGATCGGCGGCGGCGGCCTGATCTGCGATGACATACGCCCCAAGGAATGCCGCGGCAGCTCCGACTTCGATCTGAGGCACATTATCAGCGCGGACGCTACCTACCAGCTGCCGTTCGGCAGGGGCAAAATGTTCCTGAATACTGCCTCCGCCTGGCTGGATGAAGCGATCGGCGGCTGGTCGGTCAGCGGCGTCACAGCCTGGCATACAGGATATCCTTGGCAAACGGCTTCCAATGCCTTTGTCGCCAGCTACTCCAACGACGCTCCCGCTATCCTTACCGGTAACCCAGCGCTGGCAAAGAACCATTTGACCAAGCTGCCGGGAGGCGGGGTGACTGACTTCAAAGATTCCATGGTAGCCGCCGAGCAGTATTCGGGACCGGTAGGGTTCACGATCGGCAACCGCAACGACCAGCGCGGCCCTGGGTATTTCAACGCGGACCTTGGCCTGGCCAAGACTTTTCCGCTCAATTGGGAGGGCGTCAGCGTGAAGTTCCGCGCTGACGCATTCAACGCGCTGAACCATCCGAACTTCACCATACCGGATGAGAATGTCTTCAATGGATACGATCAGGAGGACTTCTTTCAGGGGCCCGGCTTCGGCCAGATCAGCTTCACCGCGAATCCGAATGGAAACGAGAACAGTGGAGCTCGCGTGCTGCAGCTCTCGCTGCGCGTCGAGTTCTAGAAGCGCAACGAAAGGCAATCGGCAGGAAAGGGGATCGCCGCAGCGGTCCCCTTTCTGCTGTAACCCCATTAGGGATAAACCCAACATTATTGTCATGCGCCGCCAGGCCGTTTCGGCAATGTGTAACGAAACCAACCCCCCAAAAGTCTCCAGGCACCCGTGCGCCGTTATGAAAACTCATACACTTCTCATTCTCCTTTTTGAATTCGAGAGATTTTCATATTCCGTCGCTCCCTAAAGTGCGGTTTCAAGCGAGAGAGGTAGCTCGTCAATAGCTCTCCAGCGCATCTCCTCTGAGTCTCCAGGCTTTTGATACCGCGCATTTGTTAATTAAATCGTAATGGTGATTAACCAAGTCAAAAATCCCTGCAGTTCTGGCGGGCTGCGTGCATGTCTCGGTTCAGCGAGAGCGCCTGCCCTTGCCGCCGTTGGCTTTGCAGCACCACCGGCCTTTGCGAAATCGACTCAAGTGGATATTGCGGCTGCGAATCTTCGCAGCGACCATAGTTTTAGAGGGCGGCCCACATGCACCCCGAGGCCGCGGTTTTTGCAGTTAAGGCTACTGATCACGACCAACTTCTACACGCGCACTTCAAAAATGGAGGGTTACAGTGCTCGAATCAAGAGGGTTTTTGACCAACGCCAGGGCTGCCTCGCGGCTGCTCCCACGCATCGCCACTTCGTTGCTGCTACTGGGCATCGTCCTCTCGCCGCAACCAGCAACCGCACAAATCATTTACGGGGCCGTACACGGCACAGTGACTGATACCACCGGCGCGGCCGTCCCCAACGCCGCAGTCTCGATTGTGAATACCAGTACCGGCATCACAACCAAGGGAACGACGGACAGTCACGGCTACTATATCTTTCCCCAACTTCAGATTGGTGGTCCTTACACGATTGAAGTCAGCGCTACCGGGTTTGAGAAGTTCTCCTCGACCGGCCTCATGCTGGACGTGAATGCCAACCGCGAGGTGAGCGCCCAATTGCAGGTGGGGTCCGCCGTACAGACGGTGAGTGTGGAGGCTGCCGCAGTGCAGGTGGAAACCTCGGATACTCAATTGAAGGAAGTATTTACCGCGCAACAGATTGAAGAGGCGCCCATGCTCGGCCGCGACGTGACCGGTTTGCAAAAGCTTGAGGCCGGGACTGTGGAATCGAGCGATCGATTCGGCAGCTATTCAGCCAATGGCAGCCAGACGCAAAGTAACGCGTACCTGGTGAACGGCGCCGACATCACCGACGTCTCTTTGCAGGATGAGGGGATCTCGGTCAATCCCGACGCGCTTGCCGAAGAGAACATTGTCACCAGTACCCTCAACCCGGAATTTGCCCGCAACAGCGGAGCTATTCTCAACCAGGTCCTCAAGTCGGGTACCAATACGTTTCACGGAAGCGGCTTTGAGTTCTACCGCGACACGTTTCTCACCAACGGGAATTATTTCTCCCCCAGCCGCCCCAATTTTCACCAGAACTTGTATGGTGGAACTCTAGGGGGCCCGGTCCTCAAGAATCGCTTGTTCTTCTTTCTTGCCTATCAGGGCTTCAGGAACAAGGTTGGGCAAACGCAAGTATCGCCGGTGTTCAGCCCGGCCCAGCTTAGCGGAGATTTCAGCGGGGACAACAACGTCGCGAATGACGGCACCAACAGTGCGGTGGGTCTTTCCTCCAATTCGCTCCCATTTGCCATTGGAGGCTGCGCCGCCGGTACCGCCTGGAACGCCTGCTTCCCGACAGGCAATGTACAGATAGCGGCAGGCAGCTACAATCCAATCTCCGCCAAACTACTGCAACAGTTTGTACCCGCCGCGAATACGACGATCGGCGGTGGTTCCTACTACTCCTTCAACGCGCCCAACACCGCGGCGCAGGATCAGGCCATCGTCCGCCTGGACTATCATCTGTCGCAAAACGATTCCATTTGGGCTTCCAGCATCATCCAATCAAGCCCGAGCGCGAGCGCGTTGAGCTTCGGCGGTTCAGACCTGCCTGGGTTTGCAGCCAAAGAGGCCGAGCATTACAAGATTTTTATGGCGTCGTGGACCCATACCCTGGGTTCCACAGCCTTGAACGAATTGCGCGCCGGCTACTTCCGCTTTAACTTCGCTGACGTGGAACCTGCGCAGGTCGTTCAGCCCAGTACTTATGGCTTTGATATTTCGCCCCAAAGTCCTCAGGCCAACCTCCCGCTGATCGCCGTGAGCGGCCTGAACGGCAACACCGCGACCGGTAGCGCCGCTTTTCTTGGCTTTTCCGACGAGGGTCCACAACCGCGCAAAGACACCAACCTCACCGGGGCGGATAATTTCAGCAAGATCTTTGGCAACCACACCTTGAAGTTTGGCGTGGCTTACGAGCAGTTCGGAGTGAATAATCCTTACTACGCCAGCAACAATGGAAACTACACCTTCGCCGGAGGCGGGACCTACAGCTCCGGAGATCCGATCCTCGACTATGTGCTCGGCATTCCCGATCAATATTCGCAGGCTTCCGGCAGCGTCATCGCGGCTATCGGCCATGAGTACTATGCCTATGCCCAGGACAGTTGGAAGGCTTCGAACGACCTGACTGTCAACTTTGGCATCGCATGGGACCTGGAAGCGCCCTACCAGAACCATCAGTTTAAAGGTCTGGGTATCGCTTGCTGGAATACCGGCAGCCAAACCTCCAATGTCTATCCTGGAGGTCCTCCGGGGCTCACCTACTCCGGGGATCCGGGCTGCAACATCGCCGGCGGTCCGACTGCAAAATTCGATCATTTTGGTCCCCGCCTGGGTATCGCCTGGTCGCCGAGTTCCGGCCCCTTAAAGTTGTTGGGGGCTAACAGTTCTCATCAATTCGTTATTCGCGGCGGATTCGGCATTTACTGGAACCGGGACGCGGAAGAAGGCCAACTGCAAAACCTCGGGGATCCGCCAGGCTTCAAGAATTCCTTTGGAGCAAGCGACTTCGGTGGAAGTCCGGCACTCGCCAATCCATTTACGGATGTATCCACTGGCCAATCCGAGGTCAACCCGTTTCCCTACGCCTATCCTGCCCCCGGGACGCCGTTGAACTGGCCCAACTATGCGGAACTATCTATCAGCACCTACCCAACCAAGTACACCGTGCCGTACGTCTACAACTTCAACCTGAACATTCAGCGGGAACTGCCGTCCAACATGGTCCTTCAACTGGGCTATGTAGGCTCGTTGGGTCGTAAGTTGGTTCGCGCCTATGAAGCCGATCCAATTACTACAGCCGGCCACGCAGCCTGCCTGGCGGATCCAAATTGCGCCTCGGACGGCGCAAGGCTCTCCATCGATTTCCCGCAATACTTTACCCAACCAGCTATCGTTCCGGGAAGCGCGGGACCAGGAACCCCCAACGGCATCCCCTGGTACGCAAGCATGGGGCAGCAGTTCACCGACGGTGCGTCCAACTACAACTCGTTCCAGGCGAGCTTGACCAAGGGGACTTCCCATGGCCTCTATTTCACCCTCGCCTATACCTATAGTCATGGGCTCGACAACTCTTCAGGGATTGAGAGCTCCGGTTTCAACGGGCGTGGAACCTCCTACATTCCCGGCTACCAATACCTGAGTTATGGCGACTCCGATTACGACGCACGGCACCGCTTCTCTACCTCGTATAACTACGAGGTGCCAATCTTCAGCAGTTGGCGTGACAATATAGCGCTCCGTGAGGGCCTCGGTGGCTGGCACATCTCGGGCGTGACCGCTCTCCAGACCGGATTTCCCGTCACGATTGCGGACATCGGCGCTATTCAATCGCTGTACTGCAATGCCTTTAACTATTACAGTTGCCCCGATACGCCAGAGACCTCAAGCTTCAACATCAAGACCTTCAATCCGCGCAACTCGAATCATCAGTGGTTCGACCCGACGCTGTTTACTCAAGAGCCGCTCGGCAGTTTCGGCAATGTTAAACGCAACTTTTTCCACGGACCTGGCTTTAACTACACCAACCTAAGCCTCTACAAAGATTTTCCGTTAGGGGCTGAAAAATCCCGCTACATTGAGATTCGCCTGGAGGCGTACAACGCCTTTAACCACGCCAACTTCAACGTGCCGGACGGCAACTACACCGACGGAACGGGCTACTTCGGCGTCGTTACCTCTGTCGCGGGCTCGACCACAGCGGATTACAACGGGGACCCGACGGGGGGGCGCGCGGTCCAGCTTGTCGGCAAATTCTATTTTTGAGTCCAAAGGATAAGAGCTACCGCGGATGTCGAGGTACCACGGCCTGGGCAAGCTCGTCGACTTCCTGAAGCCGGCCTCTTTCTAACGCGCATTGAATGCTTTGGTTCTGTCCGCCTCGAGGCTCTGGTCGAGGTTATGGAAGGGAGGGCGAATTTGCCCTCCCTTTATTATCGTGCCGCGTTGCCTTCGTATACCCAAACCAACAAACCGTCCTTTACGCCGGAGATATGCGGCTCTCCTCTATAGCATGGCACCTCATCGCAGCCTATCCAGCGCTCATAATCCTAACCTCGAGGTGTCCCTTGGCCGGATGTTATGGAAATACGGAGAGCATCCATGTCTTTTCCGAAATTCCAGACATTTGCATCCTTCCCTTGACGACTCATTGATTCACCAGGCAAGAGACATAGCTAGCCATTCAATCTCCAGTTCCTCTCCTTTCAGTCTCCAGCAGTTGCATAACCATGGATTTGTTAGCCAAATCCGCAGATGCAGCTAATCAAATCGAAATACTGCGCAATCCCGGCGTCCAACGTGCACAGCAGCTTCACGAATGAATGGTCGTTACGAAATCGACGCAAGTGGGTATTGCCGCTTCGCCGCTTCGCCGCGACCATAGGTCATATTGGTAGACCCTTGTCTTTCGGGGTTCTCCTGTCACGGCGCCGGGGTCACAACCACGGCCGCGACGGCTAAACACGTGCCTGAGCAGCCAGGATCGGGATCGCAAAAACGAACTCAAGAGCTACACCTCGAGGAGGAGCCATGCGGATATATCTCAAGGAGTTGACCAGAAGAGTCGTGATCTTCGTGACGATTTCCGGTCTTGCGGCAACAATCCAAGTTCTGCAGCCATCGGCCAGCGCCCAAAATGCGACCACGGGCAGCATCAACGGCACCGTGACGGATTCGAGCGGAGCGGTCGTTCCCAATGCGTCGGTCACGATTACAGATAAGGCCACCGGCGATTCGCTGAATGTAACCACCAACGAAGAAGGCCGTTTTACTGCTCCTTTTCTAAAGCCAGACATTTTCCAGGTATCGGCTACATCTCCAGGCCTGCGTTCGGTTAGCACCACTGTCCAGGTTTTGACCGGCCAACAGGCAGCCGTTAATGTGACGTTAACTCCCACCGCCAGTGTCCAGGAGGTTGAGGTCAACGCGAACAACGTGCAATTGATCGATACCCAGACCTCGAACACCACAACCACGTTTACCACGGAACAATTCCAGAACCTGCCGGCGCCGGGTGGCGACATTACCACCATTGCGTACACCGTGCCTGGAGTGGTTATGGGCGCCGGCACTCAGGGCTTCGGCTCCATTGTCTCCGACGGCCTTCCCGGCCTTTCGAACCTGGCCGTGATCAACGGCGCCGACTATTCTATTTCGCTCTACAACATCGCCAACTCCGGTTCCTCCAATCTGACGCTTGGCCAGCAGGAGATCGCCCAGGCAGCCGTGGTGCAAAATGGCTACAGCACGCAATACGGACGCCAGGCCGGCATCATCGAAACCTACACCACCAAGTCCGGAGCCAACCGGATTCATGGCTTGGCGCAGTGGAACTATAACAGCGATGGCCTGAACGCCAATGACTTCTTCAATAATCAGGCAGGCATTCCCCGTTCCAAAGCTGTGTCCAATCAATACGCCGCACAGATCGGCGGACCCATCAAGCGCGACAAACTCTTCTTTTTCGTGGACACGGAAGGCATTCGATACGTTCAACCCAGTACCGGTTTTGTCAATCTGCCTTCCAAGGCGATGCAAGCCAGTATCTTAGCCAATCCCAACCTCTCCGCCGGCAGCAAAGCTTTATACGGTGGAATGTTCGCGGGAACGAACTCATCGCCGGCTTATGCCACGGCGATTCCAGTTGTAACCGGCCCCGGGTCGCAGCAGGATACCTCCGGTAACTACGGCTGCGGAAGCCTGGCTGGGACGCCGGACTATGCGACCGGTGGAACCTTGGGCACCAGCGCCGTTGAAAGCTGCATCGATTCAGCTTTCGTGAATGCCGGAGCACTCAACCGGGAGTGGCTGGCGGCAGGACGGATCGATTGGAATATCAATGACAGGCATAGAATCTTCTTCCGCGTAACCGACGATCAGGGAGCACAGCCCTCTTTTGTAAGCCTGATCAATCCGGCTTGGGACATGGTCAGCATTCAGCCCAATTACACCGGACAAGTCAACGACACCTACAGTTTCAGTCCAAACCTGATCAATCAATTTATCGCGTCCTCGCTTTACACGACCGGGGTTTTCGGACCGGCCAATCTACCGGCCGCACTTGCCGCCTCGCCCACAGAATTCAACCAAAGCAACGACGGTGGAACGAATTCACTGGCTGGCCTCGGTCAGTTCTCCTTTTTCGCGGACGCCACCACACTGGGAGCGATCTGGGACGATTTCCCAGGCGGGACCAACAATTCGCAATACCAAATCGTCGATGGCCTCTCGTGGATAAAAGGGAACCATAACGTCAGAGTGGGATTCGACTTCAAGAGGTATAACTTTACCGACATCAGCCTGCAGACAGCTGCGTATGGCGGTTTCTATAACTTCGGCAGTATTGCCGATGAAGCTGGGGGGGCGCTACCAGGAAGCAGCGGTTCCAACTTTGTCCAGGGCTTTCCGCGGTTTGCCAACATTCACAACGCCGTCTATAACGTTGGAATTTACGCCCAAGACGAGTGGCGGGCGCTTCCCAACCTCGCTATCGACTACGGCGTTCGTATCGATCGCAACGGCAATCCTATTTGCCACGATGGCTGCTATACGCAATATCTTGGAGGGTTTCCTAACTCCTCTGCAACTTTGGACACTCCTTACAACGCAACCCTTTCCGCCGGGCACGACAGCTTTGCCCCGGCGATAGAATGGGGAGTCCTGCAACCTCGGGTGGGGTTCAACTGGGATGTTCGTGGCAACGGAAAAACCGTCGTGCGGGGCGGCGTTGGATTGTTTTCTGACAGCTTTCCGGGTCTTATCCTCGAGCAAACCTTCCTTTCCTTCCCCAACCGCTATTTTGCGGCCGTGACCTCGGGAACAGTTGCCCAGGGCGTAGGCAGTGCACAAGCCGTCGCAGCCGGTTCGGCTAACGCCGTGCTGAACGGATTTTCTCAGGGAGCTACCTACAACCAGATCGCGGCCGCCCTATCGGCACAGGGGATCCCGTTCGCGCCGCCAAACTATGTGACCACTCCGCAAACTTTCCACAGCGCACGATATACCGAATTCAGCTTGCAACTTCAGCGGCAGATCACCGCAAACGACGCTTTAGTTTTTTCCTATGCCGGCAATCACGGTTATGACTTGTTCATCGCCAACAACCACCTGAATCAAAATGTCGGCACTTCCCTCTACGGCAGCTATGGAAGCGGAACCTTTGACGATGTCCCAGTCAATTCGCCGGATCCACGCTTCGCGCAGGTTCAAAGCTTCACCAACAATGCAATCTCCAACTACGATGGAATTTCCGTGCAGTACAAGCATTTCGACCGGCGAGGTCTGACGACCAACGTTTCGTACACGTATGCGCATTCACTGGATGACATCTCCAATGGAGGCAACTCACAGCTCCCCTACAACGGCAATACATCCGTGCCTTTTCAGATAACGCCGGACCTACCTTCCAGGCTGATGTATTCGAACTCCGACTACGACATCCGTAACAACTTCCTGGTCGACCTGGTCTATGTCGAACCCAATCGATTCGGCAATAAATTCGTTGCTTTAGCGGCCGCGGGATGGACTGTGGGCAGCAAGGCGTACTGGCGTTCCGGACAACCCTTTAGCGTCTTCAATGACAATGCAGAGTTTGCTTTGGGGTCCAAT
>Ga0302326_10022687_pt1 | contig 12823 bp, 10 predicted proteins | sample Palsa_T0_3_FD_202264 | JGI IMG/M metagenome (GOLD analysis project Ga0302326, IMG submission 202264) | Peat permafrost microbial communities from Stordalen Mire near Abisko, Sweden - Palsa_T0_3 | ecosystem: Environmental > Terrestrial > Soil > Palsa > Peat permafrost | place: Sweden: Abisko... | reverse complement strand
CTTCCGTACAGCCATCGGATCTGATCCTGCCGCGAGTTGCCTTCGGGCAGCGGCATGACGGTCTCTGGCGACAGCTAGAGACACTTCAGGGTACTTACCGAGCGCCATGAGCTTCTGAGCGCCATTGAATCGATATTTCCAACGCCACAACTTTCCACCAGAAGGCGTCACAAACAAGTGCAGGCCTTTTGCATCGGGAATCCGGTAAGCCTTTTGTTTGGGATCGGCGTTGCGAACCTTGACATCTGTCAGCGGCATGTTTCCTCCTGGAGCATGCTCTGCGGAAAATACCACCAAATCCGAGAACATGTAGCACCGAAAGTACCACCTATAAAACATGATTGCAAGCGGATCTCAGTGGACGCTGGTGGACGGAAGGCCGAAAATACCCTGTATTTGTCCGAATTTTGTACACTTCTCTAACTTTTATAATTGCTTAGGACTCATATAACAGCGGGTCATGGTGGGCAGTGAGGGACTCGAACCCCCGACATCCTGCTTGTAAGGCAGGCGCTCTAACCAACTGAGCTAACCGCCCGCTCCGGCAAATGGGCTATACTTTGCCCTCGCTTAATCATAACAGCGATTACACGTCCATAACCGAACCGAGCACCTCTGACCTTTCACGAAATCTCTGACGGCTCCGCAAGCATTTGCGCTCCGCACCAATTGATACACTCGTCGATGTGAAACGACTAATCGTCAATGCTGATGATTTCGGGCTAACTTCGGGTGTAAATCGGGCAATTGTTGAACTGCACGTACGCAGAGCTCTGACCAGCGCAACTCTCATGGCCCGCGCTGCCGCAACTGACGAGGCCATCGCGATGACCACGCTAGGCCTCGGTGTTGGCTGCCATGTGGTCATTGTTGACGGTCAATCCGTTCTTGAGCCGCGCCGAGATCTTGTCGGGCTTGTCGACCCCGTGAAATCTGTCGGTCGATTCACACCTACGCTTGGAGGACTTCTCAATTTGCTCTATTTGCAGCGTGAGTCCTGGTCCTGGAATCTAGCAAATCGCCATCTTGAGGAAGAGATCGAGGCTGAGGCTTACGCACAAATCTCGCTTCTTCAGAGCCAGGGAGTCCGCATGACCCATATCGACACCCATAAACACACCCATATGTTCCCACGGGTTTTGCGCCCCGTCCTTCGAGCTGCTGCTAAAGCAGGCATCCGAACAGTCCGCAATCCCTTCGAGCCAGAGTGGAGCATCCGGGCCACGCCGCGCGCACCCTGGCTTCGTCGCCTTCAAGTTCGCTTGTTACGAACCCTCGAGCCAACGTTTCGTCGCATCGTGGCGGAGGAAGGATTCACCACCACCGACGGAGCCATTGGTGTTCTCGCGACAGGTACACTTGATTCGGGAACCCTGAGTTCCCTTCTCCACGCATTACCTGGCGGCACGTGGGAACTTGTGACTCATCCTGGGTATAATGACACTTCTCTCGCCAACGCTGGAACTCGCCTGCTAGTCTCACGAGAGATCGAAATGGATACGCTCAGTTCCGCTACTTTCGGATCAGAGATCGAACTCATCCACTTTGGCCATCTCAACTGAAGGGCGGTGGCAAGTTGTTTGCCACTTTCGGAATCCTCTCAGCCCCCTAAACCGTCTTATCTGACAAGCTTATGCGCATCGGAATTACGTGTTACCCCACCTACGGCGGCAGTGGAGTAGTCGCTACGGAACTCGGCATCGAACTTGCCGCTCTCGGCCACGAAGTCCACTTCATCAGCTATTCGCAACCATTCCGGCTGACCGGTCGCGAAAACGGAATCTATTATCACGAGGTTCCCGTATCGAACTATCCGCTCTTCGAATTCCCACCGTATGACCTGGCTCTTGCCTCACGCATGGCGGAGGTCGCCGAGTATTATCATCTCGATTTATTGCACGTTCATTACGCCATCCCTCATTCGGTGAGCGCTCTTCTTGCCCGGCAGATGCTTGCCGAGCGCGGCAAATATCTGCCATTTGTGACGACCCTTCACGGCACTGATATCACACTGGTCGGAATGGACCGATCGTACCTGCCGATAACCCGCTATGCTATCCAGCAGAGCGACGGAGTCACGAGCATCTCGTCCTATTTAAAGGAAATTACTGAAACCAATTTCGGTATTACGCGCCCCATCGAAGTAGTGCACAACTTCGTCAACTGCGATGTCTACAAGCCATTTTCACTTGAAAATGCTGAAACTCGCACCCAGGCACGCTCGAAGTTCGCAGCTCCCGAAGAATTTCTGTTCATGCATCTGTCCAACTTCCGCCCAGTGAAGCGCATTGCAGACGTGGTTCAGATCTTCGCGAGAGTCGCCCGCCAGCTTCCCGCACGGCTTGCGTTGATCGGTGACGGTCCTGATCGATCAACAGCGGAATGGCTCGCTCACTCGCTCGGCATCCACGATCGCATTCATTTCCTCGGCAAGCAGGACCGGGTCAGCGAACTTCTTCCCCTCGCCGATCTGATGCTCATGCCCAGCGAGATGGAATCCTTTGGCCTGGCTGCGCTGGAGGCAATGGCTTGCGAAACTCCAGCCATCGCTACCCGAGTTGGCGGAGTGCCGGAATTGATCACCGATGGGGTCGACGGGTTGCTCTTTCAGGTCGGTGACCTCGATGCGATGGCTTCCGGATCCGTCGCGTTGCTTAGGGCGCCCGATCGGCATCACGAAATGAGCAAGGCTGCCCGTAAAACTGCGCAGGACCGCTTCTGTTCCACGCGAATTCTGCCTCGTTACATTAGTTTTTATGAGTCACTGCTGGCGCGAGGCGACGTTTGAAGTCTGGTTTCAAGACCTTTTTGGCCGTTGAGGCCTGGCAGATCTCCGGGGAGCACTATTGAAACCAGCGTTCCACGACCGGGTCGCGAAACGACGGTGAAACGCGCTCGATTTCCGTATAGCACTTCCAGGCGCTCACGAACATTTTTCATGCCAATGCCGGCGCCACGACGCTCTAAAGTCGATGGCGGATCCAAGACGATACCGACTCCATCGTCCTCCACTTCAACGACGATGCTGTCACCCTGCATCCGACTACGTATCGTGATTGTGCCGCCGTGGATTCGCGGTTCCAGGCCATGCTTGATACTGTTTTCAATCAATGGCTGCAAAAGAATGCTGGGCACAAGAACGTCGAGGGTTCGTTCATCCAACTCTTTGACCACGCGGAGCTTCTCAGTCCCGAATCGAACCACTTCAATATCGAGATAGTCGTCCGTGAAGCTCAGCTCCTCACGTAACAGGACGTAGGTTCCATGATCCTTCAGCAGAGCACGAAGGAGATTAGCAAGCTTTACGATCATTTCTCTTGCCAGATCGGGTCGAAAGCGCACCAGAGACGCAATCGAGTTCAAAGTATTAAAGAGGAAATGAGGATTGATCTGCCGCTGCAATGCGTCGAGTCTCGCTTCCAAAACCAGCCGCTTTTGCTCTTCAAGCTTCAACTCGATGCTGAGTGCGTTCCACATTTTGAGACAAATGCCTACCACCATTGGAGCGCAAAGCCACACCAGAACCCTGAGCCACCAGGCGTCGGTAAAGAGCGCGAACAGACGCTTTGGATGTCTGCTTGCCACCCAATCTCGCGCAATTTCCATACCAGCGATCAGCATCAGCAGAGCGATCTGGCGGTCGAATTTTGGCTGGCGCAGATTGCGACGGACCCAGCGATAGATGCTCAGATCGACAAACGGTGTAAAGGACCAGATCTCGTCCTTTTCCACCCACGCTCCGAATATCCCAGAAATCAAGCCCACTGCAGCCAGAAATGGAGCAGCAAGGTACTCGTGCCGAATTTCAGCCGGAAATGACAGCACCACAGCACTTAACATCGCCCAGCCTGGACCAAGCAGCAACCCTAGGAGCGCGACCGTTTCAAAAGAAATATCAGCGGCAAGAAAATTCGGGACCAGAATTCTGATCCAGACTCCCAATGTAAGGGGGATCAGGAAAAATGCCAGAAGACCAATTGACTCCCGGCCATTACGTTTTTCAGCAAACAGGAGTCTCTGGAATACCCTCGAGCGTGCGAGCGCGCTCGAAACCGAGGCCGCAACCCCGAGCTTTACCAGCAGAGTGATCAGAATAAGTTTGTGATCTACCACGCTTTCAATGTATCGCGCTCCTTCGTCAAACATCCAATCGTCAGGAGTCAAGATCTCCATTTCTGGACCGGCCCCGAGACAATCGTTTGACAGGTCGGTGACATCCCATGTTCTATGAGGCCGTAAAATAACATATGAGTTTCGAACGAGTAATGAAGGTAGCCGATGCTGACTTCCCCACCCGCTGGGGACACTTCCGGATTCTGGGTTTCGAAGGATATTTGCCGACACCGCGCCCTTGCTGCGAGGAATCGGCGAAACACGGCAAGCGAGTAGAAGGTCTGGTGGCTCTGGTCATGGGAGATATCCACACGGCTCCACCGCTGGTACGCATTCACTCCCAATGCCTCACAGGCGACGTATTCGGCTCCTTGCGCTGCGACTGTCGGCTTCAACTCGAACTGGCGCTGAGCAAGATCAGCCAGGAGGGCGCGGGTGTTCTCCTATACGAGCAACAGGAGGGCCGCGGGATCGGTTTGATGGCGAAGCTCCGCGCTTATGAGTTACAGGACCATGGCCGCGACACCGTTGAGGCCAACGAAGAGCTCGGGTTTGCCGCAGACTGTCGTGAGTTCGAACTTCCAGCGGAGGTACTTAAGTTTCTCGGAGTTACGGCGGTGCGCCTAATCACAAACAATCCCGAAAAGGTGTCCGCTTTGGAAACAGGCGGGATTGCAGTAGTGGAGCGCGTCTCCGCGGAGGTTGTACCCCAGGAATCATTTGAGAAGTACCTGAAGACGAAACACGAAAAGATGGGTCACATCATCGAGTCCCTGGTGACGGAGGAGCAGCCCGGTTAGGCCGCTCCCTTCGCACTCTCAAAGACATCGACAAACTCTCTGTACCGACGAGCCATCTCATTCACGGCTTGCTCACGCGTGATTTTGCCGGCTCTCATATTCACGAGCGGATCCCAGAAATCTGTCCGGCCAACGGCAAATCCAATAAATCCCCGGACCTTCGCAGCGGTGGTCAACCATTCGTGTACCTTTTGGTCGTCCTCGCCGCGCCCCAGGATGATGCAACTAACATTGTCCCGACCGCCCTGCCGCGCCGCAGCCACCATTTTCTCGCAATCCTCGCGGCGATCCAGCCCTTCGATCTTCCAAACATCCGGCTCGACCCCTGCAGCCTGCAACTCTTCGATCGCCTGGACCATCAGCTGCGGTCGCAAATCCAGGTCATAGGCCTTCTTGTCGCCTTTGAACTGCACAAGCTGCGACTTCTCCGCCGGAACCAGCAGTTCGAACATAAACAGGGCCTGCCCCGCACTCTGCAGATAATCCGAAAGCCGCTTCAACCGGGCAGCCTGTTCATGGTTCAACGCAGCATCGCCACCCGGGTTGTATCGCACCAGCACCTTGCTGAAGGTGGGCTTGAACGCTTCAATATGCGCTGCAAAATCTTCGCCATATTGAAAGTCAAACTCAGGCTGCCCGCTTTTCTCCGCCGCCATCGCAAAATGAAAGCCCAGCGCAGCCGCATCGCGAAGAATGGCCGCTCCGAACTGTTCATCCACCAGAATGCCAGCCTTTTCCTTGTCTACGCCGTCTGCGATTGCCTTCTGGAAACCTTCGAATATCACCCGTTTGGCAGCAGCAATCTCGGCCGTCTGTTCCGGCGAAAGATCGCCCTTCCAGCCAAACATGCCGGTTTCAAATGAGCCGCGATGATCAAAGGGAAGGATGTAGAGAGGTTTCGTAAATCCACGTGGGGTCATCATGCCTCCAAAATGCAACCTGATTTGTCCTCTTTATCAGATGCATTTTGCCATCAACGTGAACGCATGATTCTTTCGGTCGAGCACCGTCTCGGCTTCAGTTCATTCGGACGCTTCAACTAAGCCCGGAGCGCTAACAGCACCTTGGCAGTCGTGACTACTTGCCCGACATGTCGCTGGGTATGATCGGCGACATGGATGAGCGCCCCGCCAATGCTCGTCGGCAACTGCTTCCGTCCAACTCCGCGAAAAGTGTCGAAATCAGCTGTTGCCAAGACCCGTATTCGGCCTGCAGCATTGCTGAAGGAAGCCTCAACCTCAGTCAGCAGTTCCGCCAAAGTCTCCTCGCCAGCCTGCTCTGCCCGAAGCGCCGCAAGTTGCGCCTCAGTCAATTGCTTCCCTTCCGCATAGCTCAGGATCCTGTCCACACTGCGCGCAATATGCCGCAAGTGAAAAGCTGCGGAAGAAAGTCCCAAGGGCCGCGCGTGAACCTCTACATCCGTCAATCCCGCGGTCCACTTGGTCAGATCCTCCAGCCCAAGCTCCAGCGCATGCAACACTGCTCGCCCGACAGCAGGCGCTTCGGTGTGGGTTCCGCGGAGCCAAGGCTCAACATAAGGTGCAGTGGCGCGCGAAGTGCTCATAAAGAATTCATCCTTTGGAATTCGTCCTCTCGTATTGCCGCCGGTTTATGTTGTGCTCTTAACTCTGACAACCGTGATCTTGCTGAATCCCTCGTCGAACGCCGGCGGCTTCAGCCGCTCCGCCATCTTGTGCATCACGTCATCGCCCACTGGGCGATCGCGCTTGCGATTCCGTTCGAGGCAGACCTCCAAGGGAACATCAAAGAAAACCGCCTGCACTTCATACCCGAAGCTCATGGCCATTTTGATCCATTGGCGGCGCTCATGGGGCGAGAGATTTGTCGCGTCCACATAGTTCCATGGCATTCGCGCAATAAGCCTCGCCCGCAGCAACGAACGCAGCGTCGAAAACACCAATCCCTGGTACCGCTGCTCGGTAATATCGTCGAACAAAATGGTTCGCAGCATATCGCTCGAGAGCGGAGTCACACCACGACGCTTGAACCAGGTTGTCTTCCCTGACCCGGGCAGCCCGATCGTCAGCACGACATACCCCTTCGGGTCCTGAGCGGTTCGCCCTGCAGCCTCGTTCTCCTGCGGAGGCAAGGAGGGATAATCCGGCTGTGTCTCCATCTCCAGACGCCCAGTTCCGGGATCTTCCTGAGAGTAGGACGGCGCTGCAGGCGCATGACGGTGAGCATGCGGTCGCGTCTGACCGGAAGATTGCCCGGCAGGCGGTGTATTTTGTCTTGCGGGTAAATCCTCCGGGTAGTTAGGCACCAGGGGACGCGGCTGGTTGGACGGCAATTCATGACCGATCTTTCCGGTCGACTCGGAGGTATTGGGCTCTCGCTTTGAACGTCTTCTCATGCTTTAATTCCCGATTATCACACCCATGGCTATCATACTCATTCCAAGCCCTTCAAATTGTTCACAAACAGGTACCCCTGAATCTTTCCAGGAAAGGGCTGGCTTTGCCCTGTGCGGTCCGTCACAGGTTTTCCTTTGGCAAAGGATCAAAATATACGTGCGTTTTCATTTTGCTCTTGTTGACAACAGTGTTAGTCTGATGGGTTTGGTGAAAGGCCCCGCCACACCGAAACTGCTGAAGCCAGACAACTGGATATCGATAATTCCAGGCAACTGTCGTTTGATTCTGATTTGTGAAAACAAAAAAGTACACCGCAAGTTCTTCAAGGAGAGATAAGACATGGCAGTAAAGGTTGGCATTAACGGCTTCGGCCGCATCGGTCGTAACGTTTTCCGCGCAGCTCTCGGTAATCCCGAAATCGATTTCGTTGCAGTGAACGATCTCACCAGTCCCGCAATCCTGGCTCACCTTCTTAAGTACGACTCGATTCTCGGCAACATCGACAACGAAGTCGTTGCCGGCGAGGACTTCATCTCAGTCGATGGCAAGAAGATCAAGGTATACGCCGAGCGAGACCCTGCGAAGCTCGATTGGGCCTCCACCGGCGCCCAGATCGTCATTGAGTCGACCGGCCACTTCACTGACGCTACCAAAGCCAAGGCGCACCTCGGCGAAACCGTCAAGAAAGTCATCATCTCCGCCCCGGCAACCAACGAAGACGTGACCCTGGTGCTCGGAGTCAATGACAGCAAGTACGATCCGGCCGCGCACAACATTATCTCCAACGCCAGCTGCACCACCAACTGCCTGGCTCCCGTCGTCAAGGTCATCCTCGAAACAACCGGACTGGTCTCTGGAATTATGACCACCATCCATAGCTATACCAACGACCAGGTCATCCTCGACTTCCCGCACAAGGACCTGCGTCGCGCCCGCGCTGCTGCCATCAATATGATACCCAGCTCCACCGGCGCGGCCAAGGCCCTCAAGCTCGTCCTTCCTGAGACCTCAGGTAAGCTCGACGGTTTCGCTGTCCGAGTCCCAACTCCCAACGTCTCCATCGTTGACCTCACCTACATCGCCGAAAAGCCCACTGACGTCGCCACTCTGAACGCCGCCTTCAAAGCCGCTTCCCAGGGCGCGCTCAAGGGCATTCTCGGCTATGAAGAGCACGAGCTCGTCAGCTCCGACTTCAAGGGCAACGCGCTCTCCTCGATCGTTGACTCCAAGCTGACCAAGGTGGTTGGAAACAGCGTCAAGGTGCTCAGCTGGTACGACAACGAGTGGGGCTATTCGAGCCGTGTCGTTGACTTGATCGGATTCCTCGTCGCAAAGGGCCTTTAAACTGTAAAGAGCAGCACGCCGGCAAACAGGATTGCTGCTCTTTTCACCTCCTCCGCATTCTCCATCCAAATCAAGAGTCCGTTATGACCCGGCAAAACCTCAGCGGCAGCTCCCCTTACGAGCCCATCATCGGCTTCTCCAGAGCAGTTCGCGCCGGCAATTCGATCTACGTCTCCGGAACCGGTCCAGTCGGCGCTGATGACCAGGATGTAGAAACGCAAACCCGTCAGATATTCAAGATTGCCGCCGAAATCCTTGAGCGCGCAGGCTCATCCCTCAATGACGTAGTGAGGACGCGGATGTATCTCACGCACGCCGACGACTGGGAAACCGTAGGGCGCGTCCATGGTGAGCTATTTCGAGACGTCCGCCCCGCCGCCACAATGGTCGTCGTGGCTCAGCTACTCAATCCCAAATGGCGCGTGGAAATCGAGCTGGATGCTGTCCTCCAACCGGCTCCTGTGATTCCATACGCAGAAGGCCAGTGAATTCCATGTCCAAACTATCAATTCGCGATCTCGATCTCAATAATAAGCATGTCTTCATTCGCGTTGACTTTAACGTCCCTCTCACTGAAGACGGCTCCGCCATCACAGACGATACGCGCATTCGCGCTACACTCCCCACCATCGAATACGCCATCCGCCACCATGCGAAGGCGATCCTGGCCTCTCATTTGGGACGCCCCAAGGGCAAACCCAATCCCAAATATTCTCTCCGTCCCGTAGTGGACCGACTTCGTGAGCTCCTCAACCATGAGTATGGGCACGACGCAAGCCTCAATCTGAATGTCGCGTTCTCGCCGGACTGTGTCGGCGAAATTGCCAGTGAACTCGCCAGCCAACTCGAGTCCGGCCAGGTATTACTCCTCGAAAACCTGCGCTTCCATGCCGAAGAAGAGGCCAACGATCCAGGATTCAGCGCAGCTCTCGCCTCGCTCGCGGAAATCTATGTGAACGATGCCTTCGGCTCCGCCCATCGAGCCCATGCCTCCACCGAAGGCATTACCCACTTCCTCAAGCCAGCTGCAGCCGGTTTGCTGATGGAAAAGGAACTGACCTACCTCGGCAAGGCCCTCGAAGCGCCCGAAAAACCCTTCGTCGCCATCATTGGCGGCTCCAAGATTTCCGGCAAGATCGACGTTATCGATAACCTTCTCGACAAAGTCGACACTCTCGTCATCGTCGGCGGAATGGCGTACACCTTCCAGCGCGCTCTCGGCGTCACCACGGGCAAATCCCTTGTCGAGGAAGACAAGATCGATATCGCCAAGGAAGCCCTCGCCAAGGCCGAAAGAAACGGCGTTAAACTGCTCTTGCCAGTCGACAACATTCTCGCGAATAGCTTCTCACCTGACGCCAAAACCCAACCATGGGAATCCTCAGTCAACTTCCCGGCCGACTGGCAAGGTCTCGACATCGGTCCCAAGACCATCGCCCTCATCTCCGATATCGTCGCCCAGGCCAAGACTATTCTCTGGAACGGCCCTGCCGGGGTCTTCGAATTCCCTGCCTTCGCAGTCGGCACCAATGCAATCGCGCATGCCGTTGCAGCAAATACCGAGGCGATCTCCATCATCGGCGGCGGCGACTCCGTTTCGGCTATCAATCAAGCAGGAGTGGCTGACAAGATCACCCATATCAGCACCGGAGGCGGAGCCAGCCTGGAGTTTTTGGAAGGCAAGAAGCTCCCCGGCGTCGAAGCTCTGACAGACAAGTAGCCATGGTCGCAAGAAAATCGTCCGGCAATGGCTCATTGTCGGACGATCTTTTGGGGTTTGTTCGCAAGCTATTCAATGCACCAGAGCTTATATTCAACGTTGAATATAAGCAGGGCGAATACTTGTGAAGATCGTCCAGTCTCAAGCACTTTCAAGTGCTCGGCATTTGGCGCGCATAAAGACCTCTCGACTTTTGGGCACTTGAGAAAGCAACGCCGCTGCGCAAGGTGACGCTGAGAATTCAAGAGACAAGATCAAGCACTCTTGTAGTGGCGACCGAGACTGCGATTTGTTTTCGAATTGGCGCTAATATCGAGCCTCCAGGTGGCAGCCAAACTTAGTCGCATCACACTCTTCCACCCCTGACGCCGTTTCCGGAATATGTCAAATCAATGGAAAGCGGCGTACACTGCTGATGCAAACGACTTCAACCGCGAGAAAACCAATAACATGTGCCGTAGACTTTGCATTTCGCTCAGAGTTGCCTCAATCTGCGTCTTCACGCTGCTTCCTCTGTCGGCTGCTGAAGCACAACAAAAGATTGTCATTCCTCGGGGCGAGAGCACGATCGTCTTTGAGCCCTATGCACCCAACATTGTTCGAGTCACGTTGAGTCTTGACAAGGCTCAGGCAGTTGCTGATCCCGGGTATGGCATCGTCGCGAAGCCTGCTTTCGAAGACTGGAGCTTTCAGGAGACTGAAACGGCGAACATCTTCCGCTCTCCGCGAATGGTGGTAACTCTTCTTGGAGGCAGTGGCAACCGCTACGGCGCTGCCCCAAGTCAAGAGGGCGGACCGACAAATGTCGAGAAGACACAGGCCTCCATTGCAAAGTTCTTCAATGGCTCAACCCCCTGGGCGGATATTCGATTCAGTACACCAGATGGAAAATTGCTTCTCGAAATGAATGGCTGGCAGATGTCGGTGCCGAACCATAAGGATGGAAATGCCGGCGCCTTAAATGACAGGCGTCCTACAGATGAGAATTTCTATCAGGTGGGCGCGACCTTTGCATCTCCAGATGACGAGCACTATTACGGCCTGGGCCAAAATCAGGAGGGATATCTAGACCACCGCGGTCATACCCTCGAATGCTGGAACAACTATACGGCGACCGGAGGTCCGACCTGGTGCATTCCATTTGCCGTCACGAACAAAGGATACGGACTCGTCTGGGACAATCCTTCCCAGACCACAATCGAACCGGGTTTCAACGAGCAGACTAAGTGGACCTCACAGGTTGGTAACCGGGTCTCGTTTTTTGTGATTGCCGGAAAGAACACAGACGAAATCTACTCCGGGTATAAGTTACTGACGGGAGCCACGCCGTTGCTCCCGAAAGCCGCCTTTGGCTACATCCAATGCAAGCAACGTTACATGACTCAGGATGAACTCCTGGCGGTTGCAAAGGGCTATCGCGACCGGCATCTGCCTGCAGACGTGCTTGTTGTCGACTGGTTCTATTACACCAAGATGGGTGAGATGGACCTGGATCCGAAGTTCTGGCCTGATCCCAAGGCAATGAACGACCAGTTGCACAAGATGGGATTCCAGACCATGATCAGCGTCTGGCCGCGTTTCGTTCCGGGCGACCGATTCTATGACCTTATCAATAAGAACGGTTGGTTTGAACATTTAGCCGACGGCACGCCAACGAATGGTTTGCCCTACGATCGCGCAGGATCGGACATCGACACTACTAATCCGGAGGCTGCAAAGTGGTATTGGGGGATAATTCGCGACAATATCCTGAGCAACGGTTTCGATTCACTCTGGGCTGATGAGACCGAACCAGATCTACCACCCAACGGAAGCTATTATCACATTGGACCGGGCACTCGTTACTATAACGTGTATCCGCTATTTCATACAGGCGCGCTCTATGACGGCTTCCGTCACGACACGAATCACCGCGCCTTGATCCTCTCTCGGGATGCCTATCTGGGGGTACAGAATAAAGGCACCATAGTGTGGTCATCCGACATTTATCCCACATGGGATACTCTGAAGCGACAGATTCCTACAGGCCTTGATGCGACAGCATCAGGTCTTGCCTACTGGAGCAACGATACTGGCGGCTGGCAGTACCTCCCAGCTGAACATCACCCAGCGCATCCCCCGCTACTCGATCCTTCAGACGCCCGAGACAATGTCGGGGGATACGACGATTACCCTGAGCTTTATACGCGCTGGTTCGAGTATGCAACTTTCCTGCCAATCATGCGCACTCACGGAAGTCGCAACTTCAATGAAGTCTGGAGTTACGGCAAGCAGGCCGAACCCATCCTCGAAAAATATTTGAAGTTGCGCTACGAATTAATGCCCTACATCTATTCTCTCGGCTATTCGACCTATGAGACGGGGGCCCCCTACATGAGAGCGCTTTTCATGGATTTTCCTGACGATGCCCATGCAGCCAATCTTCCCGACGAATACATGTTCGGACCAGCGTTTCTGGTGGCCCCTGTCAC
>Ga0302326_10022686_pt1 | contig 12823 bp, 11 predicted proteins | sample Palsa_T0_3_FD_202264 | JGI IMG/M metagenome (GOLD analysis project Ga0302326, IMG submission 202264) | Peat permafrost microbial communities from Stordalen Mire near Abisko, Sweden - Palsa_T0_3 | ecosystem: Environmental > Terrestrial > Soil > Palsa > Peat permafrost | place: Sweden: Abisko... | reverse complement strand
GGTGACACCCAACTGATGTGGTTGCGGTTGAGATCGACCTCGTCGGTGCCTACGATGCTCACCACTCGCTCCGCTCCCGCGGCATTGGCATAGCGCACGGTCGCCCCGAAGAATGCCCTCGTCTCCCGCTGCCCCGCTCTGGGAGCTTCCGGGTCCACCACTTCCGCGGCTTCGATTCGCTTCGTGAGAAAGCGAATCCGCCCATCGATCTGCCGCAGCCGCCGCTTGCCGTACTGATAGTCGGCGTTTTCACTGCGATCGCCGTTGCTGGCAGCCCACGCCACCACCTCCGCCACGGCCGGGCGGTCCCTGGTGAGCAGAAACCGGTGCTCATCTTTGAGACGCTGCAGCCCGCTCCGCGTTATGTAGTTCTTGCCTCGCGTCGCGGGCTCGTCCCCTGGTGGTTTTCGCGTAAACCCTTTCCGCATCTCGTAGTCCTCCAAGCGCGAATCCAGTGGGTGCCCCAATGAATGCGGATGAACGCCGATGGAAAACACTGTAGGTCATCCACGTTCATGGGAGTTCATCTGCGGCCTAACTGATGTTTTCACGTCTTCTGGCCCCTTAGCGATCCTATCCTTCATCTCGAACAAGTGCTGGCTAAGGCGTGCTTGGGCGATTTTTCACAAATCGAGAGTCGAACCGGTGATTTCGGGTTGACATTCTACCCAAGCAGTCAGATACTTGGGTAGAATGTCAACCCGAGAGACCAACGACGACCGCATCGCCTTGCTGCAGGGAACTCTGGACCTGCTGATCCTCAAAAGTCTGGTCTTCGGTCCATGCCATGGGCAGGGTATTGCGCGCTCCATTCAAGCCCAGTCAGAAGATGTCTTTCTTGTCGAACATGGATCGTTGTATGTAGCCCTGCAGCGACTGGAAGAGAAGAACTGGATTCGCGCCAAGTGGGGCGTAAGCGAGAACAATCGCAAAGCACGTTTTTACTCGCTTACGGAGAAGGGGCGCGAGCAACTGCTGGAGAAGACCAGCCAATGGCGCCGGCTGACGCGAGCGGTAGGTCTGATTCTGGATGCAACGCAAAGGCCGCAATCCGAGGAGGTATGAGCATGTTCTGGCGCAAGCGCACCACACAAGACTTTACCCAGGAGATCCAGGCCCACATTGAACTGGAAGCCGAGGAATTGCGGCGCGAGGGCCTGAGCGAAGAGGATGCCCGATGGCAGGCGAAGCGAAAGTTCGGGAACGTGCGCGCGGCGCAGGAGCGTTTTTACTTACACAACCGCTGGGTATGGCTCGACAAGCTGCTACGCGATCTGAGGTTTGGATTCCGCTCCTTGCTTGAAAGCCCGGGGTTCACCATGACGGCCATCCTGACCCTTGCGCTGGGCATGGGTGCAAATACTGCCGTGTTCAGCGTGATGAATTCCGTGATGCTGCGTTCGCTCCCGGTAGCCGATGCAGACCGCGTCGTCTACTTCCGAACCTCAAATCCGCCCCGGGGAACGGGCACAATTGATAGCACGGAGACGTTTTCTTATCCGGTCTACGAAGCGCTGCATAAGCAAATCGGCGCAATGTCCGCGGTAATTGCGTACGTTCCGCTATCGGGAAACAAGGTGGCGGTTCGTTACGGGGCGGATCCGGAAGAGGCCGAAGGCGATATGGTGAGCGGCGCCTTTTTCTCGGGGCTAGGTGTGAAATTGCAGCGCGGCCACGGATTTATCGAGCAAGACGAGAAGGATCATGCTCCCATAGCGATTATCAGCAACAACTACTGGACCCGGCGGTTTGCGCGAAATCCGGATGTGCTGGGTGCAACCCTTTATGTAAACGGAATCGGCTTCACGATCGTTGGAATTGCCGCACAGGGCTTTGAAGGTCTAGAGACCGGCAGATCCACCGATTTCTGGATTCCGTTGCAGAATCGTCCCGAACTCAACGCGTGGGCGAACCCGCTGCAAGACGGCAAGACGTACATGGCAAATCCGACCTGGTGGTGCCTGCGGCTGATTGGGCGCCTTAGTCCCGGCGTCACAAGAGCACGGGCGACTGCACTGTTGCAGCCGGTCTTTCAGGAAGCCGCTTACGTCGGCCTTGGCACACCCACACCGGGTGAGAGGAAGCCGGCGTTGAGCCTGGTCGAGGCAAAGGGATTCCCCGGATATGCCGAGCAATATGGCAGGCCTCTGCGGTTGTTGATGGGGATGGTGGCATTGGTATTGCTGATCGCGCTGACCAATGTGGTCATGCTGCTGATGGCCCGCAATGCAACTCGACAGCGTGAATTCAGCATGAAGCTGGCCCTGGGTGCAGGGCGCGCCGACCTGCTGCGGCAACTGCTTACTGAGAGTTTCTTGCTGGCGACGGCCGGCGGCCTCGTGGCTTGGTTTTTCGCGGTCTTTGCCACGCGGGCTCTCGGTAACTGGGCGCAAATCGAATCCAGCCTGGCACCGGACGGGACGGTTCTTCGCTTTACCGTAATGGTACTGGCGGTTGCCGTGCTTCTGTTCGGATTGGCGCCCTTGCGTAACGCACTCTCAGCCGGGCCAACTCTCGCCCCGAAGACTTACTCCGCGCCTTCCCATGCCGATGCGGGAAATTCGCGCATGAGCAGGATCATTGTCGCGTTCCAGATGAGCTTGTGTGTTGTATTGCTGGTCGCCGCCGGACTGCTGATTCGTACTCTCCGCAATCTCGAGAATACTCCCCTGGGCATGAAGGTCGATGGTCTCGTTGTCTTTGGTGTCGATCCTGACATCAAGTCGCTGCCACAAGGCAGAGCGTTCTACCGCGAGCTAACAGGCAAGTTGCGCGCACTTCCCGGCGTAGAGTCCGTAACTGTCATGTTGGATCGCATTGGATCCGGGGCATCCGACAACAGTGACATGCTTGTGGACGGCAAACTGCCGACGGTTGCAAATGGAGGATCGAGAACAGTTCGCAATAACGTAGTAGGGCCGGATTTCTTTCGCACCCTTGGTGTGCCCGTGCTCGCGGGCCGCGACTTTGCCGACTCCGATACTGCATCCTCGCCCCATGTTGGCATCATCAACCAGGAGTTTGCACGGCGTTTCCTCGCCCATCAGAACCCGCTTGGTCACGTCATCGGTCCCGATAACGGAGTCTTTCCCATGACCATTGTCGGCGTGGTCAAGAGCCATAAGTATCGCAGCATCGACGAAGAACCGATTCCGATGGCTTGGTATATGTACGCGCAGATTCCGATGGTGGGAAAAATGGAGGTGGAGATGCGGGTGCATGGAGAGCCCCTCGCGATTCTGCCTGCTGCACGCAAGGCGGTGCAACAGATCGATCCCAACCTGCCTCTCATACGTCCCATGACGCAGCGCGCGCAATACGATCTGACCATCTCCAACCAAGTGCTCTTTGCGCGCCTTGCCGGATTCTTTGGCCTGTTGGCCGTGGCGCTTGTGGCCACCGGGCTTTATGGCACGCTCTCCTATCGCGTGAACCAGCGCACGGCAGAGATTGGAATTCGCATGGCAATGGGTGCTCGCCGCGGCCAGGTAATTTGGATGGTCCTCAGGGACTCGTTGCTACTCACGGCGGTCGGCGTGGCCATGGGAATCCCATTCGCGATTCTGGTCGGACGCGCATTAGCCTCGTCGCTTTATGGCGTGATGCCGCTAGACGGAGCAACTTACCTGCTCGCCGTTATGGGAGTGGCAAGCGTTGCGCTCGCTGCAAGTGCGCTGCCTGCGCGTCACGCTGCGACCATCGAACCATTGACTGCACTTCGCATGGAATAGCGTTCCCGCTTCCAGAACCGAGCTCTCACCCAGACTCGTTAAGGCGCGATCAGTATTCCAGGACACTGGCCGACTGCACATTCTTGAATAACGTCGATCTTCACCCCGTCACAATCCCTGCCGCCTCGCACAAGTAAAAGAAAATCCGCTTCTTGTCCTTCACCACAAAGCGTTCCAACGGGCGGAGACTACGCAGAGATTGGAGCAGCGGTTCGAGACCTCGATTTGCTTCCCTGCGCTGTTCGAGGACCTGGCCTGCGTGAACCAGGGCCTTGCGAAATCGCTCCTTATCATACGGTTTCAAGAGATAGTCAACAGCGTGCACTTCGAATGCACGAACGGCGTGCGCATCGTGAGCCGTGACAAAGATATATACGGGAGCCGGGCCAGTCGCTGGCGAGGAAGCGGCGCTTGTCCCAGGTATGCTGCCCTCTATCTCCTCAAAGCTTTCCTGACCAATAAGATCGTTGAAGCAACGGTAACTTCCGTCTGTTTGAAGGTATAGGTGTTGTGAGAGGTCGCGGACGCGCAAAGCTTTCCGAAAAAAGAATGCATTTTGTGAGAGAAAAGAGAGATAAGCCCGCCAGCCGGCGCTTTCATGCGGGAATGCGTGTCGCTAAGTCCTTTGTTTTATCGAAGGTGCTCAAATTTTACGGCTAAGTCCTTTGTTTCATGAAGATGCTCAAATTTCAAATTAATTAATTTGAGCATCTTGCTCATTGCTTATAGGCCGGACCGTATCAGACTGGCAATTTCGCGAAATCATTCACAACGTGCGGACGCTCGCCGCCGCCTCGATCAACTATTTCTAAGGCTGTCAGTCGACCTCCCTTGTCCGGAAAATGTGCGCGTTAAGCGCATTAAGGGGGTAGACGCTACGCTGAAGACGATGTTTGTGTTCGCACGCGCGCTCCCTGACGGTTCAGAAACGCTGCTCATTGAAACCGGTTCGGCGGCTCTTACAGCTAAGTCCTTTATTTCATCGAAGCTGGCTGGCTTTCGCAGCTAAGTGCTTTGTTTCTGGAAGGTGGCCAAATTTGTGGGTTAATTAATTTGGCCACCTTGCCTCCGGCTGGGCCCTTGCTAGCGTCAGCGCCAAGCTGCTCGCCGGCGTGCGTGGTGGTTCGGCCTCGGCTGGCCGGTTTTGCGCCGGTGTGGCTTTTCTTAAGTTGTCAAAGACCGCTCAATCAAGAGGGCGCACTGAGCGCTCCCTGCTCATGTGATGTTTTTCTGCTCGCCATCGCGCCGCCCTCAGGGCGGGAGAATGCTGCGGACAGCGCGTTTAAGTCATTTCGATGTCACTTCGTTGTTCGAGGTCACCGATTCATCATGCTTGCAGCGATGATGGTTCCTGTTGGCGGCGGCAGATGCACGCGCAGAGCGCAATGGTGCAAAGCCAAGCAGAGCCGTCGTGGCAAGAGGGCTCCGACATACAGTTCTTACCATGAGGGTAGTACGGTTTTCGGAACTCAACAATAGGCTAAAACGAATTCTTTGGTAACCATGACTGGTACTGCTTCCTCCTCGACACCTTGCCCAATTCGACCATTCGCTTGTCATTCTGACCCTGAGCGGCTAGCGGATCGCCCCGGGGAGATCTGTGCCGGTCTTTTCGCGGTGCCTCGTTTCCGTAGAGCTTCTGATTAATGGCGTCCGGCTTACCACTCTCAGCAAAGTTCCAGTCCCGTCTGACTTCCAAACTTCGACTTCCAAACTTCCGCAACTCCGTCCTGGATTGTGGCCCTGGTCATCGATTGACGTTTCGACGTTTCAGACAATCGAACCGTTCCCGCCGCCCATGATCGAAATGGAAGCATACAGTCTGCTCTGTTGCGAATCACCGCCACGCCATCGAGTATTCATCAACGCCGCGTGCCCCGGACATCCACTCGCGGGAACGACGCCTAGATTTCCGTCCACGAGATTGAGTGCAAGTAAAGCAGCCACAACGGCCATCACTTCCATCACTTCTTTCCGCGATGATGAAGAAACAGCGGCCTGCCGTGGTTACCAAATAAATCTTCTTACCCTCTCGACGCGCGCCAAAAACCGCACTAAGGTCTCACCACAAGCCCCTCTCAAAAACCCAGTGGCAGACGGGCCGTAACCCATGCTGAAAACCCAGTGACAGAAAGCCCCGGCAAACCCCCTATTGTCATGCAGATGCATTACAATATGCATGAGGGTTCAGATGCCTACGAATGCGCTCGTGCAAACTCGAATCGATGCGAAGGTCAAAGCTAGAGCCGCCGCCGTCCTGGAAGAGATAGGAATGACGGTCTCGGACGCGGTCCGCATCCTGCTCACCCGTACCGCCAACGAAGGGGCTTTACCCTTTCTTGTCGCTCCGGGTGGTGCGGCGCACGAGGAGTGGTTTCGCTCAAAGGTGCACGAGGCGCTCGCGGACCCACGCCCGCCCATCGCTCACGACCGCGTCAAGAAGCACTTTGCGGGGCGCCGCGCAGCGGCCAGCAAAAAGGTCGTTGGCTAATCTGTGCGGGTTGAGTGGACCTTGTTTGCGATGAACGACCGGGAGGCCATCTTCGACTATCTCGAAGCCGACAGCCCGCGCGCCGCTATCCTGATCGATGATCGGATAGAAACTCAAGTAGAGCTTCTGACCGACATGCCCGAGATCGGGCGTCCTGGCCGGATCGACGGAACTCGCGAGTTGGTCACCCGAGGACGCCTTATATCGCGGCCTACAGGATTGAAAGTGAGACCGTCACGATCTTGCGAGTCCTGCATGGGGCTCAAGAGTGGCCGGAAGAGATGGAGCCCAAGTAGGGCCGGTGCCGTCAACCCTAAGACCGGCATATCCGGTGACGGCATTCCTATGGCCTTTGGTACTTTGACCGCTCAAGGTCATTGACTGAGTTTCTGACAAACTGTACAGTTCAGGATATTGAAGTGGAGAGTTTATGGGCACCCTGACGACCAACAAGACCGGCAGCATCGTGGTTTCCGCGCTGCATGCGCGGGCCAACTTTGGCAAGCTCCTGGACCGCGTTGCGGATGAGCGTGGGTCGCTTGTCATCGAAAAGCGGGGTACCCCCAAGGCCGTGCTGCTGAGCATCCGTGATTACGTCAAGCTGGCAGCCCCGGAGCCGGAAGTGCTGCGCATCATCGGGGAGGAATCGAAACGCAACGGGACCAATAAGATGACTCCGCGCCAGATCGATCAGGAAATCAAGGCATACCGGGCGCAAAAGAAAAAGCGCTGATGCTTCCGCTCCGCCTGGTCATTGATACGAACGTGCTGGTATCCGCCGCCCTCAATCCGGACGGACTACAGTGGACCACGATCCTGCTCGCCATTACCAAGCCCGCCCGGCTCTACGTGTCGCCTCCGATTTTGGAAGAGTATGCGGGCGTGCTTGCCCGTCCGCACCTTAAAATTCGCAAGGGTGTACGCCTGCAACTGCTACAACTGATCAAGAACAGCAGCCATATCGTCGTGTCGCCGCACCGCTTGGAAGTGTCGAGCGACCCGGATGACAATATGCTGCTGGAATGCGCCGACAAAGCCGGTGCCGATTACCTGATTACCGGCAACCCGAAGCATTTCCCGGCGTTCTGGAAGAAGACCAAGATCATTACTTCGCGTGAATTCATCAGCCTGGCAGCACCGCATCTCATATCCTGACAAACCATCCCTCTTTCTGATAGGGACACTAGGCTGTTTTGCGTGCTTGATCCTCACAGGCCGAGCACACGTTCGGTTCCGTCCTAGAAAAATACTTCGGGCGAAACATGGAAGCGTTCGCTTAGCTTAGCGATATAATTTTTGTTCAGATCCCGCTTGCCGCTTAGCACCTCTGAAACGATGCTCGGGGTTCCGAACACGTCAGTCAGGTCCTTCTGCTTCAGACCGTGCTGATCCATGAGAAACATGATCACATCAGTAGGGGAGGATTTTGGCAGGGCATAGTTTTTCTCTTCGAAATCCTCAATCAAAAGTGTCAGCAAGTCTGCAAATTCACTCTCTTCTTTTGTCATTTTGCGACTCAGCAAACCCTCGAAGAGCTTTGATGTAGTATTCGTTCTGCTCCTCAGTGCGAACAATTTTGGGAGGAGTCTTGGCGACTAGCTTCGCATACGTTGCTGTCGAGGCTGTCATTTATTCCACCTTCCTTTGTCGCACTCGGCGTGGGTCAGAACATCTCGAATGAACAGTGTCTTGGGATAAAATATCACTGTGACGAGCCGATAGCTGTTCCCTTTGATGTTGAAGACCGTATACCTTCCTACTCCGTCCGCGCATCCCAGTTGCCAAGACTAGGATTCCAGCAGCGCCCGTAACTTGTGAGCGTATCTGCGGCTCGACGTGACCACCGTTCCTTCTCCCAGTACGATGTCGTAAACCCCATCGAACATCGGACGAATCTCGCTAATGCAGGCGCCGTTCACGATGGCCGATTTCCGCACCCGGATGAAGTGGTGTGGCGCCAGCTTCTCTTCCAGGTGTGCCAGGGTTTCCCGCAACAGGTGACTGTCTCTGGCGGTGTGTATGCAGGCATAGTTTCCCGTGGCTTCGATCCACAAAACGTTGGCAACGGGAACAAAGAAAATCCGCTTCTTGTCTTTCACCACAAAACGTTCCAACGGGCGGAGACTACGCAGGGATTGGAGCAGTGGTTCGAGACCTCGATTTGCTTCCCTGCGCTGTTCGAGGACCTGGCGTGCGTGAACCAGGGCCTTGCGAAATCGCTCCTTATCAAACGGTTTCAAGAGATAGTCAACAGCGTGCACTTCAAAGGCACGAACGGCGTGCGCATCGTGAGCCGTGACAAAGATATAAACGGGAGCGGGACCGGTCGCCGGCTCCACATTCTCGATGACTCCAAAACCATCCAGATCAGGCATCTGCACATCGAGAAAAACGATGTCGGGATGAAGTACATTGATCTGCTCCACCGCACTTATTCCGTTCGCCGCCTCGCCGACAACTTCAATGCCGTCGTGTTCGGCCAGATAGCGACGGATACCGCGGCGGGCGATCGGTTCGTCATCGACGATAAGGACTCGCGACTTCATGCGAACTCCGTAGTGGAATGGTGATGATGGCCTCACAGCCTCGACCGTCGCCCCCGGTAAGTTCCAGCGACGACTCGTCCCCGTAGAGCTGTTTCAAGCGTGACTGGACATTGGTGAGTCCGACGCCGAATCGCAGGGGCAATCCCGGTGCCGGACCCGGGCCATCATCGCGGACGCAGAGCCAAACTCTGCCGTGGTGGAGTTTGGCAGCGATCTCTAGCCGGCCTGCGGCGGAATCGACGCTGATGCCGTGCTTGATGGCATTCTCAACCAGTGGCTGAAGCGCCAGGCTGGGTACATAGACTGCGAGAAGGTCTGGTGGCACGTCGATGTGAACTTTCAACCGATCATGAAAGCGTGTTTGTTCGATCTCCAGATACTTGCCGACGAACTCGAGCTCGCTCTGCAAGGTGATCTCATTCTCCCGCCGTTCGAGGGCCATGCGCAGCAAGTCGCCGAGGCAGACTAGCAGATGGCTCGCAGCATCGACGTCTTCCTGCATCAGGATTCCAATAGTGTGAAGACTGTTGAACAAAAAGTGCGGATGTAACTGGCTCTTAAGGTTCTCAAGTTCGGCTTGGGAGAGCTGCGTCTCCAGTTGCGCCGCTATCGTCTGGCGCTCCATAGCGGCCTGGTAAAAGTGGATCGACTGATACAGTCCCACAACTAACCAGTAGGTAAGCATGCCGGTAAAGCTCATAGATAGAACACTGACTGCGAACGGCGGAAGAAGGCGCAGCACACTAGGATCAGTTATGCGAAAAACTGACCGCAGAAGTCCACGGCTCAGAAAGTATTCGGTGGCAGCTGCCAGGGGAGCCATCATGAGCGAGGTGATGGTGTGGATCGCTATATGAGGTACAAACCTCGGCCCCGTTAACGGGAACCGTTTGGCCAGACCAATCACAAGCGGTGTGTACGCCGCCCATACGTACCAGTAGACAAGTTCGAGCGCACTCACGATCACCCAGCTGACCTGCGTACCCATTACCTTTACCAGCACGATCCTGCGTACGGCAAACAACAGTCCTACCATCGTCCACGCACACAGGATCAAAATCCATCTCGTCCGTCCCATATCTGGTGTGGCCTGCAGCAATGGGTGACCCCTCCGGCACGGATTATAGCTGACCCTTCGAAGGAGACATCACTGGGGACCGGGCCGTCGAGAGCGCCAAGTTCCCTCGGCAAAGCAATTCCGGTTTTGCCCTGTGAACGGATCCGTGGCGATAGTATTTGACGGCCAACTCTGACCGCTTGTCTCATTTCGGTCACCGCTTGTCACTTTTCCTGCAAACACTGGTTTTTCGCGGCATATCTTCCGTGAGCAGGAGCATCGCCAAGAACACATGAATCTGGGGGCCGGCAGAGGCGCTCCGCCAGGCGGTGCTTAAAACGGCTAGCCGGTTCGCCGGCGCAGGGGAGTTAAAAAACGCCGCGTTGAGACCTGCATTCGGGGTTACGAGCAGCACCAGTTTTTTTAAAGTGACGTAGAGGAGTTCCACATGAAGATGATTCTGACTCAGTACGGAGTATGCGCGCTTGCGGTCGCTCTGATGGTGCCGTTGGCGCAGGCCGCTTTCGGAAAAGATGCCGGAACGCTTTCCGACAAATTCACCTCGCTCGCGCGCGTTATGTCGGGCAAGTATGACTGGAAGCCGGGCCAGGGTGTACGCTCCGTCGGCGACGTGTTCAACCTGATGGTTAAAGAGAACGGCTTGCTCGCCGGCGTGCTCTCGGGCACACCGAATACGGGGGCACAGCCCGCGCCCATCACCGATCCGGAGAAATTGCAGGAAGCTCTAAAGGCTTCTTACATCAACCTGCAAAAAGCGATTGCGGGACTTTCCGACAACGACCTGCAGGCGCCGGTGAAACTGTTCGGAAGGGACATGACGAAACAGGGCGCGCTGATGCTGATTCTCCAAGATCAACACGAGCATCTGGGGCAGTCGATCGCGTACGCGCGCACCAACGGCGTGGTTCCGCCCTGGTCTAAGTAGGAGCGCCGCGGGGCGATCGGGAAGCCAGATTTCGACGCCTTCGATCGTACGACGAGGAGTGCAAATGAGCTTGTGGAAGGATGTCCAATTCTCGCTTAGGTCCATGCGGAAGTCGCCGCGCATTACTATCACCGTGCTGGCAACCCTTGTCCTGGGTATCGGCGCCAACACTGCAATCTTCAGCATTGTCAACGCCACTCTATTGAAGCCTCTGCCGTTTCGCGATCCCGGCCAACTGGTTGAGTTAAGTGCCGACCTTGGGAGGCTCGGAGCTCGGAATGTCGGCTTCTCTGTTCCCGAGTTCGATGATCTTCGCGATCGCGCCGGTATTTTCACTGCGGTCTGTGTAGTTTGGCCGACCACTGCGAATCTTACCGGCGGAGATCACCCCGATCGTCTTGATGCCTTGGGGGTGAGTCCGAACTACTTCAGCATTCTGGGAGCGCAGCCACAGTTAGGCCGCCTGTTCGATGCGACAGACACCGCCGATGGATTTGCAGAGGCCGTGGTGATCAGTGACAGCCTCTGGCTCAAGGAGTTTGGAGGTGATCCGTCCGTGGTCGGACGCCGTGTGAGGCTCGACAACGACCTCTACACCATCGTTGGCGTTCTTCCCCCGCAGTTTCACCATCCTTCGACCCCGGGCCTGCACCCGGTTGATATGTGGCTCACCGCGGGCTTTCGTGCGGAGCCCTTCCCGGCGCCGCAGCGCAGCCTGCGCATTCTCCCCGGAATCATCGCAAGACTGAAACCAGGAATCACTCTGCAGCAAGCGCAGGCGCAGTTGGCAGTCCTCAGCGATTCCCTGCGCCGCGACTATGGCAGCGACTATCCGGCAACTGCCGGCTGGGCTCTCTCGATCACGCCGTTGACGGAAGTAGTCGCGGGCGGCGCCAGAACTCTGCTGACATCTCTTCTGCTTGCAGTCGGGTTGATTCTCCTGATCGCATGTGTCAATGTAGCGAATCTTCTCCTGGTCAATGCCACTGCACGGCAGCGTGAGATAGCTCTCCGGCTCGCTCTTGGCGCGACCCGAGGGCGAATCATCCGGCAAATGCTGACCGAATCGGTTTTGCTGAGCCTGATTTCGGCAGCCGCCGGGGTGGGTGCCGCGGCCATCGGCGTACGAGTCTTGGTTGGAGTGTTGCCGTTGCAGCTCCCGCGGCTCAATCCGATTGGCTTGGACGCCCGCGTGCTGGCATTTTCTCTCGCCCTTGCGCTGCTGACTACCTTGGTCTTTGGACTCATTCCAGCATGGCAGGCTTCGCGCACGCATCCGGGCACGGCGGAACTGCGGGAACGGGGCGGCTCCGCATCGCGGAACGCCGCCAGACTCGGCAAATCTTTGATTGGCGCTGAAGTGGGCCTCTCGCTGGTGCTGCTGGTCGCCGCCGGATTATTGCTAAAGACCTTCTGGAACCTGATGGAAGTCAATCCCGGCTTCAATTCGCAGCATCTTCTTGCAGGAAGTTTCCGGCTTCCTGTCCCGAACGATGCAAAAGCAGATGAATACGTCGATATCGATCAACGTACGCACCTGGTTCGCGAATCAATTCGCCGCCTGCATGGCTTAGCCGGGGTCGAGAATGCTGCCATGTCGAGCGTTGTCCCACTCAATGGCCCAGTGGTTCCGGGCGGATTTCGCGTCGAAGGCGTGTCCGACAAGGGAGACGCTCCCACTGCAGTGGAAGTATCTGTAACTCCAGAGTTCTTTTCGACCATGGGTACGCCACTGCTGCGCGGACGCATGATTCAGGAAAGCGATGACCCGATGTCCCAACCAGTCGCGCTGGTCGATGAAGCCGCAGCGCGCCTTCTTTGGGGTGGCGCCGATCCGGTTGGGCGTAGAGTCCGCTCTTCCCGAGACATTATTTTAACCCGTTTGAAGCCTGTGCCTGCACCCTGGATGACGGTTGTGGGCGTTGTTGGCAACGCGAAGCTCTCCAGCCTCGATGAAATTGAGGTGCCTCACATCTACGAGAGCATGTACCAGCGTTCAAAAAGGGACTTTGGTGTACTTGTTCGAGCCATAGGAGACAAGGCGGCGTTGAC
>Ga0302326_10022685_pt1 | contig 12823 bp, 13 predicted proteins | sample Palsa_T0_3_FD_202264 | JGI IMG/M metagenome (GOLD analysis project Ga0302326, IMG submission 202264) | Peat permafrost microbial communities from Stordalen Mire near Abisko, Sweden - Palsa_T0_3 | ecosystem: Environmental > Terrestrial > Soil > Palsa > Peat permafrost | place: Sweden: Abisko... | reverse complement strand
GTGGTATCGCTCACCCGCCAAAACACAGGCGAGCAGCCGGAAAGCGCGGCCGAAGCCGTGGATGCGTTGATCGAAGCGGGACAGGAAGAAGGCATTATCCAGGAAGGGGACCGCGACCTGATTCAGTCCGCGGTGGAATTCGGCGGCAAAACCGTGCGCGAAGCCATGAAGCCGCGTCCGGAGATGTTTGCCGTACCGGTGGAAACCACGGTCGAACGATTCATCGAAATGCTTCGCACCAAGCACTATTCGCGAGTTCCGGTGTATGCGGAAAGCATCCACAACATCAAGGGCATCGTCTACGCCCAGGATGTATTGCAAGTGCCAGACACTGAGGCTTCCAAGCGCACTCTGGAAACGCTGATGCGGCGCGACGTTTATTTCGTGCCCGAGAGCAAGCTTGGCAGCGATTTTCTCCGGGAGATGCAGAAAAACAACATCCGTATGGCGATCGTGGTCGATGAGTACGGCGGCGTGGCCGGCCTGGTCACGATCGAAGATTTGGTGGAAGAGATCGTGGGCGAAATTCGGGATGAGCATGAGACACCGGAGATCGTGCGGGAAAATGATCAGTCTTACATCGTTTCCGGCGGAATGGATGTGGACCGCCTCGCCGAGCTGTTCGGGACAAAACCGGAAGGAAGGGAATCGGCCACGGTGGCGGGCTTGGTCAGTGAGCTCGCAGGGCACATCCCGCAGCGCGGCGAAACTGTGGATGACGAAGGCCTACGCTTTGAAGTTCTGGAGTCGACGGACCGCAAGGTGGAGCGCGTGAGAATTACCGTGGTGCAGCCGCGGCAGTTGAAGCTGATATAGATCGGGCGTCGGCTCCGGCTTTCGGGCTTCAGTCAGGGAAAAACCGAGGTCGGCCTGTCGGTGGTGACGGTCGCCGAACTCGTGCACGGGGCTTACCGCACCCAGACGCAAGCGCATCGAGAGCGACACATGGAGTTTATCGAGCGGCTGTGCTGAGATGTACCCGTACATCCCGTGACGCTCGACATCGCACGGAAGGTGGGCGCATCGAAGGTGAGCCGGAGGCCAAGGGCCTCCAGTTCGCACTCGAGGATTGGTGATCGGCGTAACCGCTCTACATCTTGTGGGGTGATGACGTTGAACGCCCGTCACTTCGAGCGCCTTGCCGGCCTCTCCGTCGTCTAGCTCGGCTCCTTCAAGCAAAGCTGCTAGGAACAAGCACTGGCAAATACCATGCGCTGTAGCTGACAATGGTTCCCCTGTTTCAATACCGATATCGCCGCCTCCGTGGTTATCCGATCGAACTGGCCCACGGCGCAGCTCGTGCCGATACGGCGCTGCGAAACAAGAAGCGGCCCCGGCCTGATATAGTCGGAATGTGGGCGCTGGGCGTCGGCTATCATACTGGGGCGGTTGCGTCTCAGTTTTAGGATTTTGCCCAAGCCCGAAAGCTAAAGCCCGCATCTATGCCCTCCCGTTCCGGTTTTGTCTGCATTCTCGGCCGTCCGAACGCCGGCAAGTCGACCTTGCTCAATGCTCTGGTGGGCGAAAAACTCGCCATCATCTCGCCCAAACCGCAAACCACGCGCAATCGAATCCAAGGCATCGTCAACCTGCCCAAGGGTAAGGGACGCGACGCTGCGCAGATTGTCTTGATCGATACACCCGGCGTGCACAAACCAGACAGCTCGCTGGGCCGCAAAATGATGGTCGAAGTGCGGGAAGCGCTCGAGGGCTGCGATCTTGTCCTCCTGATCATGGATGTAACGCGCAAGCTGGATCGACGCGATGAGTTCGCTCTACAGATGCTGAAGCATTCGCCGACGAAAGTTTGCCTCATCCTGAATAAAGTGGATCTGCTGCGAGGGGGCAAGGGCAAGCTGTTGCCGCTGATAGAGGAGTACAAAAAGCTGCACCAATTTCACGAGATCATCCCAATTTCCGCGTTGAAGCGGGATGGACTCGACCTCCTGCTGAAGCAGGTCACCCTGGCTTTGCCCGCCGGACGTCCCTTTTTTCCAGAAGACCAGATCACGGACCAGCCGGCGCGCTTCATGGCCGGGGAAATCGTTCGCGAGCGCGTGCTCGTCGAAACCGAGCAAGAACTTCCATACGCCACCGCTGTCGTGGTCGACAGTTTCGAGGAGGGGGCCAAGCTGACGCGCATTTCCGCCACGATTTACTGCGAGCGCGAAGGCCAGAAAGGCATCCTGATTGGAAAAAAGGGGGAGATGCTGAAGCGGATTGGTACGTCTGCCCGCTTGCAGATCGAGCGGAGGTTGGAGACGAAGGTTTTTCTCGAACTTTACGTCAAGGTTCAGCCTAACTGGCGGGAATCGCACGGCTTTGTGGAAGAACTCGACTGGAGAAGGCAGTTGGAGCATTTGACCCATGGGCGGGCCGAGGCAGCAACGGCGCTGCCACTTGCGCCTTCAGAAAGAAATACCGCCAGGAGAAACGGGGGGCGATGAGCGTCAATATGTCGGATTGGCGCTGTCCGTGCCAGTTTCGAGGTTGGCTCTCTTCCGTGCGCCGGTTCGAGTTTGTTGTACTGCGGGTTACCGGCTAGAATCAAGGAACAGCGGAGGCTGCATCGCCAAGAACGAGTCAAACATGCCATCAGGTGATTCTTCCGAGGAACCTCTTCCCGAAAAAGATTTTGATCCGAACAAATTGCAATTGCTTTTGCGGGTAACGCTGTCCGCCGACCGCAAGGCCGTGGACCCCGTGGTGCAGGCAGTGATGGCCGTTGTCCGCCAGATAAAAGGCGGGGACGGCAAAGAGGATGCGATTGAGTTAGCGCTGCAGGAGGCGCTGGCCAATGCGGTGATTCACGGCGCCAGAGAAGATCCCACCAAGACGGTGGAGTGCCTGGTGAGCAGCGACGAAGAGCATAGCGTGTTGATTGTGGTGCGAGATCCAGGTACTGGCTTTAGTCCTGAAGCCACTCCCAGTTGCACGGTCGGAGAAAACATCTATTCCAGTCATGGGCGCGGGATTTTTCTCATCAACCAACTCATGGACAAAGTGGAGTTTAGAAAGAACGGCACTGAAATCCGCATGGTGAAACACTAGCGCTTCGATCCCGGCCAGGGCGCGCGCACTCCTACTCTTTCACCGCTATGCCGAGCGTTTTCATCTTGCGGTAGAGGTGACTGCGCTCGAGGCCCAGCACTTCGGCGGCGCGGGTGATGTTGCCGTGATTCTCGTCGAGCTTTTTCAGAATAAAATCCCGCTCGTAGGCGTCGCGGGCCTGGTGCAGCGTGGAGAACTCGCTGCGCGCCGCGCGCCGATGGCCGTCGCGGTAAACCAGCGGGGGCAGATGCTTGCGGTCGAATCGTGTGGTCGTGGGGTGCATGATCACAATCCGTTCGATCAGATTGCGCAACTCGCGCACGTTGCCTGGCCAGGAATAGCGCATCAGAGCCTCGACAGCGTCGTCGCTGATCTCGCGTGGGCGCCGCCCGTAGGTCGCGGCCAGGTCTTTCAGGAAGTGCCGCGCAAACAGCGGAATGTCTTCCTTGCGGTCGCGCAGCGGGGGCACAACAAAAGGGATCACGTTCAGCCGGTAAAACAGGTCTTCGCGAAAATTTCCCCGGGAAATTTCCTCTTCCAGATCCTTGTTGGTGGAGGCGATGATTCGAGCATCGACCACGATGGTTCTATCTCCCCCCAAGGGAGCAACGCGCTGCTCCTCCAGAGTGCGCAGCACCTTCGACTGCGTTTTCAGGCTCATGTCGCCCACTTCGTCAAGGAACAGTGTCCCACCGCTTGCCTTTTGAAACTTGCCTTCCTTGTCGACGGTCGCTCCGGCGAACGATCCCTTGTAATGGCCGAACAGTTCACTTTCGATGAGGTCTTCCGGAATAGCCGCACAGTTGACCTCGACAAAAGTCTCGTCCTTGCGCAAGCTTTGTGCGTGGATCGCGTGGGCGACCAGTTCCTTCCCGGTGCCGGACTCGCCGTAGATCAGAACCCGCCCGTTGGTGGGCGCCATGAGGCCAATCTGCTGGCGCAGAGCCTTCATCGGAATACTGTCGCCGACGATCACGCTCTTGGCGTAAAGCTGTTTCCTGAGGTCGACATTCTCGTGCCGCAATTTCTTGGATTCGATCGCGTTCTTGACCAGGATCAGCGTCTTGTCAATGGAGAGCGGTTTCTCCAGGAAGTCGTACGCGCCGAGCTTGGTGGCGCGCACGGCAGTTTCAATCGTGCCGTGGCCCGAGATCATGATCACTTCGGGAGGGTTATCCATCTCGCGGATTCTTTCCAGCGTTTCCAGGCCATCCATGGCGGGCAGCCAGATATCGAGCAGCACCACTTCGTAGCTGTGCTCGCGCCGCAGCAGCTTGAGGCACTCTTCCCCGCTCTCAACCGTTGCAGCTTCGTAGCCTTCGTCTGCCAGCACTGCCTCGAGCGATTCACGAATGCCGGTCTCGTCGTCAACGATGAGAATTTTATGCATGCTGCGCCGTGACCGTGGCCAGCGCGGAGTCAGGAACCAGCGGCAGCTCCACGATGAAGCGCGCTCCAGCCGGCTGGTTTTCCTCCACGCGAATAGATCCGTGATGTTCTTCGATGACGCGGCTCACGATCGCCAGGCCGAGGCCGGTCCCGCGCTTTCTGGTGGAGAAATAAGGCAGAAAGAGTCTTTCTTTCAGCTCGCGGGTCACGCCATGGCCGGTATCCGCGACGGTGATTTCGATCGCGTCGCGGCTGGCCACCAGCGAGGTTGAAATCAGGATCTCGCGCACCAGCGAATCCTCGATAGCCTCGGCGGCATTATCCACGAGGTTGGCGATGGCCCGTTTAATTGCCTCCGCGTCCGCCATGACTTTCGGCAGGTCTGGAGCCAGCGACTTGTGCAGACCAATGCCGTCCAGTCTCCCATTGAACATGGAGAGCGCACGCTCGATGACCTCGTTGATATCCGCCGGGTGCGGATTCGACGCGGGGAAGCGCGCCAGCGTGGAGAACTCATCCACCAGCCGGCGAACGGTTTCGACTGCGCCGGCAATGGTCTGGGCACAGGCGCGAATGACCTCGAGCGACGCCGGGTCGGAGGGCGTGGCCCGCTCCAGATGACGCTGAATACGTTCCGCGGAAAGCGCGATGGGTGTAAGTGGATTCTTGATCTCATGCGCCACCCGTCGCGCCACCTCGCGCCAGGCCGCCTGCTTCTGCGCCTTCAGGAGATCGGAGAGATCTTCGAAGACGATCACGTATCCCGAGCGTTCGTCCTGATGGCGCAGAGTCGCCACCGTGACCGCCACATTGAGAGACGCGCGCTGCAGCGGCACGTCCATTTGGCTGGTGGTCATGCCCATGCGATCGGCGCGGCGCAGCAGCGGTTCCAGATCCTGCATCACCTCCAGTGGAAATACGTCCGCCAGGCGCGCCCCCCGCAGCAGGTGTTCTCCGTCCTCATAGCCTTCGGGATGGAATATGCGCAGCAGGGCCTGGTTGGCGTGCGTAACGCACCGCGCGGCATCAAGCGACAGCACTCCGGTGGGGATGCTCTCGAGGATGGTTTCCATCTGGCGGCGGCGCTGGTCCAGTTCAGCATTGGCAGCACTGACATCGCGGCTGGAAGCTTCGATTTGCCGCCGGCTGGTCTCCAGTTCTTCCGCCATGCGGTTGAAGGAACGAACCAGGTCGCCAATTTCATCGGCGGCGCTCACGTCGATCCGATAGTCGAGACGTCCGCGAGAAATTTCCTGCGTCGCCTCGGCCAACGCAGACAAGGGCCGGGTCACGAGCTTCGAGAGAAACAGAGCGAGCCATGTGCTGACAAATAGCACGATCATCGTGAGCAGCAGAAGCAGGCCCATATATGTCTGACGCACATGCTTGCGCTCGAGGCTCAACTGAAGATAGCGCTGCTGACTAGCCTCAATCTGTTTCACCGTCCTCGAGAACTCTGGCGGCAGCGGCATCGCCACCACAATCAGGCCATCCTTGCCAACCGGGGCGCTGCCCACCGTGTACTCGGTTTGCTGCCACGTGAAATGGGCGGGCTGGCCGGCGGCAACCTGCGCCAGGGGCAGCCTTTCTTTCAACTGCGGCCAAGGAGCGGGAACACCGAAGCTCGCCTCGGCAACCCCGTTTTCAATCGCGAGGACAAATCCGCCTCGCAAGGTGGGTTCGTGGCTGCGAAATTCCTCGACCGCGGGGGAGAATCCATGGCCCTCAAACGCGCGCTTCGTTTCCGGCGAGGCAGCGATGTCGACGGCTTGCGAGTGCGCGTTCTGTGCCGCGTAGCTGGCCAGCAACGAAGCCATGGCATCGGTGTCGGCACGAACCTCCTCGACCGGCGTGGAGAACCACTTGTCGATCGAGCGGTTCATCAATCCGTAGGCAAACCAATACATCACCATGACTGGAACGAATGACAGCAGCAGCGCTCCCACCACCATCCGCGTGCGGAACTTCGACCCCAGAACGCCCAGACGGCGCTCGGCAAGCAGTTTCAGCAGGTTGCGCGCCAACACGAAGGTGAGAGCCACGAACAGAAGAGAAATCAGCAGCGAGAGGGCATAAAAAACCACGGTCTGCTGGTTGGTGCCGGGGCTGAGTATGGTTTCGTTAAATGCGGTCTGAGAAACCAAAATCGCGAGCAGCAGGAAAAACGCGACCGTCAGCAGGATCATGGCCCGCTTGCGGTTGGAAGTTTTGGGGGGTCGAGTTGGAACGGTCTGCACCACGCAAGTTCGGCGGTCCAGCCGCTCGAGGCCAGTCGCAGCCTCGAAGCAGTGAGCCGACCGGAACTCATTATAGATGCAGATGGGGCTGCTCCCAAATCGCCGAACCAGGGTCAATGAGCGGGCGCGTTCCGCCGAGAGCCCTTCCAACATCGCGGTAGGCGGCCTCGAGCCGGTAGGCTCGATCGAAAGCCGCGCCTGCCCGCGAGTGTCGCGCGAATGGGGGCGCAATCCAGGGTATTGGTCAGCGAATCTCCGGGTCCGGATCGCGGCGCAGCCCGCTCGGTGCAAGCATGCCCCGACGATGCCGCAACCCCCAGCCGAACTTTCGTAACTCCTTGTACGTTTTTTCGAAGAGTAATATCCGTAAAGTAGCGAGAGCAGGTTTCGGCCGCATGAGTGAGCAGGCATTTCAAGAAGTGACCCAGAACAGCCCTGAGTCGATTCCGACGCAGATGCGCCAGATCGAGGGGCGCGAATGGTCGCTGTGGGGATTCGCCATCGCCGTAACGCTGGCCTTGACCTTCGGCATCGTCTCCTTCACTTTTCCTTGGTTTCGTTGGAAGGACTCCCAGTATTGGTTCGACCTCAGAGAATGGGTTCGTGGCCTGGCAGCTCTCGTATTGCTCTTCGACTTCTACACGATCTACCAGTACCGGCAACTCCACCGTGTTCGACGTCGGCTGGCGGAGCGAGATCAGCTCTTTCAACTTATCAGCGAAAATGCAGCTGATATGATCGCGCTCGTCGATAACGACGGTCGCCGACTGTACAACAGTCCTGCCTATCAAAAAGTTCTGGGGTATTCTCCTGAGGATTTGAAGAACACTTCGTCGTTCGAACAAGTTCACCCCGATGATCGCCCACGAGTGGTGCAAGCTGCAGAAAAAGCCCGTCAGACCGGCCTCGGAGTACGGCTGGAGTACCGAGTGCGCCATCGAGACGGTTCTTGGCGCTCTCTGGAGTCCACCGCGAGCCCAATCCGTAATGCAAAAGGACAGACGGACAAGCTTGTCATCGTGAACCGCGACATCACCGATCGGAAACGGGCTGAAGAACAGTTGGCCCACAATGCCTTCCACGACGGACTTACCAATTTGCCCAACCGTGCTCTGTTCCTGGACCGATTGCAGCATGCCCTAACGCTCTCTAAGAGACATACCAACTACAAATTTGCCGTGTTACTCATCGATGTCGACGAGTTCAAGATCTTCAACGACAGCCTGGGCCACACAGCCGGCGACGAGTTGCTAATAAGAATCGGGCAAAGATTGAAGGAAGTGGTCAGGCAGTCCGACACTGTCTCGCGGCCTCACCACAGTGGCGTAGGGGAAGAGACCATCCATGGCGAAACCATCAATGGCGACACGTTAGCCAGACTCGGTGGTGATGAATTTACGATCCTTCTGGACGATATCCGGGACCCCATCGAAGCGGTTCGGGTCGCGGAACGCGTACAGGCCGAACTTGCTACCCCCTTCGTGGTAAACCAACAGAAGATAGTAGTTTCGGCAAGCATCGGAATCGCCGCGAGCACGAGCCCTCACACCCACGCGGAGGATCTTCTGCGAGATGCCGACATCGCCATGTACCGTGCTAAGCGGGCGGGGAAGGCCCGTTGTGAGGTTTCTGACACGGCCATGCACGCCAATGCAGTGAAGCGTTTGCGGCTAGAGACAGACCTGCGTAAGGCCCTCGAGCAGGGAGAATTCCGTGTTTACTACCAGCCCATTGTGTCGTTGCAGACTGCCAAGATCATAGGCTTTGAGGCCCTCACCCGCTGGCAACGTCCGGAGGGCGTGCTGTCGCCCATGGAGTTCATCGCGGTGGCCGAGGAGACCGGGCTTATCATTGCTATGAATCGGCAACTGCTGCGCGAGGCCTGCCTACAAGTGCAGTCCTGGCAAGCTGAATTTCCCTCCAGTCCGCCCCTGAGCATGAGCGTGAACCTGACGTCCAAGGAGTTCGCCCATCCCGACCTAGTCAGCGAGATCCGTAAGTCCCTCGATCAGACCGGGCTTGATCCAGGCTGCTTGCGAATCGAAATCATAGAGACGATTGCCATGGGACAGGCGGAAAAATCTGGTCACGTTCTCTCGCAGTTGAAGGCACTCGGGGTTCGCCTGAGCATCGACGATTTTGGCACCGGTTATTCCTCGCTCGGCCGCCTGCGGCAGATTCCAGTCGACACCTTGAAAATCGACCGGTCCTTTGTTTCCAGCATGAGCAGCGACCCGGAAAACCGGGAAATCGTACGCAGTATCATCATGCTCGCCCACAATCTAGGCTTGAAGGTCGTAGCCGAAGGAACAGAAACAGAGGAGCAAGTAACCCAACTCAAGCAGCTCAATTGTGAGATGGCCCAAGGATACTTTTTCTCCCGACCCGCCGACCATCAGGCTATGTCGAAACTGTTGGCCTGGAACCAGGGCGCTCGTAATGCGGCGGCCGGACGTTAGACAATCGATGGACTGCCCTTCAGCCGCTGCCTCATAACCCAGGTCTCGTGGCTTCGTGAGAATGGGGGTCCGCTCTTTGGGTATCGCAATCCGAGCAGCGGAATAAGCAACGCAGGCATTGGGCCTGCCGGCCGGTCCCGGAGGGGTGGTCGCTCCTTCATCGTGGTTTCTTGTCCTGGCTCTTCTGATTGTTTTCAACCGGATCTTGCTGGGGAGTGGCGTCTCCTGCCTGGTTTTTGGGAGGCTCAGATTTGGGTTCCGGAGTTTGCCCTTCCGCCTCCTTGGTATCAACATCTGCGGTTGATTCCACCTTCTTCTCTTGAGCGGCAGTAATCTTCTTTTCCGCCGCGGGTTCTGGAGTCTTCAGGGCAGAAACCAGCAGAGCACCCATCCTCACTCGGGCGGCGCGCCATCGCACTTCGCTGGTGTTTGCTGCTTGCTCAAAGTACGGTGCAAGTTTCTCCTCGGTCGCGATTCCTTGATCTTTTAGAAACAGCAAAAGAGCAGCACTTTTAGTTTCTGAATCTTCAAAGGAAGAAAACAGCTCATCGAGGATCTGTTTGACGATTTCTTCATCCATCTTGCCAAGACCCCCCTAACCAAAATCTTGCCACTCTCCTTGGATGCAACATCTGAGGTTGTGGCGCGAAGAGTTATGACTCGCTGCCAGAGCATTGGACCCCTGGACCCTGAAAATCAGATATGAACCACCGGTCGCTGTTCAACGCCCGGCTCTCGCGGATCGTCCCCGCCAACCGGTCGATCAAGTCAAAATTATTCATCTATTAACATTGGGGCGTCCACTTCCACGAAGCACAGAACATCTTAGAATGGGCTAATTTGCGGACCTAGGGAGCTCAAATGTGGAAAATCGTGCGCAGAGACGAGAAGTTCTTTGACCAGATCGAACAACTATCGCATCTGGCCAAGTCATCCGCGCAGCGCATGAACGACTTGGTCGGCCGCTTTCCCACGGTCGATGGTCTCCCCGATCAGATTGAGAAGGCCAAGGTGGAGGCGGCCCAAGTGATGGAAACGACCCTGGGACGATTGGACGACGCCTTCATCACACCTCTCGACCGCGAAGACATCATGCAACTCATCACCGCTACGACGTAATCGAAGGGGTCGCCGACGTGGGGCGCCGCTTTTCTCTGTACAAGATCACTGAGAAACCATGGGATCGCGTATCACGCCCCACTTGCGCCCCATCGGCGGCTTCTCCGCAGAGCTGGCCGCTGCAGCCACCATCGGGTTGGCTACCATGGCCAAGGTTCCGATCTCAACCACTCACGCCATTGGCGGTGCCATTTCCGGAGTGGGAGCGGTGAGGGGATGGCATTACGTGCGATGGATATGGGGTAAAAGAATTATGTGGGCCTGGATACTCACCTTCCCCGGCGCGGGATTGGTCGGGGCGGCATCCTTCTTGCTCTTGCACGTGGCTCTTCAGCCCTTGTTGGGGACCGTGAATGTAAAGTAGGTGATCCTCAGTGCTTCCGCTAACCTTCGGCTGACGGACGATGAATCTACCGCAGGCCCGATCCGTTGCCGGTTCTTCTGAGGCCCGCCGACGAGCAGCGATTGGAGGGGATTGTCAGTGCGATCATTTCGATCTCGGACAATGGCGTCGCTCCGCCGATGAAAGCGATCACCCTGCAGTTGCGGGAACTGGAGGGAGTCAGCATGTGAAAGGCCCGGCGGCAGCGAGCACCCGCCGTTCCCGCCTCGACGAAAACGAAGCGCGCCCCGCAGAGAACGATACGCGCTAGTCTCCTGCAACGTGCACCGGCTGCGACATGAAAGTGGTGCGCGGCAATCCTGATCAAAAGCATGTGAGCGCGTCTTACGTCGAGCGGTCGAATCTGACACTCCGCATGGGAGTGCGGCGATTCATGCGACTCACGAATGCGTTCTCAAAGAAAGTTGAGAATCACCGTCCCATGGTTGCGCTGTTTTTCCTTTATTACAATTTCTGCCGGGTGCACTCCAGGTTGCGCGTGATCCCTGCGATGGAAGCGGGAATCTCAGATCACGCCTGGACAATCGAAGAACTCTGCGGACTACTACCTGAGATGGCATCCGCCACAAGACGCATTGACAGGGGGGTATCCTGAAAGCACTCGGAGAACAGGCGAGTGAATGCGGCTCGGAAATAATCAACAACTGTACGCGTATCTAGCAAACCTTGGTGCGACGCTCAACTGTCGCGGTGTGGTGGACTTAGGCCGCATCGTGCTAGGTGCCAGCAGGACGGCAGCGGGAATACCTGTCACAGAGTTCTTAGGCGAATCTCGCATTGCCCTGCGACGAGTTGAGAACGAGCAGAATGTTCTGACCGAGCGTGAGCGCCTGGAGTTGCTAGACGTTCTGGGTCAACTGGACGAAACCTTTAGCCGACGCTGTCTCCTGTGGAAATCAGCCTGATCCGCTACCAACAATTGTGCTGCCGTGAGATTTTCTCCTGCAGCGACGACAATCCAGTGTTTTCATTCGGCGGCGTGTGTCGGTCAGCAAAAGCATGGCGGGTCAGTTGTGCGCGTTGCCCGTCACGATACCAGCACAACCTACCTTTTGATGCTATTGGCATTCAGCACTGGTTTCATGTTCTTTAGATGACACTTGTCTCGATGGTGGAGAAGCGCGATGGAGACGTTCGAGCAGTTTGTGGCGGCGATCAATTCTCATGATCCGGAGGCGCTGGGGCGGTTGATGGCGGCGGACCATGTTTTTGTGGATGGGCTTGGCAACCGCGTGCAGGGGAGCCTGGCCATGAAGGCCGGATGGGCCAACTATTTCGCCCTGTGCCCCGACTACTGGCTGCGTGTCGATACGCGCCTTGAGAGCAATGGGACCGTGCTGGCCGCGGGTGAGGCGGGCGGCACCATCGACCGCCAGGCGTGGAGGATTCCTGCGGCGTGGAAGGCGATGATTCTGGACGGCAAGGTCACGGAGTGGCGGGTGTTCGCGGACAACAAGCCGGTGTACGACATTCTGGGGAAAAGGCTAGGCAGTTCTTAGCCGGATGCACAAGGGCAGCGCAAGCCATCGGGCCCCGGTTTTGTTAGACGCTCCTAAGATCTTCAGTCAGAGTGTGGCAGGAACTTCTGTAGCGGGCATTCGTCACACCGCGCCTGTGATTTTCTGCAGTAATTCTTTCCGACCCCAACGATAAGGCCATGCATCTCGTTGTAGACCTGGGCCAGTTCCGTGCGTTTCGTCGTGCTCATTGCCGACGGAGGATGCGCAGCGCCGGCGAATCCCGCTGCCAGCGGCCGATTCCCGGTCTCGCCGGAGTCGGCCAAGGATTGCGCCAGGGGCGCCAGCGCGCGCTCAAACAGTTCCCGAATCTCTTCATAAGCGGCTTTTTCCGGAAGGATCTCGTGCCGAGCCAGCATCCGTCGCGTGTAGGCGTCCACCACGAAGACGGGATGGTTGCCGGCGTACAGGAGTATGGAATCGGCAGTTTCGGGGCCGATGCCATGCAGATTGAGGAGTTCCTCCCGAAGCTTTTCCGTGGGGCGCGCGAACAATTTCGCGAGAGAGCCTTCGTAGTGTCGGTCCAGAAACGCGACAAAGATTTTCAGCCGCTTTGCTTTCTGACGGAAATAGCCGGCGGGGCGAATCAAGCGTTCGAGTTCTGTCAAAGATGCCCGCCGGATCCCTCTCATGCTAAGCAGGTGGGCG
>Ga0302326_10022684_pt1 | contig 12824 bp, 12 predicted proteins | sample Palsa_T0_3_FD_202264 | JGI IMG/M metagenome (GOLD analysis project Ga0302326, IMG submission 202264) | Peat permafrost microbial communities from Stordalen Mire near Abisko, Sweden - Palsa_T0_3 | ecosystem: Environmental > Terrestrial > Soil > Palsa > Peat permafrost | place: Sweden: Abisko... | reverse complement strand
GGGCAGCGTTGCGCTCCGTGGACATCGAGACTGCGATCGTGCCCGGGCATGCCGTCCGGGTAATTGGCGATTTCGTCCGCGAGCATGCCATCGATCTGCTCGTGATCGGATTCACAGGACACTCCAAGGTGTACGAGCATCTCTGGGGAGGCAAAGCCCACAACCTGACTAGCACCGCGCTTGTCGTGAAATAAGGGGCCGCATGGAATGGAACCGCAACTTCCCTTCGTTGGGATGGCGAGGGAGCTCGAACACCTGAATCAGGCGTTCGCCGCGGGCGATCCTCTGTTACTGCTGGGCCCACAGGGTAGCGGCAAGACCAGGCTCATCCAGGAAGCGCTTCCCCGTAATCCTCACGTGCGCTACATCGTTTGGGAGCCGACCTTGCATGCTCTATTGATATCGATGGCTCGCGCTATGCTCGCCGACCCGGAGGACCGGCTCGCGGCTCACACCAGTGTTCACCTCAAGGGTCTACTATGGACTGCGATAGAAAGCTCGCCCACGCCAATGGTGGTGGACGGCATTGCCGGCGCCAGCTTTCCAACCTACCGCTTCCTGCAGCGGATCTATCATACGCGGGGCATGGCTCTGTTCGCGGCATCACGGGACGCCGTCAGTTTGGGAGCATTGGCCAGGCTCTTCTGGAATCCGGCCCACGCGCTCCATGTTCCACCGCTCCATGAGCGCGACGCCGAACAACTGTTCGACGCCGCTGCCGATCGTTTCCAACTACGCCATCTCGATCTCGATGAATTCCGTGACAAGGTGCTGGACAGCGCCCGTGGAAATCCGGGCCAAATCATCGAGATGTGCCGGTTGGCGGCCCAGCTTCAATACCATTCGGGCCGCTACATCAAGTTCTCTCCGCTCCGTATCGATACCGTAATGAAGTTCTCTCCCCAACGGTGACGTGGCGCAGGCACGCCTGCCTGCCGGTTCGAGACTCCGAACTCCTGAGGTCGCCCCCGCGATTTGGGGTGGCTCAGGAAAATGTCCTGAGCCCATTTCGCGTTCGGGACCACTCCCTGACGGTCGCGGCTCGGTGTCGGCGCACTGCGTTTCCGAGCCGCGCGCGTGAGCAAGCGGATTAAGGGCTCCTGGCAAATTCCCCGACCTCAGGAGTTCGGAGACTCACCTCGACCCGACGCGCGAAGACAAGCCTCCGAAACCGGGAGCGCTCTCCCAGTTTTGGCTCTTGTTCTTTCTTTGCGTTGTCTCCAGCGCCGCCGCAAGCTCTTCCACCACTCCCCGATTCTCCGCGGCTATCGGAATCTGCCACGCCGTACCGTCGTTCAGCTCCACCTGGAGCATGTCACCGCCAGATATGAGAACGATACTCCTCACGGCCTCCAAGGGAACATACGTAGCGATGCTCCCGTATCGCGAACAGAATCCCCGCTCCCGATCCGTGATCCAAAGCAGCCGCCTGCTGGTCAGAGCCAGCAAATCGCCTGCAAGCCAGCGGTGGCGTCGAGCTTCTCGAGGTGGTTGGAAGACATGCAGCAGCAGGCTTTCTCCGGAGTCGATCTCGAGTGCCAGGGCGTTGCCGAATTTAATATCGAGTCCGGTCCCGGCATCGGCATCTGAAGTCCCGTGCGGTCCGGCGCCGCGCAACCACCGTTCCCGGAAACAGCGCATGAACCGAAGCACGGGCCCGATCCCGCGAGTGTTGTAACGGATGGTGTAATCGAATCCGGACCCCGTGAAACGGAGCCACCCCTTCAGAAGCATATGCCCCGCTTCCACCGAGGAGATTTGCTGCAGACCGCACTGGCGAGGCGGCTCGCCTGTGCCCGGGTGAGAAACGATGGAAAGCGTATCGTCCTTCAACAGAAGGACGCACGGATCGCGATAGCCCCGCGGCAGGAAGAGCCCTGTATCGAAGCCGGCCATGGAAGACGGCAACTCAAAGTCCGCCGGACAATCGTTCGTCGAGCTCAGCGCGAACGCCACGATGTAGTCTCGCGAATCCTTGGCCGCCCACTCTGCCGTCATTTCGGTACCGCCTCACGCCTCGCCAGCCGATCCAGTTGCGCCCGGTATTCACCGGCGTAGCTGTCAAAACGCTCCTGCAATTCGCTGAAGGTCTTGCGCACCCACGCCTGCAGCACGCGCGCATAAATCCCCACGGCATCGGCGATCTGCTTCCTTGCCTGAGCGTGGATCCGTCTCTCCACTCGTGCCACGGCCCACCGGCGGCCCAACAGAGCGGCTACCGCGCTCCGGCCGACCTCGAGTTCGAGATTTCCCAAATCGAACCGCGGCAGGTTCTTCAGCACGTCCAGTAACTCGTCCTGATCGGGCCGGCTCTCGATTCTCATCGCCGCGGCCGCTTGAGCCAACACGCTTCCCGCATAACGAGCTGCCGCGCAGATCTCGGACACTATCCGCGCCGTTTCTTGCGCCGCTGCCTGCTCCAGCTTGTCCTTTAGGAAATCTTTCACCGTCGCATTCGCGCCAGAGCTCCACGCGTCCACCAGATTGGCCGCGGCTCTCCGAATGAAGTCATGGGCACACTCACGGAGCCCGTCGGCCCTATCGAGGCAAGCCGTCCGGGCTTGCGCAATTCTGCCGGCGGCGGCTCTGATCTCCGTCTCCAACTCTCGCGCCTTACCCGCGTCGAGCTCCCAATCGGAGCGCTTCAGATGCGCTTGGAGCGCCGCTTCCACCCCCAGACGAAGCGCGCCGATTTTACGGTTCAGCGACTCCCGCGCCAGTTCCGCATGACGGCCGTATAGCGGAAGAATCTCGCTGTCGAGCCACTTGTCGAGGAGACCGCTGCACTCGGCCTTGATGCTGATCGCGTGCACCGGCAGTTCCAGACCCAGATCCGAACGGATATGTCCGGCCACGTATCGCAGGGCCCGATCCCGATCCGCGGGCGCCGACAGATCCGCCTTGCTCAACAACACGCAAGCGGGGATGCCTGCATCGTACAAAGTGCGGATCGTCGCCAGATCTTCCTCGGTAAGAGTCGAGCCGGCATCGATCAGCACCACTCCCAAATCGCACCGCGGAAGATACGCCCTAGTTTCGGCGGCACCGGCAGTGGCGAGAGAACCAAGGCCCGGCGTGTCCACATAGACAATGCCTTCTCGCAGCCTTGGCGACGGCAGCTCCACCACAATTCGCGTTACATGCTGGACGTTCGCGGGATTGCGCTCCTCAGTGACGAATTCCGCCAGCCGGTCGATGTCGAACTGCTCCGGCTTGCGGTCGGCAAACCATGCGGTGGCGCGCGGTTCGCTGCCGTAGGCCAGGCGTGTCGGCACCGCAGTGATCGGGTTCACTCCCACCGGCAATAGGTCTCGACCGACAATATGGTTCAGCAGGGATGATTTCCCGGAACTGACCCTGCCGAATACGGCGATCTCGAACACCTTCGTTTCGAGGCGGTCGATGATGGTCCCTAACGCGGGGCGAAACTCGACCATGCTGTGTTGGTCGATGGCTCGCTCGAGCGATTTCACCAGACCGATGTCGCCGCCAGCCTCCTCCAAGCGCTGCAACCGCTCTGCCAGATCGGCGCCCTGCCCCTCCGCCAGGTACGAGTCCAGCCTGGAAATCACGCTCTGCATTTCATCAACCAGACCCGCGATTTCGATGGCCACTCCGTCCGCCAGCTCTCCGTACCCAGCCATTCGCTTGGGACGGCACTCATCGAAGGCAATATCCGCAAATCCTAGCGTCACTCGAATGGAATGGACCGACCCGATATGCGGCGCCGGAATCGCCACACCTTGCGCATCCAGAATGCGAACCATCTGGGCACGCATCCTGCCGATGTAGTCTTGGACTACCTTGGCTTGCGCAGGCGAGATGTCCGGCTTGAACTTGGGGAATGGCGATCTAGACTGCGATGCCGCGAGAGTCGCCTCAATTTCCGAAAGCAGCTTGTCGGCGTACTGGCAGCTCGTCAGAAGATGCAGGCGCTGCGACGGATTGAGGTGACCGGGCGTACTCACAACCAGAAATCCTCTCAGTAGGAGTCATCTTCCCCGAGGGGCGGTTGCGGCGAACTCCAACGCCTGCGTTCATTATCGCGGAAGCCGGAAGTCCGGTCAAACAAGTCCCGGGCAGGAATGCTCAGCGTCGTGCCGAGAGCTATGCTTGGGGTGCGTAGCCGTCATTTTCGGACCGGGTGATGACCCGCCGTTAGCGGCTACAGAAGGAGTTCTTATGCTCCACAAGGGCACGGCGAAGAAAGTCACTATCTTCGTCAATGAGGACACGCAGCACCACTTCAGTTCACTGTGCGACTCCCTTCTGATCTTCCTGCTTCATAAAGGGGTATCCGGCGCTACTGCAACCCGCGCCATGGCAGGTTTCGGCGTCCACCAGGTGATGCACACAACCAAGATCGAGGTGCTCACCGAGCACCTGCCGATCCGCATCGAGTTCATCGAATCCGCCGAGAAAGTCGATGAACTGATGGCTACCCTTTACGACATGGTTACCGACGGCGTAATTGAAGTTCAAGACACCCAGGTGATAAAGGTTGCCAACAAGGAACGCCTGTCGCCGCCGAAGGGGCCGCATATGGAAACCAGAGGGACCGCCCGGTTGATGCGTATCTACATGGGCGAGTCGGACAAATGGCAGGGCGAATACCTGTACGAAGCTGTTATCAAGCGATTGCGTCTGATGGACATTGCGGGTGCAACCGTATACCGGGGCATTCTCGGATACGGGGTGAAAGGCCACACCCATAAGAGCGGACATCTTCCCTTCTCCCACGATTTGCCGGTCATGATTTCGGTGGTGGACTCGGATGAAAAGCTGGCTAAGGCCGTGAGTGAGATCGAGCCGATGATGCAGGATGGCATGATTGTCTTTTCCGACGTGGATGTGATTCGCCTGGTTCACAGCCGGCCGGCAGAGGAGGCGTCTCATGCGAACGGTTAAGAAAGCCCAACTCCTACGCCTACATTTTGGCGAGAGCGACCGGTACAAAGGGAAACCGCTTTACGAAGCCATCGTGAATCGCTGCAAGGAATTGAAGATCGCCGGCGCTACCGTATTTCGCGGTCTGGAAGGATACGGGGAGACTGCCGAAATCCACCGTCATCACCTGGTGCGGAAGGATCAACCCATAGTCGTCACGATCGTGGATACGCCGGAGAATCTGAGGCGGCTGATTCCCGAGGTGGAGGACATGATGGATACCGGCCTGATCGCTACTTCCGATGTGGAATACATGCGCATCGAGAATCCGCCAGCGGCTGGAACATAGGGCGAACGAGCTATCTCCTTAGCCCACGCAACAGATCCATCAAGAATGGAGGGACTGCAGAAGGACAAGGTAACCCTTGCTGCCCACCGTTTACCAATGCGCGATGGACTTGTCGATGGTTCGCAATTGGCCCCAAACGGCGATCGATTGAAGTCAAACGCGGGCGTCACACCTGAATGGTCCTCACGTTCACTAAGTACATGGTTTCATAAATACGCCAACGTATTCCCGAGACACCCTTCCTGCAGTCGCGGCTCGGTGTGCGGCTTCGTTCCGAGCCGCGACCAAAGGGAGCGGTCCGGCAGGAATACGTTGGCGTATTTATGAATTGATGTACTAAGTTATAAGTCAGCACCTATAGCCAGCAGGCGATGATTCAATCGAACAAGTGCGGCACGAACTGGCTGAAATTATCTGTAATTGGGGTGTCCGATTCGCGAATGCCGATGCCGGCCGCGGCGTTCCCGAGCTCGTGCCCAACCAGCCAACTTCCCACCACCGGGTACTTGCCGTCGAAGCTCGCGAGCGGCGCGAACTCCTGGTAGACGAACCCGTCTTCGCCGTAAGCGCCCCCAGTTTGCAGATCGCCTTCCGCCGTGCGCAGCGTGATGTTGGCGCCTTCGCACCCGAGCAGCGGCTTGCGCACCCATGATGCCATGGCGCGTGGACCGTCGAAATGCGCCGCGAGCAAGTTCGGATGTCCGGGGTACAGCTCAATGCCGCATAGTTTTCGGTTCTCGATGGCTGGCAACGAGGTGGGGCGGACCCCCTGGTCCGCTGCCGGCCCCCTGGCCGGCCTTTTCCTATTGTGAAAGTCTCTTCTGCGACAGGAAAGCGGCACGAGGGCGTGCCGCGCAGGCCAGGGGGCCCGCCCCACCTGACTTCCGCAGAAACATCACCGTGGAAAACTATGTGGCATTGGGGTACAGTTCCCATAACACCGGCAGGATACCTTTGTTCGAGAGCAGCATTTTCCACGGCGGCTCGATCCATAGCGTGGACGCGTCGGCGAGATGCTCACCGAATTCCTCGCGCACCATCCACTCCCACGGGTACAGTTTGAAAACCGCACGGAGTTCCCGTCCCTCTGGCCCGACGAACGCACCGCCATTCCATCCGATGTCCTCTACGGGAAAGCAGCTTGTCGAAAGGCCGGCTTGCCGCGCCGTGTCCTCGAGGTAAGTGACCGTGATGCCGTCCTCCAGGTCGTCGAGCGAGCAGAAGTCGATGCGGCCGTCCGGAAAACAGGCCGCCAGATGCTTCCACTGCGCAATCAGCCGTTCATGCAGGGAATTGAACTGATCGCTCGAAGGCGCGGTGTCCTGCAGCCAATACCATTGCACGACAGCCGCTTCCACCAGAGACGTCGGCGTGTCGGCATTGTATTCGAGTAGCTTGGGCGGCCCTGTGCCATCGAATGCGAGATCGAACCGTCCGTAGAGCGAGGGCGGTTCCGCGTGCCAGGAAGCTTCGATCAGCGGCACGGCGCGAGGGGGTATCTGGAGGCGCGAGTAAAGTCTGTTCTCGATGACATGCTCGACCGCTCGCAGCGTCATCTGTTCCAACTCGTTAGTGATGCGTTCGAGCTCGGCAATCTCCTGCGCCGTGAATCGATAGAATGCCGACTCGTTCCAGTAGGGCACATCGCTCGAGTGCCATGCCAGTCCCGACTCTTCCACGCGCTGTTGCCAATCCCGCCGCGGGTTGCAGGCGATGCGCTTCATGGATGGTGAGGCACCCGATCCCCGGTGTCAGGAGCCAACGTGGATCGCCACGCCGTGAGCGCCGAAACCGCCTCGCCTGACTGCCGCGCATGACGCCGGGGGAGCAGTCGTCACCGCTCCGCCTGCCGCCGCATATGTTTGGTAGAGGCCGTAATAGTAGGGATACTTCTGATAGTTCTGCCGCACCCAGGCGCCGTTCTCGCAGTAGCCGTGCGATTTCACAGCCGCCTGGCACGCTGCCGGATTGAACGTGCCGGGAGCGCATGGATTCGATGCCAGTTGGGCGTGCGCAGAGGGCCCGATACCGGCGAGAACCGTGAGCGTAACGCGCGCTGATTTCATCATGGCCGGTCCTTAGTCTCAGCTTGGCCTAAGCATACTCCTACGCTTCAGCGATTCAAGCGAAAACGCGCGAGCGGGCTTCCTTTTCGTGCAGACGGACTTCGGCCAGCCAGTCGATGCCGGTGGGTACGTTGTTCTGAACGCAGTAGCGGTCCCAAACGGCCGGCCACGGGAGGCTTTTCAGCTCTTCGAGAAGCGCGAGCCTCTGCGTGAAATCCATCTGCTGCTCCACCTCCTGCAACTTGCGAATAGGTTCGAGCAGGGCTATGAGCAGCGCCTTGATCATATTGCGCATTCCGATCACCCATGCCGCCACGCGATTGATGGACGCGTCGAAATAATCGAGGCCGATGTGGATGCGGTCGGTCTTCCCGCTGCGTACGATTTCGCTCGCGATCGCCTGCAACTCGTCGTCAAGTATGACCACGTGATCGCTGTCCCAACGGACCGGCCGGCTGACGTGTAGCAGCAGTCCCGGGCAGAACATCAGCACCGACGAGACCTTCTCGGAGATTCGTTCGGTGGGATGGAAGTGCCCGGCATCGAGCGTCAACAGCTTCGCCCGCGAGATGGCGTAGCCCAGATAAAACTCGAACGAACCGACGGTATAGCTTTCAGCGCCGATGCCGAAGAGCTTGGCCTCGACGGCGTCCAGATGGACTTGCGGATCGATTTCCTCCCGGAAAATGCGATCCAGCGATTCCTCCAGGCGCTGACGCGGCGCGGTCCGGTCGATGGGGATATCTTTGTAACCGTCCGGGATCCAGACGTTGGTGACCGTGGGAGTGCCGAGCTGCCGGCCCATCTCGGCGCCTATCCGTCGGCAGCGGATGCCGTGCTCGATCCAGAATTCGCGAATCGCGCGGTCGGAATGCGCCAGGGTGAATCCGTCGGCGGCTTTCGGATGGGAAAAGTACGTGGGGTTGAAATCGAGCCCCAGGCGATTGTGTTTGGCCCAGTCGATCCAGCCCTGGAAGTGCCGCGGCTCGATTGCGTCACGGTCGACGAACTTGCCCCCATTCTCCAAATAGCTGGCGTGCAGATTCAGACGATGCTTGCCGGGGACCACGCGCAGGGCCGCTTCGATGTCGGCGCGCAGTTCGTCGACGGTGCGCGCCTTGCCGGGATAGTTGCCCGTGGCCTGAATGCCGCCGCCCGACAAGACCGCGCCGGGCGTTTCGAAGCCGCCCACGTCATCGCCCTGCCAGCAGTGCATGGAGACCGGAAAGGCCGCGAGCTCTTGCAAAGCGGCGTCGGTATCGACGCCCAATGCGGCGTATCTCTCGCGCGCCAGCTCATACGATTGGACGATTTGTTGTTCGCTCATGATTGGTGTCCCGGAAGAGAAGCGTAACAGCACGCGCCGGGCGCTGCAAGCGTAGGTTCCGCCTTCGACGTGGTTGCCACTAGAGTTAGGTCGACCGCTATCCTTCGCGAGCGGTAGATACTACCCGGATGGCAGGTCTAGTACCGATTGATGGTTTTTTTTGTGATCTACAGAACAAGAAGCGAAAAATTTAGTCCTTACGCATAACTTCGTTCTGTTAGAACGCGTCATTTCCCCAGTAAACTATAAGCCGAGAGCCATGCCTGCAAAGCGTCTCTTGCGTAGCCGGGATAAACGATTTCGCATCCTGTTTGAAGAACACCCGCAGCCCATGTGGATTCTAGATCCCAAGGGGCAGCACCTGGAAGCGAATGCAGCCGCGTGCGCTCTTTACGGCTACTCGCCGGAGGAATTTGCGCAGCTGAGCGTGGGCGATATCCAAAGCCCGGACGATACCCGCCGCTTTCTGACCGAGCTGCACAACCCGGCGCGTCCCGCGGCCAGCGAATGGCGTCACCACACCAAAGACGGCCGCTGGATCGATGTGGAAATTGCGTTGCACAAGATCGAATTCGCGGGTGAGGGGGCCGAGTTGGCCGTCCTCATGGACATCACCAGCCGGCGACAGCTGGAAGATCAACTCCGTCAGTCGCAGAAGATGGAAGCTCTGGGGTTGCTCACCGGCGGTGTGGCGCACGATTTCAACAATCTGCTCACCATCATCACGGGATACAGCCAGATCATTCTCGGAAAACTGGGGGAGAGCGATCCCAACCGGCACTTCGCGGAGCAGATTGTGAAAGCCTCCGAACGGGCCGGCGAACTCACCAGCCGGCTTTTGCAATTCAGCCGCCGGCGCGTGCCGCAAGCCAAGGTCATCGACTTGAATCAGGTGGTAAACGGCCTGGGGACCATGATGCGGCGTCTGCTGGGTGAAGAAATCGAACTGCAAATTAACCTTGCCTCAGACCTGGGCAGCGTCAATGCCGACACCGGCCGCATCGAGCAGGTGCTGTTGAATCTGGCCGTGAACGGCCGCGATGCGATGACGCACGGCGGCACTCTCACGATTGAGACAGCCAACGTCACGGTGGAAAAACCGGGAGTAGTGAAGCCCGGCTCGTATGTGGTGCTGACCGTGAAGGACACCGGCACGGGGATGGACGGGTCCACGCAAGCCCATGCCTTCGAGCCGTTCTTCACGACTAAACGCGCGGGTTCGGGCACTGGGCTCGGACTCTATACCGTCGCCGGAATCGTCAAACAAAGCGGCGGGGCGGTGGAACTGAAGAGCCGGCCCGGCCAGGGCACATCGTTCCGGGTGTATTTGCCGCGGATCGATCGCGCACCGGTAACGGTGGAAGCGGCATTGCCGAAAATCACTGAAGGTGGCGGCGCGGAAACAATCCTCCTGGTGGAAGATGACGAAATGGTTCGCACGTTGGTGCGTGAGACCATGGAGAGCAAGGGTTACCGGGTGCTGGAAGCGAGCGATCCGCTGGAGGCGCACGTAGTGGCAGGCACCTACCGCAACGCCATCCATCTTCTGATAACCGACGTGGTCATGCCTAAGGCGAGCGGCCCGCAACTGGCAAAGGAACTTCTCCATCTGAGTCCCGGCCTGAAGGTGCTCTACATGTCCGGCCATACCGAGCATGCTATTTCCAAGCGCGGTGTGCGGCGCAAGGAAGTGGCATTCCTGCCGAAGCCGTTCAGCCCCGCCGAACTCATCGCCAAGGTGAGGGACGTGCTGGAAAACGGCGGCCGCACTACTCACGCGGGCGAATAGGCGAGCGGTCGGAGCCGAAGTCCGCGCTATGGCGTCTAACTCCTCATGCGGATGTGCGTCGGTTTGGCAGCAGCCGTTCTGTGGGCGCAGTCCACACCTCAGTTCAAGCTGCCGCAGCACTTTCTCCAACCCGGAGAAGCTATCGAGATCTACGGTGCGAATCTTGGGCCTTCACCGGGTTGCGGCGTACAGCTTCCGCCCGTCGCTCCATTTCCCACCGAAGCCTGCGGCGTAACCGTAACGGTAAGTGGTATCGCGGTGGGTTTACGATACGTGGGACCGAAGCAGATCAACGTCGATTTGCCAAAGGAATTGCCGGAAGGTCCCGCGCCGGTGCAGGTCTGCGTCCGGAATGTGTGTAGCGAACCGGTGATGAAGGAGTTCAGCACTCATACCGCATTCCTGAGCGCGGCGGGACCGCTGTACGCCGGAATGCCGCTGTGGATCGAGGTTCGCGTGCCTTCGCCATATAGATTCGCCTATCCGTGCCGCACGGACCCGTGGGATTTTCACGGCCTCCGGATGGACAGCATTACGGCGGCCGACGATTACAGAATGGAAGTGCGCCGCAACGGAGTGCCGCTGGCCGAAGCCCCGGCGCCTAACATCGGGCCAAGGGGTTGGGACCCGAAGATGGGGTGCATGAGTATTAACGGTATCGGCGGCAGCTCCGCCCGCTTTCCGTTGCACCTGGCGTACCGCATCGACGCCCCGGGAACCTACTCCATCCGGCTTACCTGCACTCGCGATTCCAAGGTGGTCATGCAGTCGGCATGGACCGATATCGAGGTACAGCCCTTTTCGCAGCCGGAGAAAGACCTGTGGCTGGCGCAAATGGAAGAGAGGATCGAATCGGCCCCAAGGTCGGACCTGATAGACGATATCGTTCCCTCCCTGTTAGCTTCGCCCGACGAGAATGCCTTGCGCACGCTATTGCCGGTGTATTCGGACTGGCTGCCGCGCGGAAACTACACGAACGGGGACATCTTCATAGCTGCTTATCTGCGAAACAGCCTTGCCGCCTTCGATCCTGAAATGCTGCGCCGCATCGTCCCGGCGAAGACTCTGTGTCCGCCGGACGGTACTTGCCGTTAGCGCAGCTCGGCGTTGGCCAGCGCGAGCGAGGCGAATGCCGTGGCGGCATCGCGCATGAAAAGGTCGGGCATCGATCCCGCTTTATAGTGTTTGTTCATGGAGATCGCCTCCCAGTAGCCCGCCGGGTCCTGATGCGCTCGCAGCCAGCGCAGCGCCTTCGATAACGCCGGATTGGACGTCTTCAACCCTGCCTGTTCGAGAGCCACCGCGACTACAGCCGTGGCGTAATTGCTGCTGCCTGAGGAAATGGCGGCATCGGGATGATCCTTCCATGGACCGAGCGATTCCATGGTCCATCCTCCGTCCGCCTGCTGTTTTCCCAGAACTTCGTCTACGAGTTTCGTGCAGCGTGACTTGGGCCACGCATCGGGCAGGGCGGCCGAGACCCAGAGCAGCATCAGGCGATTGTGCAATGGCTGGGCCTCCTCTCCGCTTTGCAGGTAACCTGCGAGATCGTTGACACGCGCTTTCACATCGGGCTTCTCGCGATAGGACGCGGGCGCGGCACCCACCGCCAGCGCGGCCAAGGTAGCGCCGTAATAAGCCGAGTCTTGCGTCTCATAGGGATCGTCGTTGAAGTCGAACCAGGCCCAGGCGCCTTTGGACGGCCCTTCGCGCAGTTGTGCGGCCCACATGCGGTCGAACGCTTGCTCCGTGTCCGCGCTCATAGTCTGCGAGCTCTCGCTGCGGGCGAGAAGGAGCGCCGTGAGGATGGCCTGTACGCTATCGGCCTGCGATGCCACCGGCTCTTTGGCGAATTTCGCCGACCCGAACATCCGCTGGTTCCTTTCGGTTCGTTCCTTCAAGCCATCGAGCAGACCGGTCTCATACTGCGTCGGTTGTGTTTCCCCGAGCACTTTGCGGAGCGCCGGCCGTGCCAGCAGGTAAGTCATTCCCGTATGGCACGACACGCACGTTCCACCGGCGCTCCGGGCGGCCGGCCAGGCGAACCAATCCTTCTCTCTGGCGTCCAGATAATCGGCCGCGAGGCGCACCTTCCAGCTACCGCTCCACGCGGACGCCCCCGACAACAACAGCAGGATACCGATCTTCAGCGAGTGTGTCATCGCATTCTCCCCACGACGCAGACCGCTCCCTATGGTCGCGGCTCAGTGTCGGCACACTTGCGTTTCCGAGCCGCGACCATAGGAAGCGGTCTGCGTATTCTATGGTTAGATTGACGCAACTAGTGGTCATAGACAATGACCAATTGAAGGCGTTTCGATATAACCACTATGATGGACTGGTGAGGAACAAAACAGGCAGCCTGGCGCTGCCGATGGTGGCCATCGACCGGCGAGATCCGAAACC
>Ga0302326_10022681_pt1 | contig 12824 bp, 12 predicted proteins | sample Palsa_T0_3_FD_202264 | JGI IMG/M metagenome (GOLD analysis project Ga0302326, IMG submission 202264) | Peat permafrost microbial communities from Stordalen Mire near Abisko, Sweden - Palsa_T0_3 | ecosystem: Environmental > Terrestrial > Soil > Palsa > Peat permafrost | place: Sweden: Abisko... | reverse complement strand
CCGTCGTCGACCAGAACCGGCGGATCGATTCTCGGCGACAAGACCCGAATGCCCCAGCTGGCAGCGCATCCGGACGCCTACATCCGCCCGTCGCCGACGTCGGGCACGCTCGGCGGCGTGGCCAAGGCCACCCGGGAGACCATCGTGCTGCTGGAGGCCGCCGGGTTCGACGTGATCTTGGTGGAGACCGTGGGTGTCGGTCAGTCCGAGGTCGCGGTGTCCAACATGGTCGACACTTTCGTCTTTCTAACGCTCGCGCGCACCGGCGATCAGCTGCAGGGCATAAAAAAGGGCGTGCTGGAGCTCGCCGACATCGTCGTGGTCAACAAGGCCGACGGCGATCACCTGACGGAGGCCCGCAAAGCCGCACGCGAACTTTCCGGGGCGATCCGGTTGATCTATCCGCGCGAAACCCTTTGGCGTCCACCGGTTCTGACCATGAGCGCATTGGAAGGTACTGGGCTGGAAGAGTTGTGGGACACCGTCGAGCGTCATCGCGATGTGCTCACCGAGGCGGGGGATTTCGAGGCGCGGCGGCGGGCCCAGCAGGTCGACTGGACCTGGCAGATGGTTCGCGACACCGTACTGGACCGGGTGCTGTCCAACCCCGCGGTGCGCAAAGCCCGCGCCGATGTAGAGCGGCGGGTGCTTACTGGGGAATTAACCCCGGCGCTAGCTGCTCAGCAAATACTGGAGCTCGCTTCGATAACGGATAGCTAAATTGCACTTCGTTCATAGAGTCGAACGGTAGATTCGACGCCATGACCCCCAAAGTAGTGGGCAATCGCCGCTCAGTGCTGCCGCCCGGTGTTCACGGCGCAGCCGATCCACACTTTGCCTGCGCGGTGCGCAGCTTCGCCAGCATGTTCCCGCACCGCCGATTCGGCGGCGGGGCGCTGGCTGTCTACCTGGACGGCGAACCCGTCGTCGACGTGTGGACCGGCTGGGCAGATCGGCGCGGACAGGTGCCGTGGACCGCGGATACCGGCACCATGGTGTTTTCGGCGACAAAGGGAATGGCCTCTACCGTGATCCATCGGCTCGTCGACCGCGGGCTGATCGAGTACGACGTGCCGGTGGCCCAGTACTGGCCGGAGTTCGGCGCCAAGGGGAAAGCGGACATCACTGTCCGGCAGCTGATGCGGCATCAGGCCGGTCTGTCGGCGTTGCACGGGTCCAGCACGCAAGACCTGCTGGACCACGAACTGATGGAACGGCGCCTGGCGGCAGCGCGCCCGGGATACTCGTTCGGCAGGTCGGCCTATCACGCGCTGACCTACGGCTGGCTGCTGTCTGGGCTGGCTCGGGCCGTCACCGGTAAAGGCATGCGGCAGTTGATCCGCGAGGAACTGGCGGAGCCGCTGGGCACCGACGGCCTGCACCTGGGGCGCCCGCCCGTCGAGGCGCCGACGCGAGCGGCGCAGATCATCATGCCGCAGAGCGCTTTCCAGAACCCGGTGTTCAATGCGGTGGCGCCGATGATCGCCGCGCTACCGTTGTCCGCCGGATTCGGTTCGATGTACTTCCCGGGCGTGAAAGCCGTTGCGCAAGGTGATATTCCGTTGCTCGACGCGGAGATCCCGGCGGCTAACGGCGTCGCGACAGCGCGTGGGCTGGCCCGGATGTACGGCGCGATCGCCAACGGCGGCCGGATCGAGGGCAGCCAATTCCTCTCCCCGGAGGTGGTCGCCGGTCTCACCGGACGTCGAAGCCTGCGGCCCGACGGAAACCTGGTGATACCGCTGGCATTCCACCTCGGCTATCACCGACTGCCGTTCGACGTGATCCCCGGGTTCGGCCACGTCGGACTGGGCGGCTCGCTCGGGTGGGCCGATCCGGAGAGCGGCCTGGCGTTCGGATTTGTGCACAATCGGTTGCTGACGCCGTTCGTCGTCGTCGACCACGCCGGGTTCGTCGCGACGAGCGCCTTGTGCCGGATGGGAGCGGCCCAGGCGCGCAAGGATGGGTTCGAGCGGGTGGCCGACTTCGGTTCGCCCTTCGCCGAGCCGGGAGCCGTTGCCGGCTAACGGGTTACTGAGCCACCGTGACGCCTAGAGAAGCCCGCGTACCCCGTCTCCCGCTGGACGAGGCCAAAGCCGCCGCGGACGAAGCGGGTGTGCCCGACTACATGGCCGAGCTCGCGATCTTTCAGGTGCTGTTGAACCACCCCGCGCTGGCCGGCCGCTTGAACGATCTGCTCGCCCTCATGCTGTGGCATGGAAAACTCGACTCGCGGCTACGCGAGCTGGCGATCATGCGGATCGGTTGGCTCACCGCCTCCGACTACGAATGGACACAGCACTGGCGCGTCGCCCAGGGACTTGGGGTGAGTGCCGATGACTTGCTTGGTGTGCGGGATTGGCAGTCCCACAAAGAGTTTGGCCCGATGGAGCGGGCGGTGCTCGCTGCAACGGATGATGTGGTGCGCGACGGCGCGGTGAGCGAACAGAGCTGGGCGGCATGCAAGCGCGAGTTGGGTGCCGACCAGGCGTTGCTCATCGAGCTCGTCGCCGCGATCAGCGGGTGGCGCATGATCGCATCGATTCTGCACAGCTTGCAGGTGCCGCTGGAAGACGGCGTCGCGAGCTGGCCGCCGGATGGCGAACCGCCTGACCGATAAACCGCGCGGGCAGCATCGTGTCTCACCGCCATGTCCGATTGACACGTCAATCACTAACTCATAGCCTTCCGACCATGCGGACAGGGGTGGCGCGCATGCTCGGTGTGGAGTTCCCGATCTGCGCGTTCAGCCACTGCCGCGACGTGGTGGCTGCGGTGTCCAACGCCGGCGGGTTCGGTGTCCTGGGAGCGGTTGCGCACAGCCCGGAGCGCCTGGACACCGAGCTCACCTGGATCGAGGAACAGACCGGCGGCAAGCCATACGGCGTCGACCTGCTTTTACCGCCGAAATATGTCGGTGCTGAGCAGGGTGGGATTGACGCCACGCAGGCCCGCGAACTGCTACCCGAACAGCACCGCGCCTTCGTCGACGACTTGCTGGTCCGCTACGGGATTTCGGTGCCCACCGACGAGGAGCGGCTGCCGCCCGGCAACTTGAACATCTCGCCTAAGGGTTATCAGCCACTGCTCGATGTCGCATTCGCCCACCGCATCCGGCTGATCGCCAGCGCGCTGGGGCCGCCGCCGCCGGACCTGGTTACCCACGCTCACGACCGTGACGTGTTGGTCGCCTCGCTGGCCGGAACGACAGAGCACGCGCGGCGGCATGCCGCGGCCGGCGTCGACCTGATCGTCGCCCAGGGCACCGAAGCCGGCGGGCACACCGGCCAAGTTTCGACGATGGTGCTGGTCCCCGAGGTCGTCGACGCGGTCGCCCCGCTGCCGGTGCTGGCCGCGGGCGGCATCGCCCGCGGCCGCCAGATCGCCGCAGCGCTGGCGCTGGGCGCCGAGGGCGTGTGGTGTGGTTCGGTGTGGCTGACCACCGAGGAAGCCGAAACTCTGCCCGTCGTCAAGGACAAATTCCTGGCCGCCAGCTCATCGGACACCGTGCGATCGCGATCGTTGACCGGCAAGCCCGCCCGCATGCTGCGGACTGCGTGGACCGATGAGTGGGAGCGGGCCGACAGTCCCGATCCGCTCGGCATGCCCTTGCAGAGCGCGTTGATCGGCGACCCCCAAGTCCGCATCAACCGGGCCGCCGCCCAGCCCGATGCCAAAGCCCGCGAGCTGGCCACCTATTTCGTCGGTCAAGTCGTGGGCTCGCTGAACAAGGTGCAGCCGACCGCGTCAGTGGTGCTGGACATGGTGTCCGAGTTCATCGACGCCGTTGGGCGACTCGACGAGTTGGTGGACGGGTGAGCGGCGAGATCCGGACGCGTCGGCGGCCGGCGGTCAGCGACGACGACAAGCTGCGGCGGCGCGACGAGATCATGGCTGCGGCCAAAGAAGTGTTCGCGAGCAACGGTTTTCACTCAACAACAATCGCCGACGTCGCCAAAGAGGCGAATTTGGCGTACGGCTCGATCTACCAGTACTTCGATTCGAAGGACGACCTGTTCGACGCACTGATGTCGGCCGAGGCATATGCGCTACGCACTCACGTGGCAGTGGCGCTCGCCGCCACCGGACAGCGAGCCGATAGGAGCTGGGAGCCACTGCGTGCCGCTGTGCAGGCGACATTCGAATTCTTCGAAAAAGACAAGGCGACCGCCAAGCTATTGCTGCGCGACGCCTATGCCCTCGGCGAGCGGTTCGAGACGCACCTCAACAACATCTACGAGGGGTTCATCGACGACGTTGACCAGTACATGGCCGTTGCCCAGCAGCGCGGCAAAGTGATCAGCGCCCCGCCGCGGATGGTGGCCTACAGCGTGGCGGCGCTGATCGGTCAGCTGGCGCACCGGCGGCTGATCACCGACGACGGCGTCACCGCGGCCGACGTGGCCGATTTCGTCGTCGAGTTCATCGGTAACGGGCTGCGGCCGCGCAAGAGATCGGCGGTTGAGCCGTGACAGGGAACGGACCCATGCCGGCTAGGCCCACCGTCAGCGAGCCGCGGCGTGACGAGGTCATGACGGCAGCCAAGAAAGTGTTCGCGCGCAACGGGTTTGATGGCACGACGATCGCCGATGTCGCCAAAGAGGCCGGTCTGCCCTTTGACGTCGTCTACCAATACTTCGACTCGAAGGACGCCTTGTTCGGTGCGCTGATCGGCGCACAGGAGCACGCCCTGCGCACCCACGTCGCGGTCGCCCTGGCCGCAAGCGGCGCAAGCTTCGGATACGCGGAGGTGCCGTTCCGCGCCACACTGCGGGCGATGATCGAGTTCTTCGATGCCGACCGTGCCGCCGCAAAGTTGCTGTTCCGCGACGCCTACACAAAGAACAACCGGTTCAACGAGAAACTCAAAGGCGTCTACGAGCGCTACATCGACGACATCGAAAACCTCGTCGTCGCTGCGCAGAGGCGGGGCGACATGGTGGCTGCACCATCCCGGTTGGTGGCGTACACCCTTACCGTGCTGATCGGACAGATTGTGCACCGTCGGCTGACCACCGATGACGGCATCACTGCGGCCGGGGCCGCGGACTTCGTCGTCTCGCTGGTGATGAAGGGGTTGCGACCCGACTAGACCCGTGGGCAGGTTACGGAACCATAACGGCTGGTCAGGAGTCAGCGGCGTGGCGAATTGACCCGGGCGGAATGTTCGGGCATCATCGTCAGGGTAAGCACCTCGTTAGGTGAGGCGTCTACACGGATACAGGCCACTGACCCCGAACGTCGAGAGACGCCCAGGGTCAGGACAGCTCCTCCCGGGTTAAGGGTTGAGCCCAAGTGGCTTCCGGGTTCTCCGGATACGCCGTGTAGTGCCGAAACTCTGACGAGTGGGGTGCGGTTTCCCGCTATTGTCGGGTTCTGTATTCCTGCTTGCGTGCCAATTGTGCGGTAATCCGCACGTGCTGCGACCGCGAGGAGGTGAGGGACGCATGAGTTCCAGTGACAGTCCGGATCGATATCCGGGCTCTGTTTCGTCCCGAACCGGCCTGCGGCGCGTCGCTTTCAGCTGAGCCTTTCTCGGCCCCACCCAGCACGTCGCCTCATCGGAAGAGCGGTCTGTAGAGATCTGCTCCACGCCGTTTCGGACGGACATCGAATCCCGTTGTGCCCGTTTGATTTTCTGCGTAGGAGGCGATCATGACCGCTGTTCTGTACGACGAAGTAGTAGCGGCGACGTCCGCACCCCGGCTCAGGGTGGTCCCTGACCCGACGCCGACGACACCGCCGACGCCGAAGACCTCCAAGCGGTCTGACCTTCCGTTGACAGGCGCCGACCCGCTGGTCGAGGGTGCTGCTCGGCTGCTCTGTGTTCCGCTGCGGCAGCTCTACGCCGCGCTGTGGCGCGTGGGCGTCCTGGAAGTTGGCGCCTGAAGAGCCCTCCGGTGGCTATGTTGTGACGCTCCCGGTATCTGAAGCGTGGTAAAGCTTCGGTGCCGGGAGCGCTTCATTACTGCTGCGCGGTGATGAAGGCCGACAGTCCTTGTTGATAGGCGGCGAGGCTATGGCGCCAGCCGAGCTGGACCTGCCCGCCACTGTCGACGCTGATTTGCGCACCGACGTGGACGTACGGTGCGGGTGGCAGCAAGGGAACGATGTCGAGAAAGTTCACTACGCGGTAACAGCTTTCGATGGCAGCGTTGAACTTCGCGGCAAAGTCGCTCACTCCGGCACGAGGTCCGGCGAAGGTGATCAGCCGCGGCTCGATCGTGTTCGGCGGCATGTTCCGGGCGATGTCAGGCGCCGCGAGAACGGCCAGTGCCGCACCAAGACTGTGGCCGGTGATCAGGATCTGATCGCAGTCGGCCACCGCGGCGGCCACATTGGTGGCGATGTTGTTGCGGACGAGCTGGTAGACGTCCTGAAAGCCGGAGTGCACTTGGCCGAACCCGCTGATCGGACGGTAGTCGTCGGGTATAGCGTCGATATCGGCGACCCACTCTGCGACGTCGGCAGTGCCGCGAAAGGACACAAATGCGGTGCGACTAGCCGGGTTATGGCCCATCAACCCAAAGATGTTGGTGTTGTTGACCATCGCGGTCACGGCGGGATGCGGGTTGATCATCGCGGTGAGCATCACGGCGTCCGCCTGGATGAGGCTGGTCTGGCTGTATCCGGCCGGCAGAGTCGCGGTGTTGCCACCCATCACTGTGTAGGCCGCTTGCGCCAACGGCAGCGCGACGTCGCGTGCAAAGGTTGGGTCGAAAGCCACGGCCGCAGTCTAGGCCGACTTCGGCGTCGCGAGCTCAACCTCTGTCTTGATGCTTGTTGAGCCAGATGTACGCTAACCTGCGAAACACCTTCTCACCGCTGACGACAGCGAACCCGGTGCGGCAGAGCCGAACTCAGGAGATGTCATTTCGATGCCCGACATGCACGCTTTTGACCGCGCGATCGCTCTCGAGGTCGTCGACGACGATGTCGTCCGGGGTACTACTCGGCCTGAGTGGGCGAACATGGTCGGACCCTTCGGCGGTGTCACCGCCGCGATCTTGCTGCGCGCCATCCAAGTGCATCCCGACTGTCTGGGTGAGCCGGTGGCGCTGACGGTGAATTTCGCCGCGCCCATTGCTGACGGCGATTTCGAGATTTCACGCCGGGCGCCGCGCACCAACCGCACCAATCAACATTGGATCGTCGAACTCAGTCAGGATGGCGCGGTCAAGACTACGGCTACGGCGATATTCGGGATCCGCCGCGACACCTGGTCAGACATCCAAGCCGTACCACCAGCTGCGCCGGCACCGGAGCAGATCTCACGCAGCAGTCGCGAGAACCTGCCGGTCTGGACTGATTTGTACGACATGCGTTTTGCCGAAGGCTCGTTCTCCGGTGGGGCAGTGCAGACAGGCTCGTCCTCGACGACCACGCTATGGGTACGCGACGCCGCGGCGCGCCAGGTCGACTTTCCCGCACTGACCGCGATGTCCGACATCTTCTTTCCGCGAGTGTATTTGCGCCGCGGGATAATCCCCGCCGGCACCATTTCCATGACCACGTACTTTCACGCCGATAGTCAGCATTTGGACGCTCTCGCCGGCGATTACATTCTGGCGACGGCGCGCGCCGACCGCTTCGACCGTGGATTCTTCGACCAGAACGCGCAGCTGTGGAGTCGTGACGGTGCGCTGTTGGCGACCACCTACCAGATCGTCTACTTCAAGGGCTGACCGAGTTCAGTGCTTCTTTTTGGTAACCCGCGCTTCGGTGAAGGCCAACGGCACGACGTGCCCCTGCGCGCGCTGGACCTGGGAAACAATCGACGCTCCGCACCCGTCGCCATGCACCAGTTCGAGGCGTTTGGAGTCGCCCTGCAGCAGCAATCCGAACTCGATCAGGCTGACGATCACCGGAAAGAGTTCGCGACCTCGGCGGGTCAGCACGTACTCGTACCGGGTTCGTTGCCCGGGCTCCTGGTAGGGCTGCTTGGTCAAGATCCCCGCTTCGACCAGCCGTTTGAGCCGAATCGCGGCCATTTGCTCGGTGATGTCAGCCTTACGCGCGAGGTCTTCGAATCGTCTTGCACCCCAGAACACTTCACGCAGCAGCAGCAACGCAGAGTTGGTACCGATGTCTTTCAGTGACCGTTCGATCGGGCACCATTCATGGGTAACCGATCGATCGTCGCCGGTCCCACGTCCGCTAAGTGTCATGACATCAGATGTTGCGGTCATGGCGTCAGCGTAGCCGCGCTGACGCTAATTCTCCTGAGTCAGCGGCCCGGGCTCGTCCGGCTTGCGGTGGGCCGTAGAATTGCCTGCACGGCGTCGATCCGGCCATCACCGGGGAGCCTTCGGAAGAACGGCCGGCAGCACTCAGTAGGCCCAGTAGAACCGAACGGGTAGGCCCGTTACAGCCGGCAACGAGCGGCCACGCTGATGCGTGGCAAGCGGGGTGGTACCGCGGCGCGAGTGCACACAGCACTTCGTCGTCCCCGTGCCTGACAGCGGCACATGGAGACGACGCGTAGTGACCGAGAACACCTATCCGAAGCCGGACAGCGGCTCACCGGACTTGCCGGCGCTGGAACTCGAGGTTCTCGACTACTGGGCGAGCGATGACACGTTCCGGGCCAGCATTGCCCATCGCGCTGATGCCCCCGAGTACGTGTTCTACGACGGGCCACCCTTCGCCAATGGTCTGCCGCACTACGGGCATCTCCTCACCGGATACGTCAAGGACATCGTCCCGCGCTACCGCACCATGCGTGGATACAAAGTGGAGCGCCGCTTCGGGTGGGACACCCACGGCCTGCCGGCCGAACTCGAGGTTGAGCGGCAGCTCGGCATCACCGACAAATCTCAGATCGACGCGATGGGAATCGCCGCCTTCAACGACGCCTGCCGCGAATCGGTGCTGCGCTACACCGACGAATGGCGGGCCTATGTGACCCGACAGGCACGGTGGGTCGACTTCGACAACGATTACAAGACGCTGGATCTGCCCTACATGGAATCAGTGATTTGGGCGTTCAAACAGCTGTGGGACAAGGGGTTGGCCTACGAGGGCTACCGCGTGCTGCCGTATTGCTGGCGCGACGAGACTCCGCTGTCCAACCACGAGCTGCGGATGGACGATGACGTCTACCAGAGCAGGCAAGACCCGGCCCTTACGGTCGGATTCGCTATCCCAGAAGGCGATTTGGCGGGTGCTCACCTACTGGTGTGGACCACCACGCCCTGGACGCTGCCGTCGAACCAGGCCGTGGCCGTCAACCCCGATGTCACCTACGTTCAGGTACGCGCCGGCGAGCACCGCGTCGTGCTGGCCGAGGGCCGATTGGCCGCCTATGCACGAGAACTCGGCGAAGAGCCGGAAGTACTGGCCAGCTACCGTGGTAGCGACCTGGTCGGCACCCGGTATCGGCCGCCGTTCCCGTACTTCGTGGACTCGCCCAACGCCTTTCAGGTACTTGAAGCCGACTTTGTGACGACCGACGACGGTACCGGGATCGTCCACCTGGCGCCGGCTTACGGTGAGGACGACAAGGAGACCGCCGACAAAGCCGGCATCGTGCCGGTGACCCCGGTCGACGCCAAAGGCCGATTCGACGCGACCGTTCCGGATTACCGGGGGCAGCACGTCTTTGACGCGAACCCGCAGATCATCCGCGACTTGAAGAATCACACCGGTCCGGCTGCCGCGAACGGTGCGGTGCTGATCCGGCAGGAGACCTATGACCATCCCTATCCGCACTGCTGGCGGTGCCGCAATCCGCTGATCTACCGCGCGGTTTCGTCGTGGTTCATCAAGGTCACCGACTTCCGTGACCGCATGGTCGAGCTCAATAAACAGATCACCTGGTACCCCGAACACGTCAAAGACGGTCAGTTCGGCAAATGGCTGCAGGGTGCGCGGGACTGGTCGATCTCACGAAATCGCTACTGGGGCACGCCCATTCCGGTGTGGGTTTCCGACGATCCGGCCTTTCCGCGGATCGACGTCTACGGCAGCCGCGACGAGCTCGAGCGCGACTTCGGCACTCGGCCCGACAACCTGCACCGACCCTATATCGATGAGCTCACCCGGCCCAATCCCGACGACCCGAGCGGGCGTTCGATGATGCGGCGCATCCCGGACGTGTTCGACGTGTGGTTCGACTCCGGCTCAATGCCTTACGCCCAGGTGCATTATCCGTTCGAGAACCGCGACTGGTTCGACGGGACCGACGGCGCCGACCCTGATAATCAGGTCGACGCCCACTACCCCGGTGATTTTATCGTCGAATACATCGGGCAGACCCGCGGCTGGTTCTACACGCTGCACGTGCTGGCCACCGCACTGTTCGACCGGCCTGCATTCAAAACCTGTGTGGCACACGGGATCGTGCTGGGCAGCGACGGCCAGAAGATGAGCAAGTCGCTGCGCAACTATCCCGACGTCAGCGAGGTGTTCGACCGCGACGGCTCCGATGCCATGCGCTGGTTCCTGATGGCCTCGCCGATCCTGCGCGGCGGCAACCTGGTCGTGACCGAACAGGGCATTCGCGAAGGCGTGCGCCAGGTGCTGTTGCCGTTCTGGAACGCCTACAGCTTCTTGGCCCTCTACGCGCCGAAAGTCGGTGCCTGGCGTGCTGACTCGCGTCATGTCCTGGACCGCTACATCCTGGCCAAGCTGGCGGTGTTGCGGGACGATCTGACCGCGGCGATGGATGGCTGCGACATCTCGGGGGCCTGCGAGCAGTTGCGTCAGTTCACCGAGGCGTTGACGAACTGGTATGTGCGACGGTCACGTTCGCGGTTCTGGGAGGAAGACCCCGACGCGATCGACACGTTGCACACCGCCCTCGAGGTGACCGCACGGCTTGCGGCGCCGCTGCTGCCGATGACCACCGAGATCATCTGGCGGGGGATTACCGGGGAGCGCTCTGTGCATCTGTCCGACTGGCCGGCCGCCGACCTGCTGCCCACGGACCCTGAGTTGGTCGCCGCGATGGACCAGGTGCGCGAGGTGTGCTCGGTGGCGTCGTCACTGCGCAAGGCGAAGAAGCTGCGGGTACGGCTGCCGCTGCCGAAGCTGACTGTGGCGGTGGAGAATCCACAGCGATTGGCGCCGTTCACCGATCTGATCGCCGACGAGCTCAACGTCAAGGCGGTCGAGCTGACCGACGACATCGCCAGCTACGGCCGTTTCGAGCTCACCGTCAACGCCAAGGTCGCCGGTCCACGGTTGGGCAAGGATGTGCAAGCGGCGATCAAAGCGGTCAAAGCCGGCGAGGGCGTCGTCAACGCCGATGGAACATTGACCGCCGGTCGGGCGGTGCTGCAACCCGAGGAGTACAGCTCCCGGCTGGTCGCCGCAGATCCCGAGTACACCGCACCGTTGCCGGGCGGGGCCGGGCTGGTGGTACTGGACGCTACCGTCACGCCCGAACTCGAGGCCGAGGGCTGGGCCAAGGACCGCATCCGTGAATTGCAGGAGCTACGCAAGTCGGCCGGCCTCGATGTCTCCGACCGGATCAGCGTGGTGATGTCAGTGCCCGCGGCGCGGGCCGACTGGGCGACGACGCACCGCGACCTCATCGCCGGAGAAATCCTCGCCACCAGATTCGAATTCGGCCAGCCGGTCGACGGTGTGCAGATCGGCGACGGCGTGCAGGTGGCGATCGCTAAGGCTTGACCGCCCGTGGTGTCCAGCGGACCGACTGTAGCGCCCGGCGTGCGTGTGGCCAGAACGGCAGCCCGGCGACGATCGTCCCGCCGGCTGCGATGAGACCGACCGCGAAGTCCACGCTTTCGCGGCCTTCGGCCTTCCAGTAGACGTCCTCAAGGTCGAGCAGCAGCGCCAACTCGTCAGCGATCATCGCGTTCGCCGCTCCGAAAGCGACGGCGGCCGCCGGGTGGCGTCGCTGTTCTTCCGATCCGCGCAGGCCCACCGCGCCCACCGTCGCCAGCAATGCGATTCCGAGGTTGTAGTGGTGAAAATGCCTGCCGCCCAGCTGGATACCGCCACCCGTCGGGCCGTGACCCGAATGGATCCAGTGGGTGAGCGTCCTGAGTCCCGCGAACGTGACGGTGAATGCCGTCCACGCCAGCACGGCCGACCGTTCGTCGGATTCGAGTCGTTGCAACCATTCGTGGCGTAGCCGCGACCATCGGGTCGGCTCTGGCCGGCTCATGAGCCGGCCTTGACCGCGCGCCAGCGCAGCCGACGTCCATTGGCTTCGACATGCACGTCGTCAAAACCCGCAGCGCGCAAGTGCTCTGGGAACGCCTGCGGATGTACCGGGTTGCAGGTATCACGAAAATGTAAGAGACGGAACAGGGTCGACGCCGCGCTGTCGCTGCCGGCGAACACGCCGCCGGGCCGCAGCACCCGAAACGCCTCGGCCAACAACTGATCTTGCAGTGCCGGCGTCGGAACATGGTGCAGCATCGTGAAACACACCACCGAGCTGAACTCCTCGGCCGGCAAGCCGGTGTTCGTTCCGTCGCCTTGGATGATCCGGGCTCGGTCGCCGTACTTGCCCTTCAGCCGATCCGCCATCGGCTGGTCGATCTCGACCGCGGTGTAACGCGGCGCTTTCTCGATCAACACCCGGATGTTGGCGCCGTAGCCGGGTCCGATTTCCAGTACGTTGTCGCCGAGGTCGACGTCGGCGAGCACCCATGGCAATAGCCCACCCTCGACCGCGTCGAAGTAGCGGTTTGAGCTGCAGAAAACGCGATGGCAGAGGTTCATCGCCATGAACAGAGACGTTAGCGCAATAGCATCGGTGATTGTGGATTCCCGCTGGGTGCTGCACCTCGACATGGACGCGTTCTTCGCGTCCGTCGAGCAACTCACGCGGCCCACGCTGCAGGGTCGGC
>Ga0302326_10022679_pt1 | contig 12825 bp, 12 predicted proteins | sample Palsa_T0_3_FD_202264 | JGI IMG/M metagenome (GOLD analysis project Ga0302326, IMG submission 202264) | Peat permafrost microbial communities from Stordalen Mire near Abisko, Sweden - Palsa_T0_3 | ecosystem: Environmental > Terrestrial > Soil > Palsa > Peat permafrost | place: Sweden: Abisko... | reverse complement strand
CATAATGCCGAGGTCGTGCTTGCGGCAATCAGCATGCCGGCTACTCCTTTGACCGGTACTGTGCCGTTTTTACAGCCAGCGGCCACATCCGTGTTGGATTCCCAGCCATTGCCTGATGACACGCGCATCGCAGCATTGTTCAAGGGCAATTTCTGGATTTTGATTGCAAGTTTTTTCGGTTTCGGCTTGCTGCTTGCATTCACGCCATGCATGTTTCCGATGATTCCAATCTTATCCAGCATCTTGGTGCCGCATGGCGAGCACTTGACGCACATGCGCGGTTTCATGTTGTCTCTGGTTTATGTGATCGGCATGGCGATTACCTATGCACTGGCGGGTGTGGCCGCCGGCCTGCTCGGCACCATGTTGTCGGAAACCTTGCAGAATCCATGGGTGCTCGGCGGTTTCGCATTGATATTCGTCGCGCTTGCCCTGTCGATGTTTGGTTTATATGAATTGCAGCTGCCGAGCGCACTACAGACGCGGCTTTCCGTGGTCAGCGGTCGTTTGCATGGCGGCCATTTCGCGAGCGTGTTCACGATGGGAGCTTTGTCGGCATTGATCGTCGGACCATGCATTGCTGCTCCGCTCGCTGGCGCTTTGCTTTACATCAGTCAGCAGGGCGACGTGGTGCTCGGTGGAAGTGCCTTGTTTGTGATGGCGCTTGGCATGGGCGTGCCGCTGCTCGCGGTTGGTGCCTCGACTGGCGCGTTGTTACCGAAATCCGGGCCATGGATGGAAACCATCAAGAAGGTATTCGGCGTAATTCTGCTGGGTGTCGCGATTTATCTGATTTCTCCAGTGATTCCCGTCGTCGCGCAGATGCTGTTGTGGGCGGCGTTATTGATTGTGACAGCGGTTTACTTACATGCGATCGACCCTTTGCCACCCGCTGTCCCCGGTTACCGCAAGCTTTGGAAAGGCGTCGGCATCATCGGGCTATTGGCTGGCATTGCATTGCTGGCTGGTGCACTGTCGGGTGGGCGCGACATCCTGCAACCGTTGGCCGGATTGCGGATCGGTAAATCCGAGTTTGCGGATGCCATGTCCGTGCAGCTGCCATTATTCAAACGCGTCAATAGCTCCGTTGAACTCGATGATGCCGTGCGCGCAGCGACTGGACGCCCGGTGTTGTTCGATTTTTACGCCGATTGGTGCGTGACCTGCAAGGAGATGGAGCATTTTACCTTTACGGATCCGCAGGTGCGCTCCCGTCTTGACCGGATGCTGATGCTGCAGGTCGATGTTACCGCTAATTTGGATGAACACAAGGCATTGCTCAAGCGCTTTGGATTATTCGGCCCCCCCGGAATTGTTTTTTTCGATCAGCATGGAAAAGAAATTCAGAGTTTGCACGTTATCGGATTTCAGTCGGCGCAGGATTTCTCCGCGACGCTAGATCGGGTGCTGTCGCATTAACACCTCCTATGAATGTTGTTAGCGAAAAGCACGTAAGATCTGTCGCGTAATTTTGCGGCAACCGCAGCTATCCTGGGTGGTATTGCCGACGCTGAGCGGTAAACCGCAATTTACTGGCCACGCATGGCCGAATGTTATTTATCCAGCGTAGATAGAAGGGTTACTAAAATCCTTGTCCAGACTGTTTCTTTTATGATGAAACGTCGTATATATGCGACGAATTTCAGCGAAAAATCTATAAGTCACGGTAAAATCATTGCAGTTGCTTGACATGTCCTACTATTTGATGGTCTCCTACCCCTCCCTCAATAGAGGTGTTGTCGGTCGGTGAGGTGCTGGTGGGCAGATCCCCATCAAAATCTTAATCGGCGACTTCCGAGGGCATTAAACAGCGGACAATCAGCTTATAAAAATAGGTAAAATGCTGTGATCTTACGATAATTTCTGCGATCTTTCTATTTCTCCGTTAATTTGAGAGATGAGGGGAGCGTTTAATACCGGTGGCACGTTTATCCGGCCGCCTATAGTAATGTGACGGACTTCACGAAACTAATGACTTTACCCAATTTAGCAAAAAATATTCTGGTCCTTCATGGGCCCAATCTGAATCTGCTTGGCTCACGTGAGCCCGAACATTACGGCTTGACCACGTTGCAGGACATTAACCAGCGCTTAGCTGCACGCAGCAAGCAAGCCGGTGTCACATTTTCGGCCTATCAGAGCAATCTTGAGGGTGAGCTTGTTAATTGCATCCAGCAAGCACGGCACGACGGTGTTGATTTCATCATTATCAATCCAGCGGCGTTTACGCATACCAGCATAGCAATGCGTGACGCACTGGTGGCGGTCAGGATCCCGTTCATTGAGGTGCATTTGTCGAATGTGTTTGCGCGCGAAGAATTCCGCCATCGCTCGTATTTTACCGATCTTGCGGTCGGGATTATCAGCGGTTTGGGTGGCAAGGGCTATGAACTGGCGCTCGAGTATGTGCTGCAACAGGTGGCCGGAGACTAGAATGGATTTGCGCAAACTAAAAAAACTGATTGATTTGGTCGAAGAGTCGGGTATCGCCGAGCTTGAAATCACCGAAGGTGAAGAGAAAGTGCGCATTAATCGCGGCGGCACCACAACGGTGACGTCGGCTATAGCGCCGGTCGTTGCGGCGTTACCGGCGATTACATCGACGCCCGCCATGGCAAGTGGCGAAGTGACAGTATCACCGCCAATAGATGGCCATGTGCTAAAAGCACCGATGGTTGGTACTTTTTACCGCGCGGCATCACCGGGTGCCAAGTCATTTGTTGAAGTTGGTCAAACCGTGTCCAAAGGCGAAACGGTGTGCATTATCGAGGCAATGAAACTACTCAATGAGATCGAAGCCGATCGCTCAGGCACCATCAAGGCCATCTTGGTCGAAAACGGCCAACCGGTCGAGTACGGCCATCCGCTGATAGTCATCGGCTGAAGTTGGTGTCGTGGTTCGGCATTGAACTGATGAACCTATGTTCGAGAAAATTCTGATCGCCAACCGTGGCGAGATTGCGTTGCGCATTCAGCGGGCCTGCCGCGAACTCGGAATCAAGACCGTTGCGGTTCATTCCGAGGCCGATGCCGACGCCAAGTACGTGCAACTGGCCGATGAGTCAGTGTGCATTGGGCCGCCGCCATCGGCGCAAAGTTATCTCAACATTCCTGCCATCATTAGTGCCGCCGAGGTCACCGATGCACAGGCAATCCATCCCGGTTATGGGTTCCTCGCCGAAAACGCTGACTTTGCTGAACGCGTTGAAAAAAGCGGTTTCACATTTATCGGTCCGAAAGCTGAAACGATCCGGTTGATGGGCGATAAGGTGAATGCAAAAGCAGCGATGAAAAAAGCCGGCTTGCAATGTGTGCCGGGCGGCGAAGGGTCCTTGCCGGAAACGTCTGAAGAGATTCTCAAGCTCGCCGAAGAAATCGGTTACCCGGTCATTATCAAGGCAGCGGGGGGCGGTGGTGGGCGCGGCATGCGTGTTGTGCATACAGAGGCAGCTCTACTTACCTCAGTACAAACTACGCGCGGAGAAGCGCTAGTCGCCTTCGGCGACCCTACCATCTATATGGAAAAATATCTCGAAAACCCGCGTCATATTGAAGTGCAGGTGATCGCTGATAAATTCAGGCATGCAGTTTATCTTGGCGATCGCGATTGTTCGATGCAACGCCGACATCAAAAAATTATTGAGGAAGCACCGGCGCCACACTTGCCAATACGTGCACGGGTACGCATCGGCGAACGTTGCACCGAGGCATGTCAAAAGATTGGTTATGAAGGTGCCGGCACGTTCGAGTTTCTATATGAAGATGGTGAGTTTTATTTCATTGAGATGAATACCCGTTTACAGGTTGAGCATCCAGTGACCGAACTGGTGACCGGTATTGATATCGTGCAGTTGCAAATCCGGGCTGCGGCTGGTGAAAAGCTGCCGATCAAGCAGCGTGATGTCGTGATCAGGGGGCACGCGATTGAATGTCGTATCAATGCTGAGGACCCGCTTAAATTCATGCCATCACCCGGCCGCATAACTTCGTGGCACATGCCAGGGGGGCCCGGCATTCGCGTTGATTCGCATGCTTATAACGGCTATTTTGTGCCGCCGTACTATGATTCGCTGGTTGGAAAATTAATTGCTTATGGGGACACTCGCGAGCAGGCGATCAAGCGCATGAGTATTGCCTTGTCGGAGGCCGTGGTCGAAGGCATTCAGACCAATTTACCTCTGCATGTGGAATTGATGCAGGACGCAGCATTTCAGCGCGGTGGCACCAGCATCCACTATCTCGAACAGAAAATCGCAAAATTCGCGAAAGCGGTAGAATAAACCTTCACGTCCGCAATGGGCTGGCTTGCAGTTACTCTGACGGTGAATGCCGAATGCATCGAAAAATTGTCTGATGCATTGTTTGCGGCCGGTGCGCTGTCAGTTGATGTTACCGATGCTCATGCCGGAACGCAGCGCGAACGCGCGTTGTTCTATGAATCGGGTGAAACAGGCCCTTTCGCCTGGAAGATTGCTAAAGTCAACGCATTGTTCGCTGAATCAATGGATGTCGCGGCAAATGTTGCGGCTGCATTGGGCGCTGCTAATCTTGATCCTGCACAAAATTTCGAGGTAAGCCGCATTGAGGATCAAAACTGGGTGCGCGCGACGCAGAGCCAATTCAAGCCAGTGCAAATATCGCGGCGTTTATGGGTGGTGCCGACATGGCACGTGCCGCCTGATCCGTCCGCGATTAATTTAATCATCGATCCGGGGCTTGCGTTCGGCACCGGTACGCACCCGACGACACGACTATGCTTGGCATGGCTCGATGCCAATTTACGCGGTGGCGAAACCGTGCTCGATTACGGCTGCGGTTCGGGCATTCTTGCCATTGCAGCGCTGAGACTTGGCGCATCAAGCGCGCGCGGTGTTGATATCGATCCAGGGGCGCTGTTTGTGGCACGCCACAATGCGATGCAGAATCAGGTTACAGTTGGATTTGAAACAACTGCGTGCGCGATCACGGAACCTGCTGACATCGTGCTTGCCAATATCCTTGCTAATCCATTGAAGTTGCTTGCTCCGCTGCTTGCACATGCGGTACATAGTGGCGGCTGCATCGTGTTGTCGGGCATACTAGAACATGACGCGGCAGAAGTGCGTGATGTCTATCGTGAGTGGTTTGACATGGATCGTGAATTAAGCGACGAGGGATGGGTACTGCTGCATGGGATCAGGCATTATAGCTGACCAAGGGCGATCATGAGTATGATAACCGTTTGCCCTGCATGCGGAACGTCGTTTCGTGTGACGCCACAACAATTGCAGGCGCACCATGGCACCGTGCGCTGCGGGCGTTGTGCGCACATATTCGACGGGTTCCAATCACTCTCTACCCAACCCGATGCTCCTCCCACCGAAGCTCCTCTGGCTACTCCCCAGCCAGTGGTGATATCGCCTTCTGTGATTGTAGAGCCACTCGAGTCAGCACCGCAATTCGTGATGCCAGTGGAAGAAACGGTTGCTGTACCGAAGCAACGCGGACTAGTGTTCGGTATTGTGTTGATGCTGTTAGTGCTGACCGTACAGGCCGCTTATTTCTGGCGTGGCGAAATTGTTGCCTATGAACCGGCACTGCAACCACAACTTGAAAGACTGTGCGTGCAGTTGCGCTGCACGGTTTCCTTGCCGCAGCAGCCTTGGCAAATCACGATTGAAGGATCCGAGATGCAAGCGATTGACCCGACTGCCCCAGGGCTGATCGTGTTGACGGCGACCTTGCGCAGTCATGCAACTATTCCGCTCGGCTATCCGGCGCTCGATGTCGTTCTGACTGATAATGACGACCATACCGTTGCACGCCGGATTTTCCTGCCAGCCGAATATCTTGATAGCAGCAAAGATGCGCGCGTAGGTATTGCGCCGAATACCGAAATTACGGTGCGGCTTAATTTGGATGTCGGCGATCTTGGTGCCACTGGTTTTCGTCTTGATCCGCTGTCTGCCTCGCAGTCCTAACTTGCATTTACCAACCCTAGCGCATATAGTGTCGCCGTCGCGGGATTCGGTTGCGAATCCCACGTCGCAGCGGGAGAGCGCGCCACCATACATGCAATATCTGGTAGCGCCGCCGAAGGCGTAACCACCCGGAATCGCTCAGGTAATTTTTTTGAGAACCGCTGCGCGCGAGACAACTCTGGAGAGCGCGGGGTCGCACTGGCCCCACCACCGAAGGGGCACGCGGGAGTCAATCCGATTTCCGTAATCTCTCAGGTCCAAGGACAGAGGGGCAAAGCCAATGTTGGTTTTGCCCTTTTTTGTTTGGCAAATGGAGATATGGTGACCGCGCTCAAAACTACGCCGCTCAATGCGATTCATCGCGAGATGAGCGCTCGCATGGTCGATTTCGGTGGCTGGGATATGCCGCTGCATTACGGGTCGCAGCTCGAGGAGCACCATATGGTGCGCCGTGACAGCGGTATGTTCGATGTCGCGCACATGTCGGTGGTCGATCTGCACGGCGCAAACACACGTGATTTCTTGCGTACGCTGCTGGCCAATGATGTGGCCAAGCTTAAGATGCCGGGCAGAGCGCTTTATTCGTGTATGTTGAACGAGGCTGGCGGTGTGATCGATGACTTAATTGTCTATTTTATCGCCGAAAACCATTTTCGTCTGGTCATCAACGCTGGTACCACAGATAAGGATCTCGCTTGGCTGCGCCGTCACGCGCCGAAATTTGGCATGGTGGTGCAACATCGCATCGACCTCGGCATTCTCGCCGTGCAGGGACCGCAGGCCAGAGTGAAGGTTCTCGCATTATTGTCGCCCGATTTGTCACAAGCCGCCGCTGTGCTCAAACCGTTCAACGCGGCTTGGAGCGGTGAATATTTTGTCGGACGCACCGGCTACACCGGCGAGGATGGTTTTGAGTTGATACTGCCGGCCGGTGAACTCGAAAGCATCTGGAAACAGCTGTTTGCCGCGAGCGTTCGGCCATGCGGGCTCGGCGCGCGCGATACCCTGCGGCTTGAAGCCGGCATGAACCTCTACGGGCAGGACATGGATGAGTCCACGACGCCGCTCGAAACCGGCCTCATCTGGACAGTCGCCCTCGATGCCAGCCGCGATTTTTTCGGCAAGAGCGCACTGCTGAATGCTGTACCGGCACGACATGCGGTGGGCTTAGTGTTGAGGGACAAAGGCGTGATGCGTGGCCATCAGATGGTCACGACTGCGCATGGTGATGGCGAAATCACCAGCGGCGGTTTTGGGCCCACGCTTGAGCACTCAATCGCGCTTGCACGCGTGCCGCTGGCAGTAGCGCCGGGAGATCAGGTGTCGGTTGAAGTGCGCGGCAAGAATTTGCGCGCGCAGGTCGTGAAGCCGCCATTCGTACGCAGTGGGGAAGTTTTGGTGAATATACAGTGAGGAGTTTGATAATGACGACGCCAGCCAATCTGAAATATACGAAATTGCATGAATGGGTGAAAGAGGAAGTCGATGGCAGCGTGACCGTCGGCATTACGCATCACGCGCAGGAGATGCTCGGTGACTTAGTGTTCGTCGAAGCGCCTACGGTCGGTCGTCAGGTCAAGCAGGGTGAGGAATGCGCGGTGGTCGAATCGGTGAAAGCTGCTGCTGATGTTTATGCACCACTGTCGGGCGAAGTGCTGGCCGTAAATCCTGAACTGGCCGGCGCGCCGGAGATGATAAATGCTGATGCCTATGCCGCATGGATCTTCAAGCTAAAGCCTAACAGTCCAGCTGAATTTGGTGGGCTGCTCGATGCCGCCGCCTACCAAACAATTGCCGATGCCGAGCAACACTGATGCCGTTTATTCCGCACACCGAAGACGATGTACGCGCGATGCTCGCCGCCATCGGCGTACAGTCGATAGACGACCTGTTCGATGAGATCCCGGCGGCACTGCGCAGCCGCGGACTACAGCATGTGCCGCCCGGCGTTAGCGAGATGGATATCACGCGCTTAATGCATGAACGGGCAGTGCAGGATGGCTTTTATCTAAATTTCATAGGCGCCGGTGCCTACGAGCACCATATTCCGGCCGCGGTGTGGCAGATCGCAACGCGCGGCGAATTCTATTCCGCGTACACGCCGTACCAGGCCGAAGCCAGCCAAGGTACGCTGCAGTTGCTCTACGAATACCAGACGATGATGACGTTGCTGACCGGTATGGATGTGACAAATGCGAGCCTGTACGATGGCGCCTCGGCGCTGGCCGAGGCGGTGCTGATGGCGGTGCGTACGCACAAAAGTTCCAAGCGCGTGCTGATGCCGTTGACAGTGCCGCCGGTCTATCGCAAAGTCGTGCGCACGCTGGTCAAGGATCAGAACATCGAGCTGGTGCCGGTACCGTATGCAAATACACAGGGCCATACGGATTTACTGACGTTACAGCAATATGCGGGACAGGATTTTGCGGCGCTGGTGATGCCGCAGCCGAATTTCTTCGGCGTTATCGAGCCGTCTGATGAGATCGCGGCATGGGCGAAACAGAACGGTATGCTAACAATTGCGCTCGTCAATCCGATCTCGCTGGCGTTGCTGCGCCCGCCGGGGGAATGGGGTGCCGACATCGTCGTCGGCGAAGGCCAGCCACTCGGCGTGCCGCTCGCCAGCGGGGGCCCGTATTTCGGTTTTATGGCGTGCCGCGAGCAATATGTTCGGCAGATGCCGGGGCGCATCGTCGGCGCGACCCAAGATGTTGAAGGCAAGGTTGGTTATACACTGACGCTGCAAGCGCGCGAACAGCACATTCGCCGTTCGAAGGCGACTTCCAACATTTGTACCAACCAGGGTTTGGCGGTAACCGCGGCGACGATTTATATGGCGCTGCTCGGTCCTGAAGGCCTTGCACGTGTCGCACAGGCATCGCATGCGAACACACTCGCGCTTTCGCAGAAACTTGCGGCGGTACCCGGCGTCAAGCGCGCATTTGTGACGCCGATGTTCCATGAATTTGTGCTACAACTCGATGCGCCGGCGGGAAGCGTGTTGCAGGCGATGCGTACGCAAGGCATACTCGGCGGCGTTACACTGGCACACGATTATCCCGAACTCGGTGAGGCGATTCTGGTTTGCGTGACCGAGACCAAGAATGCCGCTGACCTCGACCTCTACGTGCAAGCACTGTCAGCCGCTCTACAATCTACTACGAACTCAGGGAGACACTCATGGCTAATGTGACACTGCAAGGCAAACCGATCAATGTCGCCGGCAAATTTCCACAGGCCGGCGACGTTGTACCCGATTTCACGTTAACCAACAAGGATCTCGGCGACGTCTCGCTCAAGGATTTTTCCGGCAAAAAGAAGGTGCTCAATATTGTGCCGAGCTTGGATACGCCGGTATGCCAAAAATCGACACGCGTTTTCAATGAAAAAGCCGGCGCATTGACCAATACCGTCGTGCTGGTAGTCGCCGCGGACCTACCGTTTGCGATGAGTCGTTTCTGCGGCGCCGAGGGACTGAATAATGTCGTTACGTTATCCACCTTTCGCGGCCGCGATTTTCACACAAAGTACGGCGTGGATATTACCGATAGCGCGCTCAAAGGCCTGACCGCGCGCGCGGTGGTCGTGCTCGACGAGAATAACAAGGTCAAATATTCGCAGCTGGTGCCCGAAATCGCGCAAGAACCCGATTACGATAAAGCGCTAGCAGCCTTGAAGTAACGCGCCAGTAACCGAAACGCAACAAACTTACGCTAACCTCCTCCTGCCTTGATGTTGATCTTCGAACTATCTCGCCCCGGTCGGCGTAATACCTCGCAGTTATTGCATGAGGTATTTACTGCTGGCGAGATTCCCGTGCAATGGCACCGCATTTCGAAGCCGTTGCTGCCTGAGGTGTCCGAGCTCGACGCGGTGCGCCACTATACGAACCTGTCGCGCAAGAATTTTTCGATCGACACTCAGTTTTATCCACTCGGTTCGTGCACGATGAAATACAATCCCCGTGCGTGTAATTTTCTCGCGATGCTGCCGCAGTTTCTGGCGCGGCATCCCGACGCGCCGGCGGAAACTGGCCAGGGTTTCCTCGTCTGCATGTTCGAATTGCAGGAAATGTTGAAAGACGTTACTGGCATGGCTGCCGTAAGTCTGGCACCGATGGCTGGCGCGCAGGGAGAGTTCGCGGGCGTCGCGATGATCCGAGCCTATCACACCGCGCGTGGCGACAGCTTACGCACCGAAATGCTGGTGCCGAATGCGGCGCACGGCACCAATCCGGCAACTGCAGTGATGTGCGGCTACACGGCTAAGGAAATTCCGACCGACCGCGAAGGTAACGTTGATCTAGCCGCACTTAAGGCGGCGATCGGTCCGCAGACCGCGGGTCTGATGCTGACTAATCCATCGACGCTTGGCGTGTTCGAGCGCACCATTCAGGACATCCAACGCATCGTGCATGCAGCGGGCGGACTGCTGTATTACGACGGTGCTAACCTCAACGCGATCCTTGGCAAGGTTAAGCCCGGTGATATGGGCTTCGATGTGATCCACATGAATTTGCACAAGACGTTCTCGACACCGCACGGCGGCGGAGGCCCTGGTGCCGGTCCGGTGGGCGTCAATACCAAGTTGTTGCCGTACCTGCCGCTGCCAGTCGTCGCCGAAGACAAAACATCGGAAGGCGTGCAATACCGTTTGCATACTGAGCAGGATTTTCCGCAATCGATCGGTCGTCTGTCGGCGCACATCGGAAATGCTGGCGTGCTGCTGCGTGCTTATATCTACGCGCGGCTGCTCGGACGGGAGGGTATGCAGCGCGTCGCAGAATTTGCGACACTCAATGCCAACTATCTAATGATCGAGTTGCGCAAGGCAGGCTTTGAACTAGCGTTTCCGACGCGGCGCGCAAGCCATGAGTTCATCGTCACGCTGAAGAAACTCAAGGATGAAACCGGTGTGACTGCGATGGACTTCTCGAAGCGGCTACTCGACAAGGGCTTTCATGCGCCGACTACGTACTTTCCGTTGCTGGTGCCAGAATGTTTGTTGATTGAGCCGACCGAAACCGAATCGAAACAGACGCTCGATGCGTTTGTTGTGGCGATGAAGGAAATCCTTGCCGAAGCGCACGCTACGCCGGAACTCGTGAAGACTGCGCCGCATACTATGCCGGTGCGTCGTCTCGACGACGTCAAGGCTGCACGCGAACTCAACCTTGCATGGCGGCCAACGTTGGTAGTAACCGCAACAACAAATTGAAACCACATATAAACGCGGGTTAACGTTGATAGAAGGCAAAAGCAGAAATGGATAAATCGGCTTTCATTTGTATTTCTCCGTGTTTATCTGTGGTTCCAGGGGTTTTTTGAAATGGAAAGTCCCTATAAAGGCCAAACTGGACTAAAGCGCGTTTACAACGCGTTTTTTTATTCGATTGACGGTCTCAAAGCTGCTTTCCGGCACGAGGACGCATTTCGGCAGGAAGTTTTTCTTGCGATCATCCTGATTCCTCTCTCGTGCTATCTGCACGCCAGTGGCATCGGCCGCGCATTGATGGTAGCTAGCGTACTGCTGGTGTTGATCGTCGAATTGCTCAATTCCGGCATCGAGGCAATTACCGATCGCGTGTCGCTCGAAGATCATGACCTCGCGAAGCGTGCGAAAGACCTCGGAAGCGCTGCAGTAATGTTGTCGCTGGTTAACGTGCCAATCGTGTGGGGTCTGATTCTGATCGGTTAGCGAAAAAGTCTTCGCTTGCGCTAATTTCGTTTCTCGCAGGCTTGGACATCCCACTTATCGTCTCCCAATTGCACAAAAATAATTGATACATCAGTAAACGCAAGTTGTAACCTACTATTTTTTTAGTCTGTCTCGAATTTCCCGCAGCAATACTACTTCTTCTGGAGTAGGCGGTGTCGCAGCATCTTCTTTTGCCCTTAAGCGATTTACTGCCCGCACCAGCAGAAACACTGCGAATGCGACAATTATGAACGAGATCGTGGTGTTGATGAGTGTACCGTAATTGAAAGTGACCGCGCCGATTTTCTGTGCTGCGTCGGGACGCGAGTACGGTTCTGGTACAGTGCTCCGCTTGAGAACGAAAAACAGGTTGGCAAAGTCTACTTTACCAAGCAACAGACTGATGGCGGCATGATTGTGTCGCGCACCAGCAAATCGACAATCTTGCCGAACGCGGCGCCGATGATAATGCCGACCGCCATGTCCACGACATTACCGCGCATCTCGAATTTTTTGAATTTTTCGAGCATCGTGAGTCTCCATTACTGAATAGCCGCATCATAAAATAGAAGCAGTTGTCATAAATACATCATCAAAATTTAATCAAAACGTCGCAATAGATCGGCACCATGCGGGGCACATGGATAGCACTCAGATCATCTGCCAGCAATTACCGACCGAGCGGCGGATCATGCGCGTCGCGGTGGTCACGGAAACATGGCCGCCGGAGATCAACGGCGTCGCGATGACGATCAGCCGCATGGTTGCCGGCCTGCAGCAGCGCGGACATCAGGTGCAATTGGTGCGGCCGCGCCAGCACTCACGTGACTATCCTGCCAATGAACCGAATTTTGAGGAAGTCTTGCATCGCGGCGTGCCGATCCCGCGCTACGAAAATTTGAAGCTCGGACTGCCGGCGAAACAGGCAATCGTACGTTTGTGGTCAGTGCAGCGCCCAGATTTGGTGCACGTGGTCACCGAAGGCCCGCTTGGCTGGTCGGCGTTGGCGGCGGCAACCAAGCTCAAGATTCCGTGCAGCAGTGATTTCCACACCAATTTTCACAGCTATAGTAAGCACTATGGCATCGGCTGGCTCAAGAAACCGATCGTCGCGTACTTGCGAAAATTTCACAACAAGGCGGATCGCACGCTGGTGCCGACTTCTGCA
>Ga0302326_10022677_pt1 | contig 12826 bp, 14 predicted proteins | sample Palsa_T0_3_FD_202264 | JGI IMG/M metagenome (GOLD analysis project Ga0302326, IMG submission 202264) | Peat permafrost microbial communities from Stordalen Mire near Abisko, Sweden - Palsa_T0_3 | ecosystem: Environmental > Terrestrial > Soil > Palsa > Peat permafrost | place: Sweden: Abisko... | reverse complement strand
CCCGACATGTAGTCGAGTGAAACCGCGTAGCCTATTGGATTGTCAGAACGCATGTTGGTATGTATGCGATATACGTGCCCTGTGTTGTGGCTCCCACTTCTCCGTAGTGTCGTGTAGTGATATCCCCCTGTCGGAGCGTATGCAGCCGGAGCCACTAATAAAATGTAATAGTTGGCCGCGTCTTCGACTCCTAAGGCAGACGCAATCGTTGATACGCTTCCGTCGAGTCGAATCGCCGTCGATTGACCCGTTATTAGTGTTTGTGAAACCAGTGTGCTCTGTGAGTAATTGGACCGAGTTCACTTCACAATAATCTGAACCCGTAACGTCCAGCACATTGTCTCGGTAGTGTGCTTGCCCCTTGCGGCCCGGAACTAAGGGCTCTATAAAACGGATACTTTCCTTAACGGCGAGCCGACAGTAGGTCGCCATACATCGGCCGCTCCTTATCGGAGAGGATAACATCGGACCAGCGCAAGAGGCCTCTTGATGACAAGTCGTGTCATTACCTTCGGCACGTTCGACATCTTTCACATCGGACACCATAACATTCTCGAACGGGCAAGGGCACTGGGCGGTCATCTGACCGTCGGTATCAGCTCTGATGACCTTAACCGACAGAAAAAAGGCCGATCGCCATTCTTCCCGCTCCGCGAGAGAATGCAGATCATCGCAGGCCTCAAATGCGTCGATGCGGTGTTCGTCGAACACTCGCTCGACCGGAAAAGGGAATATCTGGTCGCATATCGAGCGCAGGTTCTGGTCATGGGCGACGACTGGAAGGGACGATTTGATGAATATTCCGATATATGCGATGTACGTTACCTGCCCCGTACAGACGGCATTTCGACTACCGATCTAATCGAACGCATCAACGATACGATGTTGTCGAACCTGGCAGACCAGCGAACCACCATCGGGTAATTGAGAATGGGAATGAACATTTGGCCATTGTCGCCCAGAAGAATAGCTCGGCCGCTCTTTGTTGGGGACGGTACATTCTCGGATAACGTCAAATATGCATTACTGTTCTATTTGCGACGGTATGGATTGAATTCTGCCTCTTACATGACGCACGACCCAGCCACACATACCGCCCTTTCTGAACATGGACTTCCCAGCATCCTCTGGGACGGAATTGAAAATGGCGATGCGGTCGATGCCGTTCTCGCGGCTAGTGTTATCGTTTGCGATACTCATTTACTTCCGCATGGCGGTTACGGCCCAGAGTTTCAAAAATTCGCTCAAGGAACGCCGTCTATCAACCTGTGGCATGGAATTCCTATTAAGGACATTGGCCGCCGCTATCGCGTATATGACAGGGTGATTGAATCCAATCTTCTCGTGGACAGTTACCGGCCATGGCATTTTCTTATTCCCTCAAACCGCACGCTGTCAATATTCAGTGATTACTATCCGAAGTCGCGCTTCCATAGTGCGCGGTATCCGCGCAACCTGAGTTGGGATTACCCGGATCTAAAAGGGCGACAAATCAATGTCGATTCCTCGATGCTGGCGCACCTAACCGACGATGCGGAACAGAAGATCATGCGCGTCATGTTTTGTCCGACCTTCCGCGACAGGCAAACGAATCTGGTTGTTCATTACGGCCTGGCGGAACTCGATCCGCTACTTAAGAAAGCCGGGATTCGGTTGTACGTGAAATTTCATCATTATGATCATGCCTCGGTTCTGCCAGCCGAGAAGGAATTCACGAATATACGTTTGGTCGGTTCGTATACCGACATTTACCCACTCTTGCCGCATAGTGACGCGCTCGTAACCGACATTAGTTCCGTTCTTTTCGACTATGCCCTACTGCGTAAGCCTGTATTTCTTGTCATGCCTAAAGACCCTGTAAACACGACGGCGCTTCGGATAACAAAAGCGTCCTTAGAGTTCGCTGAGGGCTTGGTACGGGTCGCGACGCTTTCCGAGTTAGTGGAGAAGCTTAGCGATTCTCGCCAGGAAACCATGGCGCGAGGGCTGCGGGCAACAGTCGCCCTGCGCCAACGCGTTTATAATCGCCAGGCGACGAGCTCGGTCGATCGCGTGAGCCCTTGGATCAATGGACTCGGAGCTGCCGCCAATCGTGGCAGAGCATAGCGTTTCGGCGAGCCGGGTACTCTATATTCGCTACGTCAATTCTGGACCTTTCCGACATGTGCCTGGGTGGAGCGCACCAGCCGAGCAGAACTCAGCCGGAACGCGCTTTTTGGAATTTGCGTGGAGGAAAATCGCATGGGCTTCCAATGTTCTGGCAGATCTCAACCCGCGGGGCGGCAATGCGGTGCATATCTATGTTTATGTTATCTCTCGGAGGCTCATTTGAGGGCGCTTGACTATTTTGAGACGGGAAGGTAATGCAGACTGGCTGATGGAAGGTGCAACATGGAACCACAAGCAGACCACGTTTTGTACGAGTTGGTGTGCCGTTTATTTGCGTCCATAGAGTTCTTGCGCGACAAGACAGGCGATGGCCGGTCTATCGTGAACGAGCGCCGTCATCTTGTGGAACTCTCTTACCGGGCGACAGAAGCCGCGCGGCACGCAGATCAACTTGCAGCATACATCTCTGAGAAGCGGGATAAAAGCGGATCGTGCCAGGAGGCAGGTGACGGATGTGCGAAAGGCGAGGGGAATCTATAGTTCAGCTTTCCGCTCTTGACCTCTTACAGCCATCTCCAAATACTCCGCTTTCATCTCGAACCGCAATTCCGGCCAGCGCTTGCGCATGCGCAGAAGCGCGATCAAGGGTGACCAGTCTTCGCAGAGGAAGCGGAACACCGCGACCGGCTCGATGCCACCCCCCTTGATGCCGCTTTTTCGTTCGCGCTCGATCGCGAAGCTCACCCGCCGGATCGGCCAGAGCACGCCCCAATTCGCCCAACATCCACTTCTGCCCGGCTTCGCCGAAGCCTTTGCGCAGGACGCGCCGCGGAATCGGAATGAGCGCATTGAGATCGAGCGGCACGCTGTGCGAATCCAGTTCCCCACGAACCCGCTTCTCTTCATGCCGTCGCGGCGGAAGCGTATGCGCGTGCGGCAGTCGTGCTATTAGTGCCACATTAGCCAGCCGCACAAAAGGCCCATCAGAAATCCCGAGACGAAACACACGATGGGAACACTTATAGAAGGGCAACGGCCCTCTGTTGCTTGAGGGGTGCAATGTCCTACGCCCAACACTACTCCATCCTTGCCAATGGTAAGAGGAACGTACCTGTTGTTGTCCATGTCACCTCCCCGTATCTGGTGCCTACATGTTCAGAGTCATTACGAAATCGTCGTCGACGGTTGCGAACTGTCAGGCGTCAGTCTCGCGCTTCGAGCGAAAGGTTACGCTAGATGAGAACGGTCGTCAAACGTTAAGCGTCTGTGATTTCAAAGCACGTTGCGCCGCCGTAGGTCATCGAACGGATAGTCATCGACCTCTCGTGACAAGTCTGTGGAATCGTTCGAGTTCCTTCGCTAGCGACATGCCGTTCAGCCCCTTGCCCCCTGTTCCTTGCCTACCACCTTGTGTGGCCGCCTCTCGCTGGTCAAAGAAACTCAGATGAACACGCAGGCAACGCGCCCTTGACCGTTCGAGGCTTTGGCGATTATCCTGTTGGGACCGATTATTACCTGTCGGCAACCTGTTACGCGAGAGTGGGCCGCTTTTGAGAACGTTCCAAATTGAGACGGACTCATCTGTATCGGCCTCCATCGTCTTCCCGTTGCGGGCAGCCTTAATTGCGTGAGGTGCCAAGCGGTTTCATCGAATAGTCGGGAGTTTGTGACGTGGGACTAAAGGCTTGTGCGGTATCCCTCGTCTGCTTGCTGATCGTTCTTGCTGTCGTTTGTATGACCTTGTTTGCCCCATCGTCTGCCGAAACGCCCTCTCCCGCTGAAGTTAGAACGAAAGCCGAACAGGGCGATGCAGCGGCGCAGTGTAATCTTGGGGCCATGTATGCAAAAGGCCACGGTGTAGCGCAGGACTACGCCGAGGCAGCGAGGTGGTACCGCAAGGCCGCGGAGCAAGGCTATGCACCGGCGCAGTGCAAGCTTAGCACGATGTACGTCCAAGGCCACGGCGTGGCGCAAGACTATGCTCAGGCGGTTAAATGGTACCGCAAAGCTGCCGGGCAAGGACAATGCCGCGGCGGAATGTAATCTTGGTTTGACTCTACGTCAGGCCGTTACTGACCCCAGGCAGATTTCGGCCTGAGCCTCCGCCCAATGAACTGAACGCCCGTTATGTCCTGCCAAAAGCAGCAGCAGCAGGCCGGCATAAGCGCCGTAGAGGGCAAGAAACACCGTCAGCAACACTCTTTGGTAGGAGAACGCCACGACATGCTTTCCGGCAGGCACCGAAATCGTCAGCAGTCTGTCCTGAAGCGATGTTGTGGCCGCCTCGCCATCCAAGTTGACATAGGCATGTAGATTCGGCCAAAAGAGATACGGAATCTTCGCGGGCTGCGACGTTTCAAATGGCAGAGTTTAGGTTGCCAGCATCGTTCGTCGCAAACTCCGAAACTTTGGCCTCTGAATCCTGACTCTGAATCCGGATATAGCCGTTGTCAAAGACCGCGGCCTCTCCGGCAACGGTGGAACTGTCAGGGGCTCCATCATGTCTGAACCGGATGCCGACCATCATCCCTGCTGCTCTGGAGTATTGAGTTGTCTGAACACGGCAAACACCGTTCAATCAGATACAATGGTCGATTCTTGCTCTCATTGAAAATCCGGCCGAGATATTCACCGATGACCCCTATCGTCACAAGTTGAAAACCGCCCAAAAACAGAATGACGACCATAAGGCTCGAATACCCTGGCACAGAATTCCCGAACACCAATGTGCGTAGGATTAGCTGCGCTCCAAAAACCACGGCCCCCAGCGCTACCAGAAGGCCGCAATAGGTGGCGACTTTCAATGGCGCAGCGGTAAAACTGGTTATGCCTTCAATCGCAAAATTCCAGAGCTTCCAGTAGTTCCAACTACTGCTGCCCGCATGACGGGGAGCCCGGTCATATAATACCGCTTCGCTCGGAAACCCGATCCATGCGAACAGGCCTTTCATGAACCGGTGCTGCTCGCGCAACCGAAGAAGGGCATTGACTGCCCGGCGGCTCATCAGGCGAAAGTCGCCGACGTTGGGAGGTAGTTTTACCTTGCCGTCTATGCGCTGCATGAATCTGTAAAAGCCGGCAGAGGTTGCTTTCTTGAGCCACGTTTCGCCATCCCGCGCTCGGCGCTGTGCATAGACCATATCAAACCCCTGCCGCCAAACGGCGACAAGTTCGGGGATCAATTCGGGTGGATCTTGCAGATCGGCGTCGATGATGATCACCGCCTCTCCCCGTGCATAGTCTAGGCCCGCCGTTAGGGCAATTTCCTTGCCGAAATTCCGGGACAAATTGACGACCGCAACCGATCTGTCCGTCTCATGCAGCGACTCCAGCACATTCAAGGTCTCGTCGCGGCTCCCGTCATTGACATATACAACCTCCCAGCTGCCCGCTAGCACCGTCATAACCGTCGAAAGGCGCCGGTGAAATTCAACGAGGCCAGCCGCTTCGTTGAAACAGGGAACGACAACGGAAAATGTCGGAGTGCTGGTCATTGAGGGCGCGCCTCCTCTGCTATTGGGTCAGTTGCAATTCTGTAAGCGAGACGCCAAGCACGCGCCGGTCTTCGCTCAATCCGAGATCTTTCGGCGAGATTGGCGCCGAGGGACGAAATAGGAGCTCAATCGACTGTTTCTCTCCAACCAGATTCAGCGGCAATTTGAGCGTCTGGCGTTGGGATGCTGTGCTCTGAGTAAATGTCACGTGGGCAATGCTGCTGCCGTTCAGCAAGATATCTACCTGCTCTGTTGGATGCTTCGCCGACAAAAAAGCGCCAATGGTCAAGCTAAGCGTTAACTCGGACTGTGGCCGCTGGGCAAGGGGTAGTTCCAGTGAGGCTGTCGGCTTTTCGCTCCACACGCCCCAGGTTTCAGGTGTGGACCATCCTTCACGCAAATATTGTACGCCGTTGCCCTTAGCCGCAAAACTCAAGGTTGGCTTAGTATCGACATCGAGGGCCACAGGCGGCGTGGCCTGGAAGGATTTCAATCCCTGCGTCAGAGATTTCAGCGTCGGGAGTTTTGGCGAGCAGAAGACATATGTCGCATCCTGTTTGCAGTTTTCCGGATGATTGTAGATTGTGAGGATATGATAGTAATCCAGCTTGCTCTTGAGAAAGATGAGCAACTCATTGGGTTCCGGTCCGCGAGCAGCAAGGTCGGGAATTTCCCGGCCGCAGTCAACGACATCTTTCTCTCTCACGCGGGCCAAAAAAGCCGTATTGACCGGAATAGCCTTGTGGGAAGCAAGAAACACGAGGTCGAGCACCTGCCACAGCTCATCGCCAGAACCTACGCATGCGAAGCTTGGAAGAATGGTCACGCGTTGATGCGCTTCAATGAGAGGCAGAGCTGCCGTAATGAGCGCGTTCAGACTCTCGCGGTGCTTCAGGGTATGTTGCTGATGGTCCCGGAGATAATCCAGGTCGGCCAATTGTATCAGCACGACGAAGCAAAGAATCCAGGTGCAGTGTCTTCTGTCGAGGACTGGCCACAACGCCGCTACCGAGAGCCCAAGGGCAAAATACGTGACCGGCCAGAAGAAGCGACCGGAGCAGCGGAATTGGTTGAACAGAGCAAATCGTATGTGGTTTGGATCTGAATGACGGGTGCAAAGCAAGGGCAACCTGCATGCATCAAACACCAGATGCGATCCTGCATATACCCGCGTACTCAGGGCAAACAGAGTGAAGGCAACGCACAGCAGAACGAGCGACCAGTATCGGCGGAACAGTGCTATAAGATTCTGTCGCGCGAATGTTAGCGCCGCGCCAAACAACAACAGAAGGCCTGCCCCGACATAGTTGTAGCCTTCATACTGACCGCCGGTCGGATCAATGATATCGTGCCTCCCGAACAGGCTTGAGACTTGCGGAACAAATGGCGAATACAGGTTCATGGAGTAAAACCCGTAGATGGCGCCTCCATACCCGCCGTTATAGCCGAAGGCGTAATAAACGACTGTCATCACCACAGCTGTCAATAGCAACTGCCGACCGATCAGTCGCCGGTTTCGGCGTTCCATCAGGAACAGTTGCACTTGGCAGGCCCCATAGATGCTTGCTGCCATTGCGGCGAGATAGACATGCGTCAAGAAGGCCGCCGCAATCAGGGGCGTGAACCAATACGCAAGGCGCTGCCGGTGCGGATGATGCAAAAGTCGGACAGCGAGGCCTAAAGCCAAGATAATGAAGAAATGAGAGCAGAGAGCCGTATGCGCGAGCCGGATCAAAAAAGCTGGAACGAACAAGGCCAATAAGGCGACGCACATGTGCACATATATCGGAAACCGCCTGAAGGCTCCCGCCAGATAACTGGCAGAAGCGCCCTGGCCGATATAATTCAGCAGCATCCAAAACCCAAGATAGTTCGCATCCATGGGCCAGAGCGGAAAAAGCGCTTTTGTCAGCAGTGCCGCGAGCGGAATGCTGTCGGTAAAGGCAATGCTGGCGCCGTGCGGATAAAGCAATCCCTGTGCATCGAGAAGCGGGAAATGCCACGGCTCCTGAAGAAAATAGCGCATTCCCACGACCGAGTTCATAACGTCGGTATAAGGGAGCATCCAATAAGGGTGCTGGCCAGTGAAGTAGCTGAAAGGAAAAAACCAAAGAGCGATCAGGAGTCCGACGCTCGCACAGATGAGCGTCGGCCGGCTCCGGAGCAGGACCCTTCTGATGGCTGGACTGAAACGCATATGCACCGGTGTTGTTTATTGGTTAACTGGCAAGGGTGAAGATTGGAGGCTGCCAGCGTTGCGACTACCGTCGGGTGGTCTATTGCTCATCAATCCGAGAACCGCCGCCTAAACCCCGCACCCAGTCTTGGGGCGCACCCAACAGAAATAGGAACGCAACGCCTAGAAAAGAAAAAAAGGCAAGGACGGCGGCGACCCCAAAGGTCACGATAAGGAGGTCTTCCAATAGGGCCATGGTCCACGCTTCGCATTAAATTGGCAGTTTGGGCACGGAGGCAGCGCATAAGGAGCCGCCACCTGGCATCCCGGAGCTTTCTTATTAGCTCGTACGGTATCAATGTCAACCAGTAAGCGAGCGGTCGGTGTGGTGGATCAGTACCAGAGCAGATGAGCACATCCCGCTGTTAGAATCTTGACTTCCTGGAACAATAACTGCTCTTTGTCCTGCACGGGGCGGCGTCTCAGGAAAGGTAGTGGACTCGACCTTGCCGAACCCCTAGAGTACTGTCGTCGTCGGGCCCTGTTTCGTAAAGGGAAGCCGGCACATATGATCAATACCTGTCGGTCTGAGGTTCTATCGCGCCGGCTGGCACTATTCAAGGAGAACCTGATGGCATCCGGTCACTACAAACGTGTGATAACAAAGGGCGGAAAAGTCGCTCACATTCAAACGGTTCAAAGAGAATCGGGTGAGTGGGCTGCTTACACTTCAGGTGCGGTATTGGCAGCCTTCGCGCCCGGCATAACCTTTCCTAGCCAACGGGCAGCCGAGGAGGCAGCCATGCAGGCTCTGGAACAAGCTGTTTTTGGCGGCGATCCAATCTATCGAATTGAAGAGCTTTCCTCGGAGTCAGCAGAGCCGTCGTCGCCGGCCGATAGCGTCGCATAAACGCCCTTTGAAGGTTCGCAGTGCCGGTATGGCGTTGTCCTTCGTCGCTTTTGGACTTTCCCCGTTAACGATCCGGCGGTTCCTGTGTTCACGGATTCTCACGCTTGCAAATAGCATGCGAGGCGGGTGTGCGCTTTCTAGTTTCCTTACGCCTGGCCGTCCCCCGGTACCGCGTGTCAGCGCGATAGCATCTCTTTTTCCGTCGAGCCGTCCGGCCAGCGCCAGATAATCGCCTGGCCGTCCTTGCGGTCCAGCTTGCCATCGCGATAATAATACTCTCCCACCGAGCCATCGGCGGTCCGCAAAATATATGCCGGCCCGTCCTCTCGATGCTTTTTGTCATCGCGGTAGTATGACTCCTCCATCGTTCCATCGGCGTGGCGCCAGACAACCGCAGGGCCGTCCTCACGGTGCCGCTTGCCATTGCGGTAATATTCCTCCACCGTCCCGCCGCTGATATCGTGCCGGACAAATGCCGGGCCGCCCTCGCGGTGCAGCTTGCCATCGCGATAATAATACTCCCCCACCGAGCCATCGGCGGTACGCAAAATATATGCCGGCCCGTCCTCTCGATCCTTTTTGTCATCGCGGTAGTATGACTCCTCCATCGTCCCATCGGCGTGGCGCCAGACAACCGCAGGGCCGTTCTCACGGTGCCGCTTGCCATTGCTGTAATATTCCTCCACCGTCCCGCCGCTGATATCGTGCCGGACAAATGCCGGGCCGCCCTCGCGGTGCAGCTTGCCATCGCTGTAATATTTCTCCACCGTCGTGCCGTCCGCGAACCGCCGGACAAATGCCGGTCCGCCTGACGAATCGAGTAGGCATTCCTTGGTTTCAAGCCACACTTGCAAATCTTTGCCGATTGGCTTCTCTGTGTGTCGGCCCAACTCGCGCGAAATGTCCTCATTGACGGCATAAACGCTCATGATCTCGCTGGCGCCGTCCGCGTAGGTCACTCTGATGTGCGAGGTGTGGCTGCGGATCACGCTCTTGCCCTCATTTATGGTCGTCTCGTTCGAAACCTCGCCCTCTATACACGCCTTTTGAGCCCGAATCCACCAAATATGAGACGAAGCGAAATCGACATAATCTTGCGTGGCAGGCGCACCCGGAACGCCGGAAAGGGCAGCGATTCAGGTCGTTCTTTGCGTGACCTCGCGCGTCCTTAGCGTGGTTTCAGGTCAGATTCGCGGCTCGCGAACGCATGCGCAGAAGCGATCCAGGCCGACCAGCCTTCGAAGAGGAAGCGGAATGCCGCGACCGAATTGACGCCGCCGACCGAGCTTCGAGTCCGTTGAACCCCTCTCGCGCCTCCTGACCTCGGGTAACTGCCTCCGGGCGGCCTGCTGAAGGCACCTTTCTCTCCTGTCATCAGGAAAATGAGATATTGCAAAGCGGGAACTTCCCAATTCACGGCGCAAACTGTGCCCGGCACTCGCCTTCCGCGATCCGTTCGCCGTCGAACAGGTTCGTTTTCTCTATTCACCGCACTGTCAAATTTATGATCGCGGGCTTAAATCTACTTGTAGCTCGGCAACGATCTCGGTCCGTTGGTCTTCAGGAAGCTCGGCTAGAAGATAGGCAATGAGATCCTCCTGTCGGCTTTGTCCGAAGACCATGCGGTAGATCGCAAGCGAGCGGCGCAACTCGTGCAAGCGGTCGACCTCTCGACTGAATGGCATTGCAGGGACGTGACGCTCGATCTTTGCATCACCGGGAAAGAGCCAGTAGGGTACCAGGTCGTTTTCATGTAGAGGCCGGTTTGCGCAGCCAAGTGCAAACACTGTCTCCCAGACATCCGGCTCCGGCTGACGCAACGCGTCTGAGGCGTATGCCGCCGCAACATTTTTCCGGACTGCGTGGCCCTTGTAGCGATGTATCCGGCCCTCGCGCTGCTCCAGGTCCACAGGATTTGACGGCAGGTTCCAATGCGTAACGGCATGGCAGTAGTGATGAAAATCGAGACCTTCTTGTCCTACGGAGGTTGACACCAGCACAAACGGCCAGAACGGCGAGTTAAACGCCGCACGCACGCGTTCCTTGCGCGTCGTCCCAGCAGGTGACCAGGCAAACGCGGGGAGCGCTTCTTCATCCTGGCGATCGTCACCAAAGCGCATGGCAAACCGAAGGTGCATCGGCTCACTCTTCAGCTCTACCTCGCGCGCATAGGGCGGCGCCAAGACCTCATCCACACGCAGGGATGCAGTGCGCAGTGTAAGCGATGCAATGACTTCAGCAGCGATCCTCTCCGCCATCTCAAAGGCCGGCAGGGCGGCAATACCGAGGGACTCTCTTAGGAGGTGTGCGTATTCGTCGAGCACAGCTTGGAGCCCGCCCCCATGGGCGTATTCCAGCACCCGCTGCCAGTACGGTTCCCCGCGAAACTCGGTGCGGACCGTCTCTATGACCTCAGCATGGTTGAAAAGAGTAAGAAAAGCTCTTCCTGTGCGCGCAGCGCTATCCAGCAGCGGAAGGCAATCCGCAAAATCGCAACGGGATGCGCGCGCGTAAGCACGCAAGGCGGCCGTTGCCGGGGCCGCGGAAGCTCCAAGGGCCAGTACGTCAAAAAGATCGTCCGGCGGCACACCGAGACGTTCTTTTCCGCCGCGGATAGACCCCAATGTCTGCGCCGCTTGCTCAACATGGCGCGACCAACCGGCGTCTTCCTCACCGACCTCGACGCCGGCCCAGGTTTGCGAAAGCTCAGCTCTGTCCCACCACGCCTGCACCGTTTGAGGAAACTCTGCAAAGTCAAGGAGCATGGGTGCAAGCCAATACCAGCGTTCATCGATGTTGCCTGCCGGCGCATGAACGATTCCTAGGTTTTCAACTAGATCACGGATGCGCGCTGCAAAGTGCGAGCGAGCCTCGGCTGCGGTGAGTTGGGTTCCTCTCGCCAGATCTCTCGGGTCGCAGTCGCGCGCGAAAGTGAGGCACGGATAAACGAGCAAGAGCAAGGGCAGGCCCGTTAAACGCTCGGAGGATATTCCAAATCGCAACAACCCGCGCTGTTTTTTCCAATCCTCTTGCGTCAATCGCGCGCGTGGGTGCGGTGATCGCATCATGCGGCGCTCGGCTTCGTAGGACACGAGCGACGCTACAGCGCGCGGGACCATGTGCCAAGCGGAAAAGACGAGCCGCTTTGTCACCTTGGCCAGTTCTGGCGCAGCGAAAGGCCCCGCGGGCTTGTAGTAGCTGAGCGTCGGCGGTATCCAGAGCAGCCGCCACATTCCACGATCCACAGTATCTGCGAGAAGCTCGCGCAGTCGAGGGTTCGCCGGTTCGAGCGCCTGGTAGGCGCGCGCGCGTTCCAGATCGAGAAACGCCTCAGGGAACGCCCTTACGAGCCGCACCATCTCTTGTTTCTCGGGGGCGGACTTGAATGCCTGTTTCAGAGCGTAGGTGTCCATGAAGTTAAATAGGTATGGCGCGGACTTCCAATACTCGACTACATCTCCCTGTTCGACCGTGTCCGCAATGCGCTGCGCGCCGAGATATGCGCGGACATCCACGGAGTGGAGCGACGCGTGGGCGGCAGGCGCATCCAAAAGCATTCCTCCACGTTGGGTATCAGACGCGAGACGTTCGGTCCGCGCCATCACTCGGCGCAGTCGCTGCTCCAGCGCCCCCTTCGCCTTCCGTAGCCGCACCAGTCCTTCCGGCGTCATAACCGCTGGAAGAGCAGCGCGATATTCTGCCAATATTTCCTTGCAGCCCGCCCCGTCGCCATTTTCGAGAAAACGGAGCACCGTCAAGAAGTCCCCATAATGGTCATCGTCCGTTTCGTGATGTAGGCTTAGGCCGCGATACGGGGTAGCCGAAAGCAGAAGAACCCGAGCGCCTTGACCCGCCTCCGATTCGAACAAATCGCGCGCGAGTTCGCCGGCCTCCGACTTTTCTTCGAGAAGATGTTTGAAACGCTGAAACTCGTCCATAATGATTAAATCCGGCTCCAGCGCGGAGAGGCACACACGAGCGAGCAAGCGCCTTAACTCGCCGATCCACTGGGTGCGTAACTTGGTTGCACCCGCCTGCAGGCGGGCGTCGATGCGGCAGAATATTCCCCGTAACTCTTCGAAACGCGAGCGCAGGTCCGGCTTGCCGGCAGTCTGATCCTCCTTAATCCGTTTTGCC
>Ga0302326_10022676_pt1 | contig 12826 bp, 2 predicted proteins | sample Palsa_T0_3_FD_202264 | JGI IMG/M metagenome (GOLD analysis project Ga0302326, IMG submission 202264) | Peat permafrost microbial communities from Stordalen Mire near Abisko, Sweden - Palsa_T0_3 | ecosystem: Environmental > Terrestrial > Soil > Palsa > Peat permafrost | place: Sweden: Abisko... | reverse complement strand
CGCAAGCGCGGCGGGATCGCCGCACATTACGAGTTCCCTGACGGCCCAGGGGACGGCCGGGACGACCGTCAATTATCAGATCACCGCAACGCCCGCAGCCACCAGCTTTAATGCCATTGCGCTGCCTTCCGGGTTGAGTATCAATACCAGTTCGGGGCTGATATCCGGCACGCCGACGGTATACGGCACTTTTCCTGTAACCTTGGGTGCTTCTAACTCAGACGGAACCGGTACGGCTCTGCTGAATCTGACCATCGCGCCGGCAGCTTTGGGAGCCACGGTCTATCGCATCAGTTGCGGCGCCTCCAGCAACTATACCGATCCAGCGGGCAATGTCTGGAGCGCGGATGAGGACTTTATCGGGGGATCCACCGTGTCGACCACTACCGCGATCAACGGGACCGCCACGCCGGTGGTCTATCAGACGGCACGTCAAGGCTCGCCGACCTATACGCTTCCGGTCGGGAATGGAAACTATACGGTAGTTCTGAAGTTCGCTGACCTCCAGTACCAAGGCGTCGGCAAACGCCAGTTCAATGTAACGATCAACGGCGCGCAGGTACTCACTAACTTCGATATCGTCGCCGCGGCCGGTGCGGGCTACACGGCGGTGGACGAATCCTTTCCGGTCACCGTCACCGGTGGCGCTATCACCATCGGGCTGACTACCGGAACAGCCGGTGTTGCGCTGATCAACGGCATCGACGTTGTGACCGCAAAATGAGGGGCGCGCCAGACTCAAGGCGCGGTAGCAGGGGTGGGGCCGCGGGAGTTTTCGGAGACAACGCTTCCAAGCCGGGCTGCTGGATCTTCACTTATAGACAGCAGCCATGCGACACGGCAATCCGGTAGGAGTTGTGCACCAGCCGGTGGTCAAAGCCGTACTTTAACCAAAGGTGCGATGAAGCGGCGGACGGACACATAAATCAGGCCCGCCAGGAGACCAGCCGCCATCAAAACAAAACTGTCCGGCTCTGGTACGCTGGAGACGCTGCCGTTGTTTTGATAAGTGACATTGTCCATGACATACAGGCCATTGGCATCGGCCCATACCCCCACCTGGTCTACCGGGCCAGAATAGCCGGACGCCAGAAATACAGGATCGGTCACCGGGCCATCGGACGTATCCACAACCCCTGATGAGACCAGTATCGAACTGCTCGTATGCACCAGCGCTCCGGCGTCGTAAAGGTTGAAATAAACCGACTCATCGGGCCCCCCGGCAAACCAGGCGCCGTCGAAGATTTCCGGTGTGAGGAATGAGAACAGGACTTGTCCCTGTGTGCCGTAGTTATTCGTATATACGCGGACACTGCCGGACTCCGCCGTATAGGGGTAGTCGGGATAATCGAAATAGGACCACTGGCCGCCCCAGTTAATGCCTCCGTAACCATCGGGAACTGTTCCTGAGCAACCATTGGAGTCACAGTCGCCCGTGGACGCCAATGACTCGAAGTCGACCACTACATTCCCGGCCCGTGCCGCCATCGCGAGACAACCCAGCAGCAATGCGGAGGTTAAGATTGATTTCATGTTTTTATCTTAAGCGTCAAGCTGGCCGGAAGCAATGTTAGAGAGTCCTATACTCTATTACTCGCGTACTTAGTACCAGTCTGACTTTCGCAGGTTTTCGGAAAACTCATCTAAAACAGAAGTGGGCAGATCTGTTCCGCGCGGATTTCGGGGTGCTGCCGGACGGCCTGACAGGCACGTATTTGAAACGGGAGATGGAACAGCCCGCGCGGTGCTGGAGAAACTCGCGGCCATCTAAATGGCGGAAGCCCGGACTCCGATGCTGGATGGCCGCTACTGAGTATCGCCGTAAAATCGGGCACGATGGCCTGCGTCAATGCTAAACTTGTTCAAATGGAAGTGTCCCCGTATGTCATCTGAGGCCACGAAAAGCACTGCACCGCCATGCCTGAGTGCGGCTGGTGCGTGGATGGCGAGTGCTGCTGAAGGATGTCCGCTCGCGGGGGCGCCGGTCTCGGCTGTTACTATCCAATAGCCAGCTCAATTGACGGAGGATTTGCCTGCGCATGGGTGTCTTTGACTTTGTGATATCTAATCTGCCGGAAGCGCTGGACAGCGGCACAGTAATCGCCGCAACCCGCTGCGGCGCGCTGGGTGTGCTGAATTGCGTGGCGGCGGGCGACGCCGGCGCGATCCGGCAGGCGCTGGCGCGTGTGGCGCAGTTTGCGCGCGGTCCGTTTGGCCTCAAACTGGACGGCAAAGCCACCTTTGCATCCGAAGTCCTGCAGTCGCTACCACCCCAAACGCAATGGCTCATTCTTACTGAACCCGGTTACTCCGCGGGGTGGTTAAGGGTGCCCTCCGGGCCAGATGCGAGCGGTCCCTCGCAACGTATCGTCGTCGAAGTAACCTCAGCAGACCAGGCTGTCCGTGCTGTCGCGCTGGGCTGCCACGGTCTGATCGCCCGGGGAGAAGCCTTGGCGAAGCAACTGGCGGCCAGCACTAAAGTCCCAGTCTGGGTGACCGGCATCGGACCTGATTCGGCAGCGGCCTGCTATGCGGCGGGCGTGGCCGGGGTGGTTATCGAGCAGGCCCCGGTAGCCGACGCGGTGCGCTCCTTATCAGCCATTCTGCGGGGCTGGCGCGAGGCCCTCCCGATCGAACGCCCAGCGGTCGAAGAACTGCCGCCCGCCAAGCCTCTCGACGTGGCCATCGTGGGCATGGGTTGTATTCTGCCCAAGGCGCCTAACCTGCGGGCCTTCTGGGCCAACATCCTGAACAAGGTCGATGCCATTACCGAAATCCCCAAAGAGCGCTTCAACATCGACCTGTACTACGATCCGGACCGCAAGTCCCGCGACAAGATCTATTCGCGCTGGGGCGGCTTCCTGGGCGATGTTCCGTTCGACCCCCTGCGTTATGGCATTCCGCCCAACGCGCTGAGCTCCATCGATCCCATGCAGCTGCTGGCGCTGGTGGTGGTGGATCAGGCGCTGCGCGACGCCGGCTATCGCGATCGCGAATTTCCGCGCCACAAGACTTCCGTGATTTTGGGCCTCAGTGGCGGCCTGGGAGATCTGGGCATCCACTACGCCGTACGCTCCACGCTGCCGCAGTTCATCAGTAAGCCTCCGGAGGAACTGCTGCAGGAATTGCCGGAGTGGACCGAGGATTCCTTCGCCGGCATCCTGTTGAACGTGGTGGCGGGCCGTGTGGCGAACCGCTTCGATTTAGGCGGCGTGAACTTCAGCGTGGATGCCGCCTGCGCCTCCTCGTTAGCAGCCGTATACCTGGCGGCGCGGGAGCTGGCCGATCACTCGAGCGACATGGCCGTGGTAGGTGGCGTGGATACGGTGCAGAGCCCGTTCGGCTATTTGTGCTTCGCCAAGGCGCAGGCGCTCTCCGGCCGCGGCCGCTGCCGGACGTTCGATGAAACGGCCGACGGCATTGCCATCAGCGAAGGCGTCAGCATGATGGTCATGAAACGGTTGGAGGACGCCGAGCGCGATGGCGATCGCATCTACGCCGTCATCAAAGGCGTCTGCGGATCGAGCGACGGGCGCGGCCGCAGCATGACCGCGCCGCGGCTGGAGGGCCAGATGCTGGCCCTGAGGCGGGCCTACGCCCAGGCCGGCATCCGGCCGTCCACCATCGGTCTGATCGAGGCACACGGTACCGGGACGACGGTCGGCGACGCTTCCGAACTGGCGGCGCTGGACGGCGTATTTCAGGCGGATGGCGCCCGGGAAGAGACTTGTGCGGTAGGCTCGGTGAAATCCATGGTGGGCCATACCAAGTCCGCCGCCGGCGTAACCGGATTGATGAAGGTGGCGCTGGCCCTGTATCACAAGATCCTGCCGCCTACCCTGCACGTGGAGAAGCCTAACCCCAAGCTGCTCGAGCCGGGCTGCCCGTTTTTCGTCAACACCGAACCGCAGCCGTGGATTCCGGCGGATTCCGTCCCGCGCCGGGCGGGTGCCAGCGCCTTTGGCTTCGGCGGTACCAATTTCCATGCGGTACTGGAAGAGTACCAAGGCGACTTCTCCGAGCCGGCCGACCGCGCTACAACCGAGGAGTGGCCCGCCGAACTGTTCCTCTGGAACGACCCCACGCCGTCTGCTTTAGCCGAATTATCCGCGGAAAAAGGCACCCTGCGCGAGCTGGCGGGCAAGGCGAGGCAGACCCACAGTCTGCCCGGCAACCGATCCCGGCTGGCCATCGTCGCAACTTCTCCGGACGATCTCCGCGCCAAACTGGCCAAAACCAAGACCGCGCTCGAATCCAAACAAACTACCCTGAACGATCCACAAGGCATCTATCTGGCGCCGGTGCGCCCGGAGGGCCGCGCTAAAATCGCCTTCCTCTTCCCTGGGCAGGGCTCCCAAAAGACCGGTATGCTGCGGGACCTGGCGCTGTATTTCCCCGAATTCCGCGAGAGTCTGGAAACCGCCGAGAGCGTCCTGGCCGGGCGATTGCCGAAGAAGCTCAGCGCCTACATCTATCCGCCGCCGGCCTTCGGTCCCGAGCGGGAAAAGCAGCAGAACCTGGAGCTCACCGATACGGTAGTGGCACAGCCGGCCCTGGGCGTCGTGGAGATGGGCTTGTACCGCTTGCTGAAGCGGTTGGGTCCCACGCCCGACATGACCGCCGGCCATAGCTACGGCGAGTATGTGGCGCTGGCGGCCGCAGGGGTTTTTCCGGAGCCGGCGCTGTACCACCTCTCTGAGAGCCGCGGGCGAGCCATTAAGGATACTACCCAAGGCGAAGCGGGCACCATGGCGGCCGTGCCGGCCGATGCCGAAGCCGTGGCGCGCGCGCTCGACGGGATGGAAGGCATCACCGTGGCCAACCACAACAGCCCGCGCCAAACCGTTATTTCAGGAGCCACGGAGGCGGTCCGGTCGGCGGTGGAGCGGCTGGAAGGGGCAGGCTTGGCGGCACGGCCCATTCCGGTAGCCTGCGCGTTCCATTCCCCGTTGATGGAGCCGGCTCGTGAACGTTTCGCCGAAGTGCTGGCGCGGCAGGAGTTCGGCAGGCCCACCGCGGAGGTGTTCTCGAACACCCTGGGGTCGCGCTATCCGGAAGATCCGCGTGAGATCGCGGAACTGCTGGCCAGTCACCTGGTGCGGCCGGTGAAGTTCGTGGAGGAGATCCGCGCCATGTATGACGAAGGCGCGCGGGTCTTTGTGGAAGCCGGCCCCAAGGGCGTGCTGACGGGCCTGGCGCGGCAGATTCTGGAAGGTAAAGAAGCCCGCTTTATTCAGATCGATGTGGCGGACCGGCACGGCATCGTGCAACTGCTGCATGCGCTGGCACAACTGGCGGTGGAAGGCGCGCCGGTGGACGTCTGGCAGCTTCTGCGCGGCAGGGGCTGCGAAGCCCAGCCCGAGGTCAGCCAAGCGCAGTGGATGGTGAACGGGCTGAAGGCATTTCCACGCACGCAACCCCCTCGAGAGATCAAACCTATGGAATTGTTCAAACCGGTGGGGCAGGTCCCCGATCCGCCCGCCGCTCCCGTGCAGGTGCAGCAGAACCCAGCTGTGGCCGCTGCTCCGATGTCCGAAATCCCCATCCCCGGAACCGGCGACGCCGTCATGCTGCAGTTCCAGCAGCTTATGGCACAGTTCCTGCAAACTCAGGCGGCCGTCATGACGGCGTATTTGCAGGGCACGCCTGGCGCGCCCCTGGCGATGCCGGTCCTTGCGGCGCCCATCCAACCGCCCGCGCTGGCGGCCGCGCAACCGGCGCCGCCGGCAAAACCAGCGCAGCCAGTGGTGGTTGCCCCGCCACCGGCTTCCCCGCCTGCCCCACTGCGCGACTACACCGCGGAACTGCTGCGCATCGCCAGCGAGCGCACCGGCTATCCGCCGGAGATGCTCGATCCGGGTGCGGCCATCGAGGCCGACCTGGGCATCGACTCTATTAAACGCGTCGAGATCCTGAGCGGATTCCAGAAGCTGTTGAGCGCCGGCGAGCAAGCCAGGTTGCAGGCCATAATGAAGCAGCTCACCGGCGCCGCAACGCTAGGTGAAATCGCGGACCATATCGCCGCGGCCCTGCCTGCCGCAGCCCTGCCCGCGGTTGTGGGAAAGGCAGTGGGTGGGCCTGCCCCATCGCGGCGGGATTACATTGCCGAGCTACGGCGGATCGCCAGCGAGCGGACCGGCTATCCGCCGGAGATGCTGGACCTGGATGCCGGCATCGAAGCCGACCTGGGCATCGACTCCATCAAACGCGTCGAGATCCTGAGCGGATTCCAGAAGCTCTGCACAGCCGATGAACAGGCGAAAATCCAGGGCGTCATGGACCAGCTGACCGGCGCGCGCACGCTGCGCGAAATCGCGGACCGCATGGAGGCGGCCATCCCGGCTTCCGCGCCGGCCGCGGGCCTTCCCGCCGAGGGGGAAAAGGGAGGCGGGGGAGCTGCCCTACCGGAGCGGGATTACATTGCCGAGCTACGGCGGATCGCGAGCGAGCGGACCGGCTATCCGCCGGAGATGCTGGACCTGGATGCCGGCATCGAAGCCGACCTGGGCATCGACTCCATCAAACGCGTCGAGATCCTGAGCGGATTCCAGAAGCTCTGCACTGCCGATGAACAGGCGAAGATCCAAGCCATCATGGAGCAGCTCACCGGCGCGCGCACCTTGCGGGAGATTGCGGACCGCGTAGCGGTGGTGCTGCCGGGCCCCGCCGGGGGCAAAGCCATGGCCGCCAGCGCCGCCAGTCCCCTGCCACGCTTCGTGCTGGCGGTGACCGCCAAGCCGCGCCGCCCCGCCAAGCCGGGGTATTATCCAAAGCGCGTCTGCATCATTACGGACGATGAGACGGGCATTGCCGCCGGAATCGCCGAAGAATTAAACCGCGCCGGCGAGCGCGCCATCCTGCTGCGCCACAACCCGGATACCAGGATCGGCGATGCCGACCTGTTCACCACCGACCTCACCGACGCGGCGGCCATCGAGACCACCGTGGGTATGATCCGCCAGGAGTACGGGCCCATCGGCGCGGTGATCCATCTTCTGCCGTTGCGCGCCAATGGCTCGGCCGCCAATTGCAGCTTCGCCGAATGGCGGGAGCTGGTGCAGCTGGACGTGCGCAGCCTGTATGCCCTGGCGCGCGCCGCCGAAGCGGATCTCAAGCAGGCCGGGCGCGCTGGCGGCGCCCTGTTTGCCGTGGCTACCAGCCGCGGGGGGGATTTCGGACTGCACGCCAACCCCGCTACGCCTCCCACGCACTATGGCGTGGCGGACTTCACCAAAACGCTGGCGCTGGAATTTACGGACGTGCTTTTCAAGGTGATAGACCTGGATGCCAGCGATCCGGTGGTGATCCTGCAGAAGAAGCTGATCGAGGAGCTGACTTCCCCGGATGAGACCTTGCAGGTCGGTCTGCCAGGTGACTGGCGGTTGACGGTAGTGCCGCAGTTGGAGCCCGCCAGCACGCCCGCGGTCCGCCGGATCGAGCGCGATTGGGTGATCCTGGTGACCGGCGGCGCCCGTGGCATTACAGCCGAAGTGGCCCGGCACCTGGCGAAGGGCTGCCAGCCGACGCTGGTGCTGGCGGGAGCCTCATCGCTGCCCGCGGGCCCAGAATCACCGGATACCGCGGGCATCCCGGAGGCCGCCAAACTCAAAGCCGCCCTCACCGCGCGCCTGAAGGCTTCCGCGGCGACCGTCAAGCCCGCCACGGTAGACGCGGCTTACCAGCGGCTGATGAAAGACCGCGAGATCCGGCGCACCCTGGAGGAGCTTCGGCAGACCGGCTCGCGCGTCGAGTATCATTCCGTGGACGTGCGCGACGAAGCCGCCTTCGGCGAACTGATCGACGGTATTTATCGCGATTATGGCCGGCTGGACGCGGTCATACACGGCGCGGGCATCATCGAAGACAAGCTCATCCGCGACAAAACGCCGGAATCCTTCGATCGCGTAGTGCATACCAAGGCCGACAGCGCCTTCCTGCTCAGCCGGAAGCTGCGGCCGGAAAGCTTACAATGCCTGCTGTTCATGTCCTCCATTACAGCGGCCTTCGGCAATCGCGCGCAGGCGGATTACGCCGCCGCCAACGGTATCATGAACGGCTTTGCGGCCATGCTGGCGGCGCAGTGGCCCGGCCGCGTAATAGCCATGAACTGGGGGCCGTGGGACCAAGCCGGAATGGTTTCCGACGAAGTGCGGCAGCAGTTCCTGGCGCGCAGCGTGCACATGATCCCGCCGGCGGCAGGGGCGGAAGCCACGCTCCGGGAGATCGAAGCCGGAGGGCCGCGGGACACGCTGGTGGTACTGGGTGAAGGGCCGTGGAGCAAGATCGCGGCGCCTCCCGGGACACCGCGCTTAAAGGTGCTGCATGCTTTTGGGAGCAGCATGTCATGAGCCAGGGCCGCGGTGATATCGCCATCATCGGGCTGGCCTGCGTTTTTCCCGGCGCGCGTAACGCGCAGCGTTTCTGGGAGAACATCATCCACAAAGTGGACGCGGTCTCCGATCCGCCGCCGGATTGGGAAGCCGAGTTCTTTTTCGATACGGAAAATAAGACCAACGACCGCACCTATTGCAAGCGCGGCGGCTATCTGGGCGGACTCGCCGCGTTCAATCCCATGGATTACGGCGTCATGCCGAACGCCGTGGACGGCACCGAGCCCGACCATTTCATGGCGCTGCGGGCCGCCTCGGAAGCGCTGGCCGACGCCGGCTACGGCGATCCGGCCAAGCTAAGAGATTTGCGGCGCCGCACCGCGGTGATCATCGGCCGCGGCACCTACGTCAACCGCGGCAACACCACGGCCATCCAGCACAGCGTGGTTCTCGACAGCATGCTGCGCGTCTTGAAGCAGCTTCATCCGGAGCACACCGATGCGGAGCTGGCCAAGATCCGGGAAGCGCTGAAGAGCAGCCTGCCACCCTTTCACGCGGATACGGCCCCTGGCCTGGTGCCCAACATCATCAGCGGGCGCATCGCCAACCGGCTGGACCTGATGGGCCCGAACTACATCGTGGACGCGGCCTGCGCGTCGTCGCTGATAGCGGTGGACCTGGCCGCCAACGATCTGCATAGCGGGCGCTGCGACATGGCTTTAGCCGGCGGCGTGCATGCGTCGACCACGCCGACCATTCTGGCCATCTTCTCCCAGCTCAAGGCGCTTTCCCGCAAGGGGCAGATCCGGCCCTTCGACCAGGACGCGGACGGCACGCTGCTAGGCGAAGGCGTAGGCATGGTGGTGCTGAAGCGGCTGGAAGACGCCGAACGCGCCGGCGACCATGTCTACGCGGTGATCAAAGGCATCGGTGTCGCCAGCGATGGACGCGCTCTGGGATTACTGGCGCCGCGCCTGGAAGGGGAAGAGCTGGCCCTCCGGCGGGCCTATGAAGCGGCCGATGTGGATCTGGCCAGCCTGGAACTGATCGAGGCGCACGGCACGGCCACGCCGGTGGGCGACATGGTCGAACTGGAAGCGCTCAACAACGTGTTCGGGCTGCGCCGCGGCGACATCCCGCGGTGCGCGCTGGGCTCGGTGAAGTCCATGATCAGCCATACCATGCCGGCTGCGGGCATGGCCAGCTTGATCAAGACCGCTCTGGCGCTGCACCATAAAGTGCTGCCGCCCACGCTGCATTGCGAGAATCCCAGCCCGAAGCTGGAGCTGGAGAAGAGCAATTTCTATCTGAATACCGAGACGCGGCCGTGGATTCATGGCTCCCGCCAGACGCCCCGGAGGGCGGGGGTCAATGCCTTCGGCTTCGGCGGCATCAATGCGCACACGGTGCTCGAGGAATATACCGGACCGCATCCACCGCCCTCGTTCCAGCACGATTGGGATAGCGAGATGTTCGTGGTCTCCGGCGAAACGCGGACGGAGATGCTCCAGGAGGCGGAGCGTCTGCTGGAGTTAGTCTCCTCGTTTTCGGGTGAGCTGCCGCTGAAGGATTTGGCCTGGATCGGGAATGCCCGGCCGCTGCGGCCGGCGCGCCTGACTCTGGTGGCCGCCTCTCGCGAAGACCTGCGGCAAAAGCTCGCGCGCGCTATCGAGAAGCTGCGGGACGAGCGCACCACCCGCATCCGAGTCATCGAGGGTATCTATTATTTCAGCAAGCCGCTGGCAGCCGCGGGTGCCGGCAAAGTCGCGCTGGTGTTTCCCGGCGAAGGCGCGCAGTACCGCAATATGCTGGCGGACCTCTCGATGCACTTCCCGGAGGTGCGCGAATTCTTCGACCTGATGGACCGTGCCTTCGAGGGACATGCGCGCGGATATCTGCCGAGCAATACGATCTTCCCGCCACCGGATCCCCAGGGCGCTGGCACCCGCGAGGACCGCCTGTACACCATGGATGCGGGCGCCGAAGCGGTCTTCGCCGCCAACCAGGCGCTGTATGCGCTGATCGAGAAGCTGGGGATTCCCGCCGACGCCATGGTGGGACATAGTACCGGTGAACATTCGGCGCTGCTGGCCGCGGGCGTGGTGCGGGCTGAAGATGAGCGCGAGCTGATCCGCCACATTCGCGGCGTCAACGGAGTTTTCGAGGAGCTGAAGAATTCGGCGGATATCCCGCAGGGCATCTTGCTGGCCGTGGCCGGCGCCGATCACGCGCTGCTGGAAAAACTGGTGGCGGAGAGCGGCGACAAACTGCACATCGCCCTGGACAACTGCCCGCACCAGGTGGTGATCTGCGGATCCGCGCCGGCCATCGACGGAATGATGCAGGCGCTGGCGGGCAAGGCGGCCATCTGTCAGAAACTGCCGTTCGGCCGGGCATACCACACGCCTTGGTTTGAGGTGTTCAGCCAGCCGCTGCGCCGTTACTTCGACACGGCGGCCATTGGCAAGCCCAAAATCGCGCTGTATTCCTGCGTGACAGCGGCCCCTTATCCCGAGGATCCGGACGAGATCCGCCAGCTCTGCTCGATCGGCTGGGCACGTACCGTGCGGTTCCGGGAGACGATCCAGGCCATGCACCGGGACGGTGTGCGGATCTTCGTGGAGGTCGGGCCGCGCGGCCACCTCACGGGCTTCATCGACGATATCCTGCGTGGTAAAGCTTACACGGCGGTGGCGACCAACGTGCAGCACCGCTCGGGCATTCTGCAGTTGCAGCACATGCTCGCGCAACTGGTGGCGCACGGTGTGCCGGTACGCCTGGCGCATCTTTACGAGCGCCGCAATCCAGCGCCCCTTGAAGCGGAGACCAAATCCAAGCCCGCGCTGACCATTTTGGGGGGCTTGCACCCGGTCCGTCTGCCGCAGGATTTCGAACTGCCGCGGCATTCCCCGGCCGCGGCTCCGGCTCCCGTTGCGGAACTGGCCGGGCAGGCCGGACCCCAGCACGCGAGGCCGCCCGCCGAGCCGCCAGCGCCGCCATCTGCTCCTCCCGTCATGCAGCAGCATTTCGAGACCATGGCGCAATTTCTGAATGTGCAGAACCAGGTGATGAGCACTTACCTGGCGCGCCGCAAAGGTATACCGGCGGCGGCCGCGCCGCCAGCTGCGACAGCACCGGCCGCCAGTACGCCGCCGTTCCCCTTTATTACGGAAGTGCTGGAGCTGACGCCGGGTGTGCGAGCCCGGGCGCGCCACTGCTTCTCGCTCGCCCGCGAGCGCCTGTTCACCCACCATACGCTGGGGCATAACATCTCACGGGAAGATCCGGAATTGACGGGCTTGCCGGTAGTGCCCCTGACCATTTTCATGGAGATTCTGGCCGAAGCCGGCGCGCTGCTGCAGCCGGGGCAGGTGCTGGTGGGGATGCGCGATTTCCGCGCCTACCGCTGGATCACCCTGGAAAAACCGGGTGTGACCATCGAATTGACCGCCGAACCACGAGAAACGCCTTCCGGACCCGGCGGTGTTTACGTCACCATGCGGGAGAGCGGCGCGGATGATGTGCTGCGGCCTATTTGGGCCGAGGGCCTGATGCTGTTTGCGCACCAATATCCGCAGCCCGGGCCGCCGCAACCATTCACGCTGGAGAACGAGCGGCGCTCACGTTGGACGCCGGACCGCCTTTATGCCGACGGCATGTTCCATGGCCCAACCTTCCAGGCCGTAAAGAGCATGGAGCGCACCTGCAGGAACGGCACCACGTCCAAAATGGAAGTGCTGCCGCGGAACGCCATGTTCACCGGCAATCCGCAACCGCTTCTTCTGACCGATGCGGTGGTGCTGGATGCCGCCGGGCAAGTGGTGGCCTTCTGGTCGCAGGAGCAACTGGATCCCACCGGAGATATTTTCCCTTACCGCCTGCATACCTTGGATTGTTATGGACCGCCGCCGGAGGTGGGCACGCGGGTGGAGTGCCGCGTTACCGTCACCCACGTCAGCGATAAGGAGATCCATTCGGATATCGAAATCGTCGACGCGCGCGGCCGCCTGCTGTACCGCATCGGAAAATGGGAGGACCGGCGCTTCCCGCAAACGACCGAATTCTGGCAGCTGCGCATCGCGCCCCAGGAATCCCGCCTCTCCGACCTGTGGAATGAGCCGATCGCCGCGTTTCGCCGGACTCCCTCTGAGCACGGACCGCTGGTGTGCTGCCGCCTGGACAGCTTTTCGCGCGAGTTTTTCGAGGCCTCGCATGGCATCTGGTTGAAGGTGCTGGCGCACCTGGTCCTCAGCCGCAGAGAACGGGAAGAGTGGATGTCCATGCGCGCTGTCGATAAGCGCCGGCACGAATGGCTGCTGGGCCGTTGTGCCGCCAAAGACGCCGTGCGGCATCTGCTCGAAAAGCATATGGGGGTACAACTTCCGCCGGCCGACGTGGAAATCGTACCGGACGCCTACGGCCGTCCACGCGCGGAGGGCGCCTGGACCAAGCGGCTGGGGGTCCAGCCGGCCATCTCGATTTCGCACAGTCAGGGC
>Ga0302326_10022671_pt1 | contig 12828 bp, 11 predicted proteins | sample Palsa_T0_3_FD_202264 | JGI IMG/M metagenome (GOLD analysis project Ga0302326, IMG submission 202264) | Peat permafrost microbial communities from Stordalen Mire near Abisko, Sweden - Palsa_T0_3 | ecosystem: Environmental > Terrestrial > Soil > Palsa > Peat permafrost | place: Sweden: Abisko... | reverse complement strand
AAAGGAACTATATCCGACTACGGCGACTACGGCAGACTACGGTGCACTCCAGTGGTGGGAACGGATGGCGCTCGACGCAGGTGCCGTGGGGAGTCGATCAAGTCCGCACGGCTGTCTGGACATTCCCAGGGATGGCGCTGCCGAACTTGGATCATCCGGAGTTGTTCTGCTCGATCAGTCCCACCGAATCGCCCGGGGTCATCGCCGACGCCAGCCGAGGAAGGGCCTCCTGGTCGGGCCGCCTGGGTCGCGTCCCGGTGTCCAAAGGACAGATCACTCCTCGTCAAAGACCAGGCCGGACGCGTACGAATTGAGTTGCATGAGTTCCAGGGCGGTGCGGTGCAACTTGTAGGACGCAAGCGCCGCCGTGATAGCCGCCGGCGGAGGGCTCGGGTCGTCGGCGACGCTGTCCAGGGCGGTGCGCGCGACGGCTGCCCCGTCGACTGCGAACAGACCGAGCATGTCCCGGCTCATCTCGGCCGAGATGTTCGTCTCCGAGCAGACAGCACGGACCGCCCGCGGCGGGGCGAGAGCCGAGAACGCGGGTTGGAGCTGGCTCCTCACCATTCCGATGCGTTCCAGTGCGGCCTTGGAATTGCCGGTCGCGTCACACTCGGCCTCATAAGCCCTGACGGCGACCATGAGGTCTGCGGTGCCCACAAGGCGAGAAGGGACCTGCGACTCCCAGCTGCGGGCTACCGCCGAGCACATGGCCCCGTGGAACCAGGCCCCTCCGATCGCCGCCAGCGTCAACGGGCCTGGCTGTTGGTTCGGGTCGGTCACGACCTGTTGAACAGCCGCTCGCTACGCGCCTCGGCCGCCTCGTCAGCCCGTCAAGGTCGAGGCCGAGGTGCTTCGCAGCCGGGGCCTCACCGCTCATCTCAACGACGAGAGCCCGGAACTCGCGGTCGGCCCCCGCCAGGAACACGGCCCAAGTCAACCACGGTGACAGCTCCGGGGAGCGGTTCCCTAGCTTCAGAGAAGACTCCTTCTCTGAAGTAACCTCCCGGTGTGACTTCAGAGAACCCGCATATCCCACAGAGGCTCGGAACCACTTCAGAGAACAGGGACCCGATCCAGCCGCCACGGCATGGACGCGCGCCGGTCGACCTGCCCGACCCGTTCGCAGCGGTGCTCGATACCTACACCGCCGCCCTCGCCGCCGCTCCCCTGGCCGCCCAGAGCCGGCGCACCTATATCTCCAAGACCCGCCAATACCTGGCCTGGCTCTCCGCCGCTGACATCGACGGCGACCCGCTCGGCAGCGCCGACGGCCGGGACTGGGCGGTACGCGACTACCGCAACCACCTCCAAGGCGTCCTGAAACGCAAACCGGCCACGATCAACAACGCCCTCGCAGCGGTCGACGACCTCTACACCCGCCGCGGTCTCGGGCCCGCCAACGCCGAGCGCGTCGAGGTCCCAGTTGCGGCGCCCCGTGCTCTCGGCGAACGCGCCCAGGTCCGCTACCTGCGCGCCGTGGCCGCCCGCCCCTCGCCCCGGGACCAGGCCCTCGCCCTCGTCCCGTTCTACGCCGGGACCCGTATCGCCGAGACCGCCGCCCTCGACGTCGACGACATCCGCCTCTCGGCCCGCAAAGGAACGATGCGGATCTACGGCAAAGGCCAACGCGTCCGCGAGGTCCCCGTCCACGCACAGCTGCGAAGCGCGCTCACCGCCTGGCTCCACGAACGCTCCGACTGGCCCGGCGCCGGCGACAGCCCAGCGTTGTTCCTCAACCAACGCGGCGCACGGTTCAGCGTCAAAGCCGCCCACGACATCATCACCGGCATCGCCACCGACGCCGGCCTCGACGACGACGAGATAACCGCCCACGTCCTAAGGCACAGCTTCGCCACAACCCTCGTCCGCGGAGGGACAGACCTCGTCATCGTCGCCGAGCTCCTCGGCCACGCCCGCCTCGAGACCACCCGCGGCTACACCCGGCCCACCGCCGAAGACCGCGCCCGAGCCCTCGACTTGCTCCCCACAGACCGGTAGCGTCTCCCTCAGAGCCCTCACACGCAAGTTCGGGTTGCGTGAATGACCAGAGTGCCGGTGCGACAGTCGTGCTCTAGAAAATGCACGTCGCCCTGCTCTCCGCCTCGTAGCGTGGAGGGTCCGACGAGAGGAGGCTGCCCTGCGAGATGAGATCGACCTGAAGGCCGCCATCAACGCGATCTCGGACGTGATCCAGAACCGGCCCCGGCCGCTTCGGGAGTTCGACCAGATCTACATGAAGGCGGCAGATATGGTTTTCCAGAGCGAGCTTGTCTCGCGCTGGGCCGATGGGTCGAAGTTGGCCTTCCTTGGCGACGGCGATTCAATCAGTGTTTCTGTCGCGTACTTAAAGGCCCGCGGGATTGTTGACCGGGGGCCAGCAACGATTACCGTGTTCGACTTCGACGAGCGAATGGTTGGAGCAATTAATCGTTTCGCGGACCGCGAAGGCCTACAAGAGATCCTATACGCCGTGCTTTATAACTGCCTCGATCCTGTACCGGTGACCCTCAAGTTCGATCGATTTTACACCAACCCCCCCTGGGGTGCAAGCAACGGAGGTGAGAGCGTGAAGGTGTTCGTCGAGCGCGGTATGGAGCTTGTCCACTTTGATGGTGAGGGTTTGGTTGTAATTGCCGATCGTGACGACGACCTCCCTTGGACAGCCGACGTGTTGGCTAACGTCCAAGAGTTCGCAAGCTCCAAGGGCTTCTACGTGAGTTGCCTGATGCCCGGCCTGCACTCCTATCACCTTGACGACAACCCAGAACTTAGATCGTGCAACCTCATGCTGCGATCGCGACCTGGTAATGGCAGGGAAGTCACGAGCCACGCCGTCCGGGACCCCGATCGTTTGCGGAACTTTTACGGGGAGGGGGTCGCACCAGCGGTGCGGTACATTCGCGAGCGCCATCGCGTCGACTACGGCAAGGCGCTCGACATCGAATATCAGCTAGAGCTCTGGGCGGAAGCCTGAGATGATCGAACACGTCGATGAGGGGGATGCGATCCTATACATGAAGATCGGTACGCATGCTACCGAGCCGCTTGATGACATCATCGCTCGAAAGAAACAAGAGATCTCGGACGCCGGCTTCTCGATGTGGGGTTATGGCGGTAACACGTGCCATCCGAGGACGACCGTGCAGCCTTTCGCATCCTCGCATGCTGCGGAGGGCCGGGTCATCCGGTTACTAATGCAGCCTATGCACTCCAATCACTTCGCGGATCCCGTTCCTGCGGATGAGTACTCTGTGGATGGTCTCCGGTGGCTTCCCGTACCAGCAGGAATCGAGGTACGAGGCTCCCGGTTCGCGTTATGTATAAGGAATCTCGAACAAGTGCATTGGAAGCTTCCCCTCGAGGCGACCCGCGTCGCCATAGGAAACTGCCGCGGTCGGCGAGGAAGTCTCTATATTAAGGGCCGCGTTGATAAGGCATGCTTGGAGGTTGTAGGCAGCTACGATCTGGAGTCCGTCTCCTCCGCCGGACCCGTTGCTGAAATTGGCCTCGTTGCCGAGCTGATCAAACCGTACAGCGTCCTCCTTCGCTCAGATCAGGAATAGGGAAGGGGTAACAATCGTCTTCCCTGCGGCCCCGCTTTGGTCCTGTGCCGCCAACCGGACGCCATCCGACTGCGTGGTGGGCTTATCGGTAGATGATCCAAATCAGCTGGCGGACCGGCATCGACGATGGTCCCTGTACCTGCACCGACTCCTTTTGGGGACCGGAACCCTTAACGGGCGGGGCCGTGGCGAGCGGTTGGTGACCTGGGTATCCCTTAGAATGGGGGCCGAAGAGCCAATATGGTGGGGGCCCGCCGTCGCAAATCCCCGATGTAGCTTCGTAGCCCTTCTGGGTCTATTCTGCCGTCGCTACGGCGCCCACACTGGAAGCAGAGCGATAATGCTCGGTCGGCACATGGCTCAGCGCAGACGGCTGCTCGGGTCACGCCCGCGCCAAGCCTGGGAATCAGCGCTTCTATCAGTTGCTCAAGGCATAGGACGCGCCCCGTGAGCGACCTGAGTTCATTCACCCCTGCCAAAAGCAGCTCAAGCGCCTCGATCGCACGCTTGTCGCCGGTGACAACGCCCGGAACCGGACGGTCTATGGCGACAGCGCACAACAGGCTCTCGCCTACGTCGAGCGGTACTCCTGCAGCTGCTGCCGCCTCCTCCAGTGCCGTGGCGAGATCGATGGCCTTGGGAGTGGGCTCCACTTCCTCAGCGTCCACAAAAAACGTGCCCCACCTCGCTACCGCCTGGTCGCGGTTGACCAGCCGTGGGTCTCGTAACAGCCGTCGTGGAACTACATACCGTGCCGTACCCAGCACGCCAAGCGAGCCTGCACCCCCATAGGCAGCCATCAACTCCGCGAGCAATGAGTAGCATGCGCCCTTTATAAGCACGTCGTTGTCGACAACCGCGCTAAGTGGCAATCGGCTCTCCCATCACCTTCAGGAGATAATCCTGAGCCTCGAGGGGTAGGGAGGACCACGCGAGCTCGTGACGTGCCAGAGCGTTCACCGTGCCTCCAACGTCGATCGAGCCTGGTGGGATCATCTTCAGGGCGCCAAAACCCTGCTGCCACCGGGTGGTCGCGTGTGCCAGGCAAAGGGCGAGGACACCGGGGTCTATCCGAGCGGCCGCGGCCGCGTCCAACGCCGCTCGTGCCAGCTGGCTCGCCGAGAACTGAGCAGCGTCAGATTGGACGCGAGGCTCAGGATCCCCGGTCAGTAGCTCTAACGCGAACCGGTTTGCCGTCAACTCCTCATCATCCTCGTCCTTCATCCTGAGGGGATCGTCAACATCGATCACCGCCGCAAGCCCGGAGGCGTGCTGCAGAACGATGTGCCCGATCTCGTGGGCGAGGATGTACGCGGCCTGTGCGGAGAACCGCGACTCCATCCCGAGGAGGATCACAAAACGACCGCGCACCCGCGCCGTCATAGCATGCATCCGTTTCCGCCTTAAGGGAAAGAGGCGTAGCTGCACAACTGGAAGGCCAACTGCCCAGCAGAAAGCGAGCAACTCGTCGAGGCCGACGACCGATGCCGATGCGAGGATCGCCATACGTATGCCGGCCGCCGAGCCAGGGAACTCGACGAGTGGCGGTGCAGCCACGAGGACCTGCTGTCCCACCGCTACCCCGAACGAGGTCAGGATGCCAACCTCCTCGTTGGAGGATGTCCCAAGGTTCTTGTACTTGGCCCTGTCACGCCACACGAATCGAGGAGGGCCATCGAACAACGACGCTGGCGACACACCCAACCGACGCGCGAGTGTGTAGCGCAGCTCTGCGCAGGCGGATGGCGAGTTCTCGGCGTCCTCGCTCCACCACTCCGGCCAGGCAGCGTCGATTGCTCCCGTTGTCAGACCGGCCTGACGGAGCTCGCGAACCAGCGACCGTAGCTCAGGCCTCATCGTCGCGGCACACCCCCCCTAGTATCAAACCTCGGTCCATGGTCGAACAGACGTTCGTGATACTAGCATATTGGCTGGCCTCCGGGTATCCGAGGCGATGGCAGCCGTGCGCCCTATTGTTGAGAGGGTCGTTGCCGGTCGCCCGGGTCCGTCATGGAGGTTTTAGGTGCTGCAACCGCTACCCCCGGCTTTTTGCTGGTCGAAGTTCGGTACAGAGGCTGGCGAATCGGCCTTGGCCATCCTGAACCGTAAGGAGGCTGAGAGACATGGTGGCGGAGGGGTCTTCCTCTGGGGCATAGGATCGAGCATCCGACCATCACTTCTGACCCTTCTGGAGGTCGTAGATGACCCTGTCGTGGTCTTCTCGCCGATGCGATCGCCAACAGCGGCACGTGATTACGCACCCGAGGTCGTCGTGAGGTGGCACTCGGCCCGGGGCCTGGACGGACGTCCATTTGCGCTTCCCGCCAACGCCGTGGTCACTAGCTCCTTGAACTCACGACGCCGTCATTTCGCCCTAGTCTGCCATCGCAGGACATCATTGCTCCAGCAAGCGAACGACCTGTGGATTGACGACGAGAACTTACGGAACCTTCGAACCGGTACCCGAGTTGGCTCATCACAGGTGACGGCAGTCGTCCGCAAAATTGGTCAAGGAGGCGAACCGCGATATCGTGTTGCCTTTCATGCCCACCTAACTGCGCCCTACCTAGTGTCGCTCGAGGACCCCGTGCCCCTGAACACCCTCGCGGTTGACGGCCATGAACGCGGCGACAACCTACGCGAGCAGGCTCGAGCAATCGTCAACGTCACCCCTGGGTGCAGAGCGCCATGAGGAGACGGCTGGACAGATATACCCTGGAGCTGTTGTTCCTTCTGTCGGGCGCTGTTGGATCAGCACTTGAGGAGATTATCGTCCACCGTACCGATATCGCGTTCATACTTCTCTTCATAACCGTAATGCTCACTATATGGATGGCCGCTATTCGGTCGGACTTATCCGCCCAGGTAGACGACGCGCTGGGCGAGAGGGACGTAATAAGCAAGGTCGACCCTCGGTGGAGACAGGACGCTCAAGCGGAGATAGCGAAGGCCCGAGGAGAAATTGCACTCTGGGTCGGAGGCACTCGACACGTGGAGCTGTCCTCCGCGTTGAGATACCAAGTCGAAGTCCTTGACATGGCTAAGATGTCCGTCCGAGCGATCCACGTCGCGATGGACCGTGAATCCTTAATGAGGTGGCAGAATCCCCAAAACCGGTTCCAGCAGCTGGTAGAGAAGTATCGCACCCTGCCCTCCAGCGTGCGGAGCCGGCGTATCTTAGTCCTAAATATCGAGGACGTCACGTTGTCCACCGTGACGGTCGACGGCCAACGGGTGATTACGGACGCCGTACTCGATCAAGTCTGTCGCTTTCAGATGGCAACGCGACCAACGGACGGTCTCGGGGTGGAACTCCGTATCCTGTGGGTCTCGCCAACGAGACTTGATATCACCGATCTGTTGCTCGTTGATGACACCGAGGCCTGCTCTATTCAGAACGACGGGCGCGGACAGTTTAGCGATCTTGTGGCCTGTATAGGCAGTGTCGAGATCGACCGCCTGGCTACGGTATTCGAGGTCCAGTGGTCGCAAGCCCTGCCGGCTGAGCGCTACTTGGCGAATCCAGCGGCACAACCGTGAGACGCTGCCCACACAGGACTGTTACGACCCGCCCCATCGAGCCCGGCGAGGTCCACGATCCGGTCATCATCCGCGCCACCCACGCTTGGCTGCCGATGGCGAGACCGACGTCGCCGGCCACCGCGCGTAAACCGTCGACGATTGACGACGGAGAGCCCTTCGTCACCTCTGGTGACCCGGAGGGCAGTTTCGACACGCACGTCCATTGGGCGTCGGTTCAGCGAGCAACTGCTTCCTCCCGGACGAACGGCCTCATCCAGGATCTCTCCTGTTGATGCAGTGGAGCGGGCCGTCCGATCGAACCCTCATCGACATCTGGTTCGATAACCCTCGGTCGCATCCCACGAAGAGAACGACGGACGCCCGCCTATAGTCAATTTAACGGTCCTTTCGGTTCAAAGGCCAACCGAGGGCGTTCACATCAGCGACACTTGTGGTCATGGATCTCGCCAGCCTAAGCAAGGCGGCCGCCAAGTTCGGCCTCGGTCGGGTGTTTCCTCCCACAGGCCGGGGACTGTCGGATGCGCTGATCACGGCGTGTGCGCGTACCGACAGGGTGCTGGGATGCGGTTTCGGGGACACGTTGAGCACGAACCTGGCGGGCCGCTACGACGAGGTGGACCTGCTCGCAAGCCTGTTGGTGGTCTCGACGCTGTCGGGACGCGTCGAAGAGTTCGCCGCCGCGTGTGTCGAAGCCAACCCGCAGGACTTCGACGAGGACGTGATCGGGGCCGAACCGATCACGTTCTTGACTGTGCTGGCCCGGGAGCTCCACGACGAGGTCCGCGGCCGTGCCAAGATCTCGGCAAGCCCCCTGTTCGCCTGGTTCAGCGTTCTGCAAGGCGACGCCACCCTCGGCGAGCTGGGCGGCCTGCGACGGACCCAGCAGGAGGTCGCGGGACGGCTGGGGGAGTTCCAAGTTTTGAACGTGGCCCGTCAGCCAGCCCGGGTCCGGGCCGGATTGCCGCCAGGTGTGCCTCAATTCTTTCGGGGCCGCGAGGCAGTGCTGGAGCAGCTGGACGGGCCGAACGACGCTGCGACGGTGATCACTGCGGTGCGGGGGATAGGCGGGGTGGGGAAGACTCAGCTGGCAGCCGCGTTCTACCGGCGCCATCTCGGTGCAGGGTCCCAGTTCGAGGTAGCGGCTTGGGTCGACGCCCGTGCCAGCATCGACGCTCAGCTGGTGGCGCTGGCCGTCAAAGTCGGGATCGCTGAGGATTGCGACCCCGCCGTCACCGTCGCCAGGCTGCTGGAGTGGCTTGCGTCGACCGAGCGGCGCTGGCTCCTTGTGGTTGACAACGTCATGACTCCCGAGCACCTCGGCAAGCTGCTGCGCGTCGGCGGCAACGGCCGGTTGGTCATCATCTCCCGCTACGTCGACTGGAGGGACCACGCGACGGTGATCCCGATCGACACCTTTGCCCCCGATGTGGCGGCCGGGCTACTGCGAGACGTCGCAGAACGACCCAACGACCCTGACGCCGAGACGCTGGCGCGACGTCTGGGGTACCTGCCATTGGCGTTGGTGCTCGCGGGGTCGTTCTGCCGGGAGCGAGACCAACCCTTCGCGCGTTATCTCGGCACCCTCGATGAGCGGGGCGTCGCCCACCTCGACCAGGCCACCGACATCGCCTATCAGCGGGCGGTCACCGCAATCTGGCAGGAATCCCTTGAAGGCGCCCGTGCCAGCTGCCAACTGGCACCGCTGCTGTTAGGGCTCCTGAGTCACCTGAACTGGCAAGCCGTGGACCATGTCTGGCTCACCGCCGGCCTCGCCTGCCTCGCGCCGTTCAACGACCCAGACAACGTCGATGATGCCCTCGCCGCATTACGAGCGTTTTCCCTCGTCAAGCTCCACGATGGCCACATCGAGGTCATTCACGGCCTCATCGCTGAGGGGGCGGTCACCGCCACGGCCGACGGTATCTCTGAGACGAGTACAGCGGCTCTCACAGTCGACTTCCTTAAGGCAGCATCATCGGCAGTCACCGAAGCCATGTCGAAAGCGCTTCTCCGCCACCTGCTCGCCGCCGCCAAGGTGCTTGGCAACGATCACCCTGACACCCTGACCGTCAAAAGGCAGATTGCCAACGTCCACGCCTACCTAAGCGACAGTTTCTTCCGAAAGGGAGACTTTGCCGGAGCAGTTACTGAGTACATGCAAGTACCCGACGCCGACCCCAACATGCTGGCCTACATGTGGGACGCAGCGGGCTGGCCACTTCAACACTGCCCGACGTTGGGCCGGGGGGTGGATCAGCACGTGTCGGACTCGCCGGGCAGCCCTGATGGGAAGCTCACTGAAGCTGACATGAAAAATATTTAAGTGGCCGATTCCCGGTATAGCCGGCCGCTACCATACGGCTGGGGACAGCTTCGGAAGTATAGCGCCGTCTAGCGTCGCCTTGAGCCGATGAGATGGCTGTGGACCGCGATCCTTCCAGCGGTGCTGGCAGAATTTGTCTGAGTCGTGATAACCTTTGCTTATCACGACCCAGGATGACCCCACCGGACAGGTCGAAAATCGGGCTTTCGAAGTGGCTGTCACACCCGGGGTGGATCATGGTGACGTGCTCCGCGAGATCGCCACGACCACCGTCGCCACCGGCGGCCGGGTGCCGTCGGCGGAGCGCCTGGCGGCCATCGAAGCCAAGATCCGCGACACCGTCAGCCACGGCCGGGCCGCCAACACGCTGCGGGCCTACGCGGGCGACTGGGCCGACTTCGTGACCTGGTGCGACGCCGTCGGCCTCCAGCCGTTGCCGGCCACGCCGGGCACGGTGGCCGGCTACCTGAGCGAGATGAAGGCCCCGCCCGACGACCGCCCGCCGTTGAAGGTGGCCACCATGACCCGACGCCTGGCCGCGCTCGGCCAGGTCCACCAGGTGTGCGGCTACCCCAACCCGTGCGTCGACCAGCTGGTCAAGGACTTCATGCGAGGCGCCCGGCGGGACCTCGGAGTGGCACCCCGACAGAAGAAGGCGATCGCGACCGACGACATCCGTGCCGCGGTCACCGCGCTGGACAACAAGGCGGCCGCCGACCGGGCCAAGGGCGCGGCGGGATCAGCCCCGCAGCTGCTCGACGTCCGCGACCGGCTCCTGCTGCTCCTCGGCTTCGCCGGCGCCATGCGCCGCTCCGAGCTGGCGTCCATCGACTTGGCCGACGTCGACCAGGTCCCCGAGGGCCTGCTGGTCCACTTGCGGCACTCGAAGACCGACCAGGACCGCAAGGGCCGCAAGGTCGAGATCGTGTACGGCAACGACGAGGCCACCTGCCCGGTGCGCGCCTACCGGGCCTGGGTGACCCGCTTGGAGCGCCAGGGCGTCACCGACGGCCCGCTGTTCCGCCGCGTCGACCGCCACGGCCGCCTCCTCGGCCCTCTGTCGGCTGAGGCGGTGGCCATCGTCGTCAAACGCCACATGGGCCGCCTCGGCTACACCGCCTCGGACTTCGCCGGCCACTCGCTGCGCCGGGGGATGGCCACGACGGCGGCGCGCAACGGGGCCAGCGAGCGCACCATCATGCGCACCACCGGCCACACCTCCGCCGCGACCGTGCGCGGGTACATCGAAGACAGCGAACTGTTCACCGATCCCGCCTCGGGCTACCTGGGGTTGTAGATGGGCGCCTGCTTGAAGTAAGGGCGCTTCCCGGCCCGCACCCGAGGTACCATCAGCGGCTTTCCTCGGCTCCTGGGGCATCCTGGCGGACGGTCCGGGAACTGACGTAAGACCGGTTACCGGCGGTGGTTCCATGCACTGGACTCAGCTTCAGCCAGGGGAGAGCCTCGTCTGGGAACATCATGGTGTGCCGACTGCTGCGCCTGGTGATCGTCGCTGGGATTTCTTCGTCGCTCATGCGGGCGCCGACGCTCCGCTAGCGGCTCGGCTGGCCGCTTTGTTGAAGGCGGGCGGCGCGTCGGTGTTCCTCGACGCCGAGGAGTTGCTCCCTGGCGATGTGTGGCCCCGGATCCTGGCCCGAGCCCAGGACAGCTCGGCGGTCACGGTGATCCTGGTGTCGAACAACACCGCTGGCGCCTACTACGAATTTGAGGAGCTGGCCGAAGCGATCCAGATGAGCCGCCGCGCTGACAGTCGGCACCGGGTGGCGCCGGTCTACCTCGAAGAAGTCGAGCGGGTCCCCTACGGGCTGCGGGTCGTGCACGGCCTGTGGGCCCTCGACGACGCCGGCTTGGAGCGAGCGGCGCGACAGCTTCTGCGGCTGCTGCCCCAGGCCGGAGTCGGGTCAGCGGACAAGCTGTGGAGCCCGCTGGTGCCCGTAGTCCGTTTCTTCGCCGGACGCGAGAAGCTCCTCGGCCTACTGGCCGCCCAGGGCTCCCACGGCGCATCGGTGCTGACGCAATCGGTGGCCGGGCTGGGAGGGGTGGGCAAGAGCACGCTGGCCGCCGCCTTCTGCCGGGAGCAGGCCGATGCGAATGTGGTCGACGTGGTGTGGTGGCTGCGGGCCGAGACCGACACCACCCTGATCGCCGACCTGGCCGACCTGGCGGTCGAGCTCGGCCAAACCAGCCCGGGCGGGGAGGACCTGGCGGTACGCGCTGAGCGGGCGTGCCGGGCATTGGAACACGAACCGCGTAGCTGGCTGCTGGTGTTTGACAACGCAGTCAACGACGACGTCGTTTATCGTTTCACCCCGCGGCGAGGCAACGGCCGGGTGATTGTGACCACCAGGCGACGCGATTTTCTCCGGCTCGGCCCGGTCCTCGATGTGGAGGTGTTCGATCCCGCCACCGCCGAGGAGTTCTTGCGGTCCCGGGTCCGCGACACCAACCCGGCCGCGGCGAAAGAGACGGCGGCCGAGGAGGTGGCCCGACGTCTCGGGGGCCTCCCCTTGGCGTTGGAGCAAGCCGGCGCCTATGTGGCGTACAGCCCTCTGCGGTCCTTCGCCGCCTACCTTGTCCTCCTCGACGACGCCGGGCTCGACCCGTTCATGGCCGGCAAGCCCTTGGACTATCAGGCGACCGCCACCACCACCTGGCAGGTCTCGATCGACGCCGCCGCCCGCCTGGCCCCTCACGCCCCCAAGGTCATGGCTGCCTTCGCGCCTCTGGCGGCGGCCCCGGTACCCGTCCAATGTTTCGTCGACCCGGTCCTGGCCGCCCACCCTTACCTGGCTGCCACCCCGACCGATGTCACCGCCGCCATCGAGGAGCTCTACGCCTACTCCCTGATCACCATCGAAGACAACACGCTCAGCGTTCACCGGGTGGTGCGAGAAGCCGTCCGACGTCGATGCGACGCGACCGTCACTGGTTTCGTCATCGACGCTCTCCGCCACGTCCATCCCCAAGATGCCCGACGGCCCGACACCTGGCCGACCTGCGCCGCCCTGCTGCCCCACGTCCTCCACGTCGCCGCCACTCCCGCCCACGATCCTGACCTTGCAACCAAGATCATCTGGCTGCTCAACCATGCCGGGACGGCACTCCGCTACTCCGGGGCGGCCGCGCAGTCAATCCCCGTTCTCGAGCAGGCCGCCAACCTCGCCGTCGACCTCGCCGTCGACCTGTTCGGCGCCGACCACCCCGATACCCTCCAAAGCCGCCACAGCCTCGCCGCCGGCTACTGGACGCTGGGGCGTCACGCCGAAGCGACCGCCCTGTTCGAGGCCACCGTGGCCGCCCGGGAACGAGTCCTCGGCGCGGACCACCCCGACACCCTCCAAAGCCGCAACAACCTCGCCGCCGACTACCGAGTAG
>Ga0302326_10022667_pt1 | contig 12829 bp, 10 predicted proteins | sample Palsa_T0_3_FD_202264 | JGI IMG/M metagenome (GOLD analysis project Ga0302326, IMG submission 202264) | Peat permafrost microbial communities from Stordalen Mire near Abisko, Sweden - Palsa_T0_3 | ecosystem: Environmental > Terrestrial > Soil > Palsa > Peat permafrost | place: Sweden: Abisko... | reverse complement strand
CCTTCACCGGATCGACCACCGCGGGCCGCAGGGTCGGCGAACTGGCCGCCCGCCACCTCAAGCGCGTTCACCTCGAACTGGGCGGTAACTCGGCCCTCATCGTGCTCGATGACGTGGACCTGGACCGCGCCGTCTCGGCCGGCGCCTGGGGCTCGTTCCTGCACCAGGGGCAGATCTGCATGACTACCGGCCGCCACCTCGTGCACGAGGCGATCTACGACGAGTACGTCGCGCGGCTCGCGGACAAGGCCGCCCATCTTCCGGTCGGGAACCCGGCCACGGAGGAGGTGGCGCTCGGCCCGATCATCGACCGGCGGCAGCGCGACAAGGTTCACGGCCTGGTGACCGAGAGCGTCGCGGCGGGCGCCAGGCTCGCCGCGGGCGGCAGCTACGAAGGCCTGTTCTACTCCCCGACCGTGCTGGCCGAGGTCTCCCCGGAGACGCCGGCGTACGCGAACGAGGTATTCGGCCCGGTGGCCCCGGTGCTGCGTTTCGCCACGGCGCAGGACGCGGCCAAGCTGGCGGCCCAGAGTGAGTACGGCTTGTCCCTCGGCATTCTGACCTCCGATGTCATGCGCGGCCTCGCGCTGGCCAGGCAGATACCTACCGGCATCGTGCACATCAACGAGCAGACCGTCGACGACGAGCCGAACATCCCGTTCGGCGGCCTCGGGGCCTCGGGCACCGGTGCCCGATTCGGCGGTACGGCTAACCTGGAGGCGTTCACGGATACCCGCTGGGTGACCATCCGCGGCGACATTGCCCCCTATCCGTTCTAGTAACGTTCGGCGCTTACAGATGACAGTTAGCTCACGTACCCAGGTTGGCATCGTCGGGGCCGGGCCCGCGGGGCTGCTGCTTTCGCACCTGCTGGCCTTGCGCGGCATCGACTCGATCGTGATCGAGAACCGCAGCCGGGCCTACTGCGAGGCACGGCAACGGGCTGGGCTGCTCGAGGCCGGCACCGTGGAGTTGCTCCGCGGTGTCGGCCTCGGGAGCCGGATGGACGCCGAAGGTCTCGAACACGGCGGGATCTACCTGCAGTTCGAAGGCGAGCGGCACCATCTGGATTTCCGTGCTCTGACCGATGGCCGCGGGGTGACGATTTACGCCCAGACCGAGATCGTCAAGGACATCATCAAGGCCAGGCTCGAGGCCGGAGCCGTGATCGAGTTCGAGGTCTCCGATACCGAACTGGCGGAGCTCGACGCGGACCAGCCCGTGCTCCGCTACACCGACTCCGCCGGGGCACGGCACGAGGTCCGCTGCGACGCCATCGCGGGCTGCGATGGCTTCCACGGCGTCTGCCGCGATTCCATGCCAGCTGGCCTGGTCACGGTAGCCGAACGCGGATACCCGTACTCCTGGCTGGGCATCCTGGCGACGGTGCCGCCGTCCACCGATGAGCTCATCTACGCTCGTCACGAGGACGGATTCGCTCTGCACACCATGCGCACTCCGCACGTCAGCCGGCTCTACCTCCAGGTTCCCGCCGATGAGGACATCGAGCGGTGGCCCGACGCCAGGATCTGGAGCGAGCTGCAGCACCGGCTGGGCGTGCCCGGATGGGACCTGAAGGAAGGCCCGATCACGGAGAAGGCCATCTCGCCGATGCGCAGCTTCGTCGCCTCGCCCATGCGCTACCGACGGCTGTTCCTGGCGGGTGACGCCGCGCACATCGTGCCGCCGACCGGGGCCAAGGGCCTCAACCTGGCCCTAGCCGACGTGACCATCCTGGCCCGGGCGCTGACTCGCCTGCTGCGCGACGGACAGGCCGAGCTGGCGGATGCTTACTCGGACACCTGCCTGGAGCGGGTCTGGCGAGCCACGCACTTCTCCTGGTGGATGACCTCAATGCTGCACGTGGATCCGGACGCGGACCAGTTCGGGACCGCCCTGCAACTGTCCCAGCTGCGCTACGTCATCTCTTCTCGCGCCGCCGCGACCACGCTCGCCGAGAACTACACCGGTTACCTTCCGCTGAGCTGGTTATCCGGGCCCCGGCTGGTCATCCCGGTCCCGGCGGGTTATCCCAGGCCCAGGTGGTGCCGGGGCCGCAGCGCCCGGGCGAGCAGCGCCGACAGCGCCCCGGCCACTCCGGTGTCGGTGAGCGAAAGCGGCGCGCTGAAACTGCGTTCGCCGCCCAGCAAGTGAAGCGCCCACAACCGGTGCCTGAGCGTGTAGAGCTCGGTGCGCACGGCGCTGGCGAGGCCGTGACGGCCCCCTGCCGCCCACCCTTCCACCCCGTGGATGTCGGTCAGCAGCCTGGTCAGCTCGTCGTATCCGGTCGGCCCGCTGGTCAAGATGATCAGCAGCGCTGCCTCACGGACCGCGACGGAGAAGTCCGGCTGCGGGCCGTCGTCGGGGCCGATCAGCGCGGCCGTGCCGATGTGCCACCTGGCGGCGGGGTCCGCCGCCATGAGCCTGCCCGTCTTGGTGAGCACCAGGCTGGTGTGGCTGCGGCGGACGGCTCCCATCTCGCTTTGCGCCATGCCGCGCAGCGTGTGCAGCGGGAACACGTCGAGTTCCTGGCGCAACGTGCCGACCAGCTGATCTCGCCAGCCGAACGTGTCCACCGCCTCGGTGACGATGGCAGGCGCGATGTAGTGCCGGGCGGTGAGCCGCAGCCCCTCGTCGGCGTGATTGAGCAGCCAGTGCAGCGTAGGCAGCGGGTCATCGGGCAGCGCGGGCGGTTCGAGCAGACGCGGAATCAGCCCGCGCGCCAGCCGTGACCGTTCCCCTGGGCGGCCATGCGCCCACGCGTCGATGCGTTCGGCGCTGATGCGGCCCAGCCAGGTATCGGTGCCCGGCGAGTCGTAGGCCTGCCCGGTATCCTCGCCGCCGTCGGACGGCGGCTCCAGCGTGATCTCGGGACGCCCGGTCAGCCAGCGGTTGACGATGTCCACTCGCTTGGTGCGCCAGCCGCGTGCGCCCACGCTCAGTTCGCCGGAGGCAAAGGCCAGTTCGAGTGCGGCCGCGCAGGCGTCATAGGCGGCCCGCTCCTGCGAGCCCATGACCGAACCCCAGGCCAGCAGTTCGGTGTCAGGCGGCGCCGCGTTCGATTCCTCGATGGCCTCGGTGTAGGCGGCGATTCCCTCTTCGTGCCCGTCCGCGTAAGCAGTGATGATCTTCTCGGTGCCCGCCGAGGAACACACTCCGGCGTAGCGCTCCAGGCCTGCCAGCATGAACAGGCGGCCGAGCGCCTTCGCCACTCCGACCCGGCCCGGCGTGGACATCGGCCACTTGACGGGGAGCGCGTACCAGAGGAACTCCTGCAAGCGCAGCAGCGAGATTGTCTCCAGGCCCTCGTCGCCGGTAAGCCAGGCCAGGGCCGCCTTGGCGTCCCCGCCCGCCTCTGGGTCCTCGCGCGTCAGGGTTTCCAGCGCCTGGCTCTCTGTCATCATGCGGACAGTCTGCCGCAGGGCGATGCGCGAGGCTAGTGCACGTTACTTTGCACAAGGCTAGTCATGGCATCGGGCATCATGGTCAGGTGTCAGGAATATATGACGAGCCGGAGTTCTACCAGGCCGCATGCGCCTACCGCGACGTGCCCGCCGAGGTGGACGCGCTGCTGCGGTGGTCCGGAAGGTTCCGGGGGCCGGAGGCCGGACCGCCGCGCTCGGTTCTCGAACTCGCCGCCGGTCCCGCGGAGCATGCCCGTGAACTAGCGCGCCGCGGGCTCGAGGCCACCGCGCTCGACCTCAGCCCCGCGATGTGCGCGCAGGCCCGGGAGCTGGCCAAGGCGGACGGGCTCAGCCTGACCGTCGTCGAGGCGGACATGAGGGACTTCCGCCTCCCCGGCGATGTCGATCTCGCCATCACGATGCTCAACTCGCTGTGCCACCTGATGTCGCTCGACGACATGCTGCGGCATCTGGCCTCCGCGGCGCGGTGCCTCAGCCCGGATGGGCTGTACATCATGGAACTCGCGCACCCGGCGGACTTCTTCGCGGCCGAGCACCGGACCAGCAGCGAGTGGAGCACGGAAGTCGGCGACGGCATGGTCAGTGTGCGCTGGGGCGCGCAGGACCAGATCGATCCGGTCACGCAGATCACCAGGGAACACGTCAGCGTCACATATCACAAGCGGCACGGGCCGGTTCGAACGGTCACCGACGTGGTGCCTAACCGGTTCTGGACCGCGACCGAGATGACCGCGGCGATCCGGCTGGCCGGCGGATTTACCGTCGTGGCCAGCTACGGGGACTTCGACGTCGACCTGCCCGTCGACGCGGTAGGAGCGTGGCGCATGATCCTGGTGCTCCGCCGCGAGTAGTCAGCCCCGCTGTCCGTCCCGGCGGCCCCTGCCGCCCCGATCACCTCGGTGGCCTCGACCGTCCCCGCCGTCCCGGCGGCCCCAGCCGGCCCGGCCGGAGCGGCCGGGCTCTTAGCCGTCCCGCCGCTGACCGCGACCAGCACGCCGGCCAGCACCAGGGCCACGCCGGATAGCTGGAGGGCGGAAGGCCGCTCGCCCAGGATCACGTAGCTGAGGGCCACCGAACCGGCCGGCTGGACCAGCAGCAGCGCGCCGACCATCCCGGCGGCCAGCCGCGGCATGGATACGGTGATCAGCAGCCAGCCGAGAACCTGCGACGTCAAGGCGAGCAGCACGAGCCAGCCGAGCGTCGGCCAGGCGTGCCCGAGGTGGAAGTCGTGCAGCGCGAACCCTCCTGCCGCCGACCCGGCCGTCGCGCCGAGCGTCGCCTCGAAGAGCACCCCGGCCACGGCCGTGCGCGTGCCCTCGGCTCGCGGACCTGACCGCGTGCCGCGGGACGAGGTGGCCTGGCGCAGCATCAGGATGTAGATCGCGTACAGGAACGCGACGCCGATGCCGTAGCCGACGCCGAGTGAGGGATCGGTGCCGTAGGCACGCGGGCCGCCCAGGCCGCCGAGCCCGCCCACCAGGGCCAGGCCCGCCAGCATCACCGGGGATGCGAGCACGAGCGAGCGGCCCGGGCGCTCGCCCAGAATGAGCCACGCGAGCAGCGAGATGATGAGCACCTGGAGGTTGGTCACCACGGTGCCGAGCCCGGCCCCGATCGCGGTGATCGCGTGGCTCCACAGGATGAGGTCACCGGCCAGGAACAGCCCCGCGAGCCGGGCCAGCCAGCGGCTCCGAGACGGCAGGCGCGGCGTACCCCTCCTGCGTTCGGCCAGCGCCAGGGCACCCAGCACCGGCAGGGCGAACCCGCACCGGCCGAGGGCCGTGATGCTCGCGGACGTATCGGCCAGCCGCATCAGCACCGCCGAACTGGAGATGCAGGCCGCTCCCGCGATGGCCGCGCCCGCCGGTGGCATCGTCTTGCGGGGCATGAGTGTCCTCCGGCGGTATCTCACCCTGAGGTCGCGATCGGAATGTCATGACCAAAAATGGGTTATGGTAGTGACGTTATCGACGTCATGGTCAGGAGTCAACATGGTTTTTGCTCATGACACTACGGCCGCTCTGGTGCTCGCCGCCGATCTGGTCAACTCCGCCGAGCTGACGGACGTCACCGCCGTCGAGGGGTTTCTGGACAAGCACCGCGTCGAGCCCAGGCGCCGGGCCACCGAGGCTGACCTGGACGCGGTGCGGGTCCTGCGGCCCAGGTTCCGGGCCGTTTGGCAGGCTGCGGACACCGGAATCCTGGCCGGACTGGTCAACGAGTTGCTCAGCGACTCGGGCGCTCGGCCCCGGCTGACCGATCACGGCGGGGGCTGGGGCTGGCACCTGCATGTCACCGGTCACGACGCCGCCCTCGAGCACCGGATCGCGGCGCAGGCCGGCTTCGCGTTCGCCGACCTGGTCCGGATGCGCGAGACAGAGCGACTACGCCTATGTGAGGCGCCGGACTGCGACGCGGTGCTGATCGACCTGTCGAAGAACCGGTCCCGCCGTTACTGCGACACGGGCAACTGCGGCAACAGGCAGCACGTGGCGGCCTACCGCGAACGGCTCTATCGCGACCGGCTGGCCGGGCGCGAGACCCGGCCGGAGGCCCGCCGGGGCGGCTGATCCTCGTCCGCGATGCCGTGCCTGAGGTAGCGGTCCAGGATGGCCTCGACCACCTGGGTCAGCGAGTTGCCCTCGTCGGCCGCGGCCCGGTGCGCCGACGCGCGCAGCGAGTGGTCGATCTTGATCGTCAGGTGCGGGCGGAGGCCGGCCGCGCTGGCCATCCGCCGGTGCGGAAACGGCGGCGGAGGTTCGCAGTTCGTCACGTGCTCCCGCAGCGCCGCGGCGGCCCGACGCCGGACTCGGGCCTGCACCGCCTGTCGGCTGACGCCCAGGGCGTCCGCGAGCGGCCGCAACGGCCAGCCGGCTTCGTTGAGAGCCGCCAGCGTCGCCGAAAGCAAATCGCTGTGCCCGGCCGCACGAAGCTCACGAAGCCGGGCGGCGACACGGTCGGGCAGCTCCAGCTTCTCGGTAGCCTTCGCGCTCGCGACCGCGGGTTTGGCGCTCCCGGCCGCACGGGCATGCTGCACGTACTGGCGCAGGCCGTGCGTCACCACCTCGGACATCGTCCGGCCCTCGCGGGCCAGCCTGGCCTTCAGCCGCCGCCGTTGCTCCTGGTCCAGCCGGAAGGTCAGCAGTCGCTTGGGACTCGGCCCGCTCATCCCGCGGCGGCGCTCGCCGCGAGGGCCAGCTCGGGCTCCAGGTACGCCGGGTTGGCGGCCGCGGCAGGCACGGTCTGCTCGGCCGCGACAAGCTCCAGGTAGCGGCGCGTCTCGGCGGCGCGCTTGCGCCGGTTCCAGCCGAGCAGCCGGCCCATGATCGAGCTCACCTCGGCCGCCGCTCCGGTGCCCGAGTCGGCCGACTCGATGAACAGGCGAGTCCGCCGCATCAGCACATCCTCGACGTGCAAGGCGTCTTCGTGGGTGACCGCGTAGGCGACCTCGGCCCGAAGGTACGGGTGGCCGACGGCCAGCGGGCGGGCCAGCGAGGGATCGGCGCGGGTCAGGCTGAGCACCTCTTCGGCGAGGGTCCCGTACCGGCTGAGCAGGTGCTCCACGCATCCGAGGGTCACCCCGTAATCCTCGGCCAGCCGTCCCGCCGCGGGCGCAGCCGCGGCCAGGCCGTCCGCGCCGAGCAACGGCACCCGGTCGGTGACCGAGGCCGGCACGTCACGGCCGAAGTCCGCCACCGCGGCGTCCACGACATCGCGTGCCATCAGCCGGTAGGTGGTGAACTTTCCGCCCGCGATGCTCGCCAGGCCGGGAACCGGGACGTCGACCACGTGCTCCCGGGACAGCTTGGTGGTCGGCTTGGACCCGTTCCCGCCGCTGGCGGCCACCAGCGGACGCAGGCCCGCGTACACGGCAATGACGTCAGCGCGGGTCAGCGGGCGGGCCAGCACGCGGTTCGCGGCGAGGAGGATGTACTCGACGTCCTCCTCGGTCGGGACGGGCTCGGCGCGGTCGCCTGACCAGTCGGTGTCGGTCGTGCCGACGATCCAGCGCTCGCCCCACGGGATGAAGAACAGCACGCTCTTGTCGGTCCGCAGGATCATCCCGGTGTCCGCCTGTACTGCCTCCCTGGGCACCACGATGTGCACACCCTTGGACATCCGGACCTGGTAACCGGCCCGAACGCCGGCCAGTTCGTGCACCAGGTCGGTCCACACGCCCGCGCAGACCACCACGGCCTCGGCGGCCACGCTGATCTCACGCCCTGACTCCTCATCGCGGACCCGGGCGCCGGTCACCCGAATCCCGTCGGGTCCGCGCAGCACGCCGACCGCGCTGACCCGGGTCGCGATCACAGCGCGGTGCGCGGCCGCGGTGCGGGCTACGGTGAGCGCGTACCTCGCGTCGTCGACCTGAGCGTCGTAGTAGAGCATGGCGCCCGCCAGCCGGTCTGGAGCCAGGGCGGGGGCGCGCTTGAGCGCGCCGCGGGCCGACAGGTGCCGGTGGTGCGGCACGGGCCTGTGCGTTCCCTCCATCGCGTCGTAGAGGACCAGGCCCGCCCCGACGTACGGTCGCTCGACCACCTTCTTGTACAGCGGGTACAGGAAAGAAACCGGCTTGACCAGGTGCGGAGCGAGCTTGGACACCAGCAGGTCGCGCTCGTGCAGGGCTTCCCACACCAGCTTGAAGTCGAACTGCTCCAGGTACCGCAGGCCGCCGTGAATGAGCTTGCTCGACCGGCTCGAGGTGCCGGAGGCCAGGTCGCGCGCCTCCACCAGGGCGACCCGCAGGCCGCGGGACGCGGCGTCGAGCGCGGCTCCCGCACCGGTGATGCCGCCGCCGATGACGAGCACATCGAAGCGCTCGCCGGCCAGCCGGCCGAGCATTGCGTCGCGGTCCCGGGCGTCGAGCACGCCGTTACTCGCCATCACCATTCCCCCATCAGGCCGTGCCTTCTCATCATGGGCCCTCGTGTCATGAAATTTCCTGTCATAGCTCTCCCGCCCCCGTTCAAGAGTATGTACATCGTCAACCTACCCGCAAACACCAACATACCGGTTAATAGCCGTTTACCTCATGATGTCCGGATCGAGGAGACTTGGCGCACGGGGGGAGGGCGCGGGCATGTCGGCTGCGCGTGCGATCGCGTCGCCGCGCGCCAAACCCGGAAATTCAGGCAGTGGGAGCGGCGACAGCAGCATCGTGGATCGGTACCACCGCCAGAGCGGTAGTACCGATCCGCAATGGTGGCGAGCGGCGGTTCGGCTAGCGGCTGAGGTTCTGCCAGGGGTCGTAGTCCACTTCCAGCGGCTCCTGCGCCGGGCGCTCGGCCTCGGGGACATGCCGCAGGTTGAGCCGGATCCGGTACCAGACCGAGCTACGCCCGCGCATCCCGTCGACCAGCACGTCGGCCGGCTCGAGCCGCGTCCACACCGCGGCATGCCGTGCCTTCCAGCGTTCCAGCCCCCCCATCGCCTCGTCCTTGGTGGCTGCCCGGGCGATCTCGATCAGCGGCATGGTGCTGCGCCGTCGGCCCGTCGGCCCGCTCGCCTTCCCCGGCGCCGGGGGAGCGGGGGACGCGGAAGCTGGAGAAGCCGGGGACGCGGAAGCCGAAAGACCGGAAGCCGGGGAACCGGAAGCCGGCGCGCTACGGCGTTTCGAGGGCTGGACCCGGGGCGCCTCGGCGGTCTGCTTCTCGTAGTGCGGCGGCCAGGGCGCGTCCGGCAGGCCCGCGGCCTCGTCCCTGGCCGCCAGCTCGAGCAGCCCGTCCAGCGAGCCCGCCGCCTCGTCCATTCCGGCCCAGGGATCGCCGAGGGCGGCGAAGCGCGCCGGGACGGTGTCGATGGTGTACTCGGCGGGATCGCAGGACGGTACTTCCGCCCAGGTTAGCGGGGTGGAAACCCGCGCGTCCGGTACCGGCCGGATGGAGTACGCGGAGGCGACCGTGCGGTCCTTGGCGTTCTGGTTATAGTCGACAAAGACGCCGTGGCGCTCCTCCTTCCACCACTTGGAAGTGGCCAGCTCTGGGGCCCGCCGCTCGATCTCCCGCGCCACCGCCACCGCCGCGCGGCGCACGTCAGCAAACGACCAGCGCGGCACGATCCGGGCATATACGTGCAGCCCGCGCGACCCCGACGTCTTCGGCCATCCGGTCAGCCCGAAGTCGGCCAGCACGCCGGCAGCCACCATGGCCACATCCCTGATCTGCGGCCATTCCACGCCCGGCACCGGGTCCAGGTCGACCCGGAGCTCGTCCGGGTGGTCCACGTCCGCCGCCCGCACCGGATGCGGGTTCAGGTCGATGCAGCCCAGGTTGATCACCCAGGCGAGCGCGGCCTCGTCGCTGACCACCACCTCATCGGCGGTCCGGCCGGAAGGAAAGCGGAGTTCGACGGTCTCGACCCAGTCCGGGCGCTTCTCCGGCGCCCGCTTCTGGAAGAACGCCTCGCCCTCCGCCCCGTGCACGAACCGCTTCAGCGCCATCGGCCGCCCGCCCACGCCGGCCAGCGCCCCCGGCGCGACGGCCAGGTAGTAACGGACCATATCCAGCTTGGTGTGCCCGGTCCGCGGGAAGAACAACTTGCCCGGATTGCTGATCGCGACTTCGCGGCCCGCGACCTCGAGCAGGACCTTCTTCGGCTCAGCCATGACGCCCGCCCGCAGGTCCCAGGATCTCGGCCAGGTCGTAGCTGACCGGCTCTTCCAGCTGGGCGTAGGTGCACGAGCGCGGCTCGCGATCCGGGCGCCAGCGGACGAACTGGGTGGTGTGCCGGAACCGCGCGCCTTCCATGTGGTCGTAGCGGACCTCGAGCACGCGTTCGGGCCGCAGCGGGATGAACGACAGGTCCTTGGCCGCGTTCCACCGGCTGGCCTCGGCCTTGCGCGGGGTGCGCTCACCCGCATGGTGCTCGGCCCAGTTCCACGGATGCCCGTCGAACGAAGTGACCAGCGGCTGCAACTCGCCGAACAGCTCACGGCGCCGCGCCATCGGGAAGGCGCCGACCACGCCCACGCTGGCCAGTTTCCCGTCCGGCGTGTACAGGCCGAGCAGCAGCGACCCGATGGCGTCCTCTCCGCTTTTGTGCGTCCGGTAGCCGGCTACCACGCAGTCCGCGGTGCGCTCGTGCTTGACCTTCAGCATCACCCGCTTGTCCGGCTCGTAGATCCCCCCGGCGGGCTTGGCGATCAGCCCGTCGAGCCCGGCCCCCTCGAACTGACGGAACCAGCCGGCCGCGACGTCGGCGTCGGTGGTGGCCGGGGTCAGGTGCAGGGTGGACGCGGATGAGCCGGCCGCGCCGAGCACGCCTTCCAGCGCGGCCCGCCGCTCAGTAAAGGGCCGCTCGGTGTAGTCCTGATCGCCCAGCGCGAGCAGATCGAACGCGATGAAGTGGGCCGGGGTGGTCTCGGCCAGCATCTCGACCCGGCTGGCCGCCGGGTGGATCCGCTGCAGCAAGGCCTCGAAATCGAGCCGCTTGCCCGCGGCGTCCGGGATCACGATCTCCCCGTCGATCACGCAGCGTTCCGGCAGCCGGGCCCGGAACGCGGCGGCCAGTTCGGGAAAGTACCGTGTCATCGGCCGCTCGTTCCGGCTCCCGATCTCGATCTCGTCGCCGTCGCGGAACACGATCGAGCGGAACCCGTCCCATTTCGGTTCGAAGACATAGTCCCCGGTCGGGATCGCGTCGGTCGGCTTGGCCAGCATCGGCGCCACCGGCGGGTTGACAGGAAGATCCATACGCCCAGCTTAAGCCGCGATCCGCGGCGGCCCAGCTTTTAAGGCGCGATCCACGGCGGGCCGGCTTAAGCCGCGATCCACGCCTGGCTGCGTTCCCACAGCACCCGCGCGAGTTCCGGTGTCGCGACCTCGCTGGCGGCGCGCGGCGCGCACCGGTCGTAGAACTGGCCGCTGGCCGCAGCCACCTCCGGCGCGTCCGAGGTGGCGCAGTACAGCGAGGTCCGCGCCCCGTCGGTCACCGAGAGCATGCGCCGGGTGACGAGCGGCCGGACCGGCCACGGCACCCGCCGCCAGATGTCGGAGGCCACCAAGCCCGGGTGCAGGGCGTACGTCCTCACCCCGGTGCCCGCCGTCCGGCGGCCTAGTTCGGCCGAGAACAGCACGTTGCCCAGTTTCGAGACCGCGTACTCGCGTATCCCGGTGATGCCGCGCGCGGGCCGCCGCAGCGCCGCGAAGTCGATGCCGGGGGCGGAGTAGTGGGCGTCGCTGGACACGGTCACCACCCGGGACGGCGCGCTGGCGGTCAGGCGGCCGAGCAGGGCACCGGTCAGCGCGAAGTGGCCCAGGTGGTTGACCCCGAACATCAGCTCAAAGCCCTGCCGGGTCAGGCCGCGCCGTCCCGCCACCCCGGCGTTGTTCACCAGCACGTGCAGCGGCTCGTCCAGGGCCAGGAAGGCGGCCGCGCACGCCCGCACCGAATCCAGGTCGGCCAGGTCGAGCGGCAGGAAGTAGACGGCGTCGTTCCCGGTCGCCGCCTTGATCTCGGCCGCCGCCGCCTCGCCCCTGGCCGCAGAGCGAGACGCGACATAAACCCGCCCACCCCGGTGCGCCAGCGAGGTCGCCGTGGCCCGTCCGATCCCGGTATTCCCTCCGGTTATCAGGAACGTCCGCCCGAAGAGTTCGCCCACTGTGCCTCGCCTCCGTCCGTAGGGTACGTCTGACCGGTGATCGCGAAGGCCTGACCGTCAGCGCGGACGGTCAGGCCTTCGCGATCATGAATGCAGGCAGCTACTCGACCGGAATCTCCTTGTTGATCAGGGACAGGTCGATGCCCTGGCGGTTGCGGACGATGCGGGCGCCGACGTAGATTCCAATGGCCAGCACGTACATCGCACCCATGTAGATGAGGGAGGACGGCTTGTTCACGAAGTACAGGTCGTTCGACAGCCACTCGTAGAGGTTGAATACGAGCAGCGCGATCGTGATGACCCCGGACACGGGCACGACCGGCACGCCGAACAGCTTGATCTTGCTGGCCGGCGAGGCAAACCACAGGTCCGGTTTGCGCAGCGGCAAGATGACCACCGCGATCGCGCTGAACAGGTACGTCACCGCAATGACCAGCGTGGCGTCCAGGGTGTAGCTCGCGAACGTCGAGTTGTATGCGTACAGTGCGGCCAGTCCCACAGCGGGCAGCAGCATCAGGAGCAGCGAGGCCACTGGTACCCTCCGCTTCTCCGAGACCTCAGCAGCCCGGTCGGGGAGCACCCGGTCGAACGCGGCCGCGAAGATGACCCGGGTCGAGGACAGGAACAGGGTTCCCACCCAGCCGAAGAACCACAGGCTGAGGACCAGGATCAGGGCGACCTGGAATGCGGTGTTGTGCACCAGCCAGCCCGCGAACATGAACGGGTACGGCCAGATGCCGAACTGCGGGGTGGCGTTGTAGTCCAGCGAGTTGAGGTTCTGGTAGAAACCCCAGCCGACGGT
>Ga0302326_10022666_pt1 | contig 12829 bp, 6 predicted proteins | sample Palsa_T0_3_FD_202264 | JGI IMG/M metagenome (GOLD analysis project Ga0302326, IMG submission 202264) | Peat permafrost microbial communities from Stordalen Mire near Abisko, Sweden - Palsa_T0_3 | ecosystem: Environmental > Terrestrial > Soil > Palsa > Peat permafrost | place: Sweden: Abisko... | reverse complement strand
GCGCTCTTCACGGTCCGTTCATAGTCGGGGGTTTTCGGCTGGTACCCCATGCTTGCCAAGTCCCGCATCATCGCGCCCAGCAACGCCGCGCACCGCGCCTGGTCGGCGAGCTGAGGAGGCTTGGGAAGCTGCTCCAGGATCGCCTGAAAAAGCCCTTCGATCTTGGCCTCGCCTTGCTGCCGCAACACTCCGCCCAGCAGCCGCATGGTCTCCCGCCATTCCGGTTGATAGAGTTTGCCGCTCGCCACCACTCTTTCGATCTGCTGCTTCTCGTTCAGGCCCGCGATTTCGCGCGCGGCCAGATATTCCTGGAAGCTCAGATGCCAAAATCTCAAGTCGGCCCCCACCGATGAAACGATGCCGCTGTCGTGGGTTTCTCTCTCCAGCAGTTCCTCGTTGGCGTCTACGCTGCCGTCGAACTCTCCAACGAGAAACTCCGCCGCTGTGCGCTTGTTCACCTGCACCAGGCGGCCTTGCGGCGCGTCCTGCATGAACAGCGCCAGCCTCCGCATGGTTTCCAGGCATTTTTCCGCAGTCGGGCGGCCTTCTTTCTGCTCCCGCGCCGCAGCCAGCCAGCCCAGGATGGATTCGTACAACTCCACTCGATACTCCGGTAGCCGCTGGTCGTTATGCTGCAAGACCGCGAGCGCGGTCAGCATCACCGCGTTCCCGCTCATTTCGCGAATCTCCGGGCGGCTCTCGATCGCGCTCTCCAGCCCTTCCTTGAAGCTCTTCGATTCCGCCTTGCCCAGCGCCAGGGCGCGCGCGAAATGATCGAAGAAAGTCCGAATTTCGGGAAGCTCCAGATCGCCGATCTTGACGGGATGAAAACGCGCCAGCACCGAATCGCCCACATTCGTCTGGGGACGCGTGCTCACCAGGAAATCGCACTTGGGAAAGGCCCCGGTGGCGTGCTCGAACAACCGCGCGATGCGCTCCCGCATCCGGCGCTCCGGCGCTTCATCCAGCCCGTCCACCATCACCAGGCAATTCCCGCCGTCCAGCTTGCCGCGGAAGAAGCCTTCGTCTGCGCCCCACCTGTACTCCTCGCTCTGCTTTCCCAGGAAGTAGGGAATCCAGTCGGGCGAATCGGCCGGCTTGGGCGATTTGTCCGCCGCCAGCAGTTTGGCCAGTTCCGCCACGCGGATCAGGATGGGGAAGCGTTTGTCGTCTTTGGCGAGGAAAAGCGGGGCGCCGGCCGGCCGGTTGCCGCGCAGCGTGCGGCACAACTCGAAGGCCACCCTCCGCAAGAACGTCGATTTGCCCGATCCCGGGTCCCCGACGATCACCACCTCGCGGCGGCCCAGCGTCTCCTCCAGCACGACGCGCCGCTGCTGTTCCATTTCCCGGCCTTCCCGTGCGTTCGCGAGCGTGTTGAGAGGAATGTAGATTTCATCGATTCCGAAGAAGTATGGCTCGGCGCGCTTCGTTTTTAAACCTTTGATGCGAATCTGGCGGGTCTCTTCTTCCAGTGCCTTCAAATAAGTGTCGGGGTCGCGGTAGGAAGCGTTCGCGGTCGCCGGATGCTGCCTCCTGCGCCACTCGGCCAGCGCCCCGGAGACCAGCGGGCGTACGCTGGCTGCGTCGGTAAACGTGCCGCGAACATATTTGCTGAGTTCCCGCTTGAACTTTTCGAGATTTTTTTCATTGCGCCGGACCTCGTCCCTGATTCCGCGCTTGTCGCTCTCAGTGATGAGACGATAGTTTTCCCGCCAATCGAGCGGCCAGGCGTATTTCGGATCCACCAACAACGCCAGTACTTCTTTCTTCGTTACCTGCCACGCGTGCTCGCATTCGAGCCACGTTACGCTTTTCGCATCCGGGTTTTCCGGGCCATCCGGCACCCACCCGTAGCGGTGGGCGACGAGGACCACCACCACTTCCGCTTCGGCAACTTTCTCCAGGCACGCGGCCAGCGCCGGCTTGTCTCCGGCCGCCGGGAAGTATTCCATCATGCGTGGCGAGAATCCGCTGGCGGACGCAGCCTTGGCGGCCTGTTCCCGGTGTTCTTTTAAATCGTCGGAGGTGGAAGAAATAAAGACGACCGGATCATGGGCCATTGCTCCGCTAATTCTAGCCGAAAATGCGAATTAATGTCCCCCGCCGGGCACTACCGCGTTTGTGTTCGGCGTGGAGGAGACGCGACTAAAAGCCGCGCGTACCAGCGCCGCATAGGTCAACCGTATCGGCATCTTCCCGCATCCCGCCACATGTGATAGTATGGCTAGCCGCGTTAGATCGCTCCGCGGCACAAAAGGAGATTATCTTGTCTGGCCTCAAACAACCGGTTCTCGGCATCCTCGCCACGGCCCTCATCGTTGCCGTCTCGCTGGGCCTCATTTCGCTTTTCGATTTTCCCACCTTTGCGGGATGGGTGGCCACTTTTCTGCTGTGCGTTATTCCCATGGAGATTGTTATGGGCGTGACTTGGGGAATGAAGCTGCCTCGCTTCGCGGCGGAGCGCTCGCAGCCGGTGCGCGGCGTGCTATTCGGCATCGTCGCGTTGGTGGCCGCCGTGATCGTTTTTCTCGCGCACTGGGCCGGCGTCGGCGGCAGCCTGCGTCCTCCCACGCCCATGCTCACGCAGTGCCTGATTGCTTCTGTGGTGGTCGCGTTCTGCCTTGCCATCATGTGGGGCGGTTGGCCGTTTACGGCGCTGATCAAGAATCCCATCGCCGCCGGATTGGCGCTGTTGGCGGCCTGCTACGTCGTCAACTACGCCTTTTTCCGCGTCTTCTTTAACTATGATTTTATGAAAGGAGCTCCAGTGTACGTGGCGGCGCAGGATCCGCAAGGAATGTTCAATGCCTGGGGCTGTGTGGTGTTCTACGTCACATTCATCGCGGTGATGTTTCTGGTTTTGTGCTTCGATTTGTGGCCCTTCACCAAGTTCCCCGGCCTGATGAAGCAGCCGGTGCTTGGCGTTGTGTGGACCATCGTGGCGCTGGTCATCGGCGGCGCGGCCTACTACATTGGCGTGAACATGATGAAGATGGACGTGGTGGCTTTCATGGTCACCGTGCCCATTCCGTTTATCTTCGGAACCATCTTCGTGTTGAATATGCTGCAGGGTTCGTTATTCGCGAAGCTGACGCAGCCTCTGAAGGGTGTGTTGAACACCATAGCGGCGGCGGTTCTGGGCAGCTTGTTCGCGCTCCTGTACCGCGCACTCGCGCCGGCGGTGACCGGGAAACTCGATCCGGGACCGCCCGCCTACCAGTCGGAGATCTGGCTCGCCTCGGCGCTGCTCTCCGTCACGTTCCCGTTCCTGGTAGCCTACGCCGATTTCTTCACCATGTGGCCTCTGCAGCGCGCCAAAGCCGGACAGGTGATGGAAACCGCTGGCGGGCGATGATACTTGGGGATAATCCATGCAAGAGATCGCCGGATCGAGCGATGAGATCTCGAAAATCGTCAAAGTCATCGGCGAGATCGCATTCCTTGAACGCCGCCGTCGAGGCGGCCCGCGCAGGCCGACGAAGTCCGCAGCCGGGCGCGGCGCTCCGCCCGGACGGCCAAGGACACCGTCGCGCTGATCGAAGGATCCATCGCGAAATCCAAGAAAGGCACTACGCGGCTGCAGCGCGTGGCCGGCGTAATCGGCGCTATCACCGAAAGCACCGCGAAGGTGAAGACGCTGGTGGATGAAGTCAACCTGGGCAGCCAGGAGCAGGCGCGCGGCATCTAGCAGATCTCCAAAGCGACCGCGCGGATGGATCGGGTGACGTGAAGCACTACGGCCGACGCCGGAGCAGGCGCATCGGGCCGCGCACGACGACGGTCTTTTCGGACTTCCGCGCAGATGAAATAGCGTGGATCCAGGCACGGCTGCGCTCTAGTCCTGAAATGTCAGCGGCATTCGCGATGGACTGCCTGGATGGCCCGTTCCAGCCCGTCACGGCGCACTACGATGCTGATGGTGAGTTCGCTGGAGCCTTGCGCGATCGCTATAATGTTCACGTTTTGCTCCGAGATGGCCTGGAACAAGCGTCCCGCTAGCCCAGGCGTACCACGCATACCTTCGCCCACCAGCGCCAGCAGCCCGACGTTGTCGTCCACGGCGATGGGATTGAGATAGCCGTGGGTGAGTTCCAGCGCGAGATCCGCTTCCAGCGACTTCATAACTGCCGCCAACTCCTCTTTGCGCACCAGAAAGCAGAAGCTCTGGCGATAGCTGGAGCTGCTCAGCGCCAGCACTTCGGCGTTGGCATCCGCCAGCGCTTCCAGCGCGCGCGCCATCAGCCGCGTCCCGCTGATGGCCGCGCTGGCCGGTTCAATCGATACCAGGGCGACGTTGGCCATGGATGTCACGGCCCTGGGACCCGCCGCCGCTTCTACGGTGGAGACGATGCGCGTGCCCGGATGATCCAGATGAAAGCTGTTTTTGCTCCACACCGGAATCTGCCGCTCGATGAGCGGAGCCAGGGTGCGGGGATGCAGCACCTTCGCGCCGTTGTAAGCCAGCTCCGCCGCCTCGTTGTAGGTAAGAGCGTCGAGCACGCGGGCTTCGCGGACCGAGCGCGGATCGGCGCTCATGATCCCGTCCACATCGGTCCAGATCCATAGTTCGGAGGCGTCCAGAACTGCGGCGAGGATGGATGCTGAGAAATCCGATCCGCCTCTCCCGAGAGTGGTGGGCCGTCCGTCGACGGTGGCTCCATTGAAGCCCGTAACCACGGGCAAAACACCCTCCGCGAGAAGCGGCTCGATCATGGCCGCGGCCTTCTTCCGCGTAGCCTCCATGATCGGCGTCGCGTTGCCGAAAACCGCGTCGGTGACGATTACATCCCGGGCGTTAATCGCGCGAGCTGGGATACCCGAAGCTTCCAGGAACTCGGCGATCATCAACGCTGACAGTCGCTCGCCAATGGCGATGGCCTCATCCACGGATTTGGGCGGACGGTCCCCCAGCATCAACATGCCGTGAGCGATGCGGTGAAAATCGGCGATGAGTTCGCGGACTCCAGCCGTAGCCCGTTCGCAGCGCGCAGGCTCCCGAAGCAGCTCACGGCAGGTCTTTTCGTGTCGATCCGATAGGCTTTGGATGCTGGATTCGATCCCGGCTTCGTCGTCCGCTTCGGCGTGCCGCAACGCACCCAGCAGCAGATCGGTGACTCCGGACATGGCGGAAACTACCGCCAGTACGGGCCGCCGCGCCTTCTGTTCGGTGCAGATGGCCGCGGCCACCCGGATCCTTTCGGCGGAGCCCATACTGGTGCCGCCGAATTTCATCACAAGCAGATTGTTCATTGCGTTCGTTCACGCCCGTTGGAGGTGCGATCGCGGATGATTTTCAAAATGGCCGCTTCCACTTCGTCGATGGTGAGCCCGGTGGTATCCAGATAAATGGCGTCCGGCGCCTGCACCAGAGGCGATTCGGCGCGCCCGCGGTCACGCTGGTCGCGCTCGCGGATTTGTTGCTCCACCAAGTCCGGCGGCAGCGCCGATTCGTTCGCCCGGCGCGTGGCGCGCTCTTCCGGCAAAGCGTCCAGAAAGATTTTGACCGTGGCTTCCGGAAACACGACGGTACCGATGTCGCGCCCCTCCATCACCACCGAAACCTGGCCGCCAATCTCGCGCTGCTTTTCCACCAGCGCGCGGCGCACCGCGGGCACCAGTGAAACTTCGGACGCCGCCTGGCTGACTTCCAGTGTGCGAATGGCCTCCGAAACGTCTTCGCTGTTCAACAGCACGGCGCTGTCGCCGGGAGCGAATTCAATATGCGCCGCGTTGGCAAGTTGCTCCAGGCGATGCATGTCGGACGGCGCTACATTGGTGCGCAGCGCCCACAGCGCCACTGCGCGGTACATGGCGCCGGTATCGACGTAGACAAATCCAAGCTTGGCCGCAATTCGGCGCGCCAGCGTACTTTTGCCCGCGCCGGCCGGTCCGTCTATCGCAATCGTGATTCGTTTGCTCAAATTATCATGAAAGCACATGCATGAGGAGATTTTCCGCGCGCTCCGGGAAGGCGCCACAATTATCACTGCCAGCCGCCGTTTGGCGCGAGTGCTGGCGGGCGAGTTCCATTCCATGGAAGCGGCCCGCGGCCGCACGGTCTGGAATCGTCCGGATATCCTTCCTCTGGATGCTTATTTGGAGCGGGCAAGCTTGGCCGCAATGCGGCGCGCCAGCGTGCTCTTGCCCGCGCCGGCCGGGCCGTCTATCGCAATCGTGATTCGTTTGCTCAAATTATCATGAAAGCACATGCATGAGGAGATTTTCCGCGCGCTGCGGGAAGGCGCCACAATTATCACTGCCAGCCGCCGTTTGGCGCGAGTGCTGGCGGGCGAGTTCCATTCCATGGAAGCGGCCCGCGGCCGCACGGTTTGGAATCGTCCGGATATCCTGCCTCTGGATGCTTATCTGGATCGGGCATGGGGCGAGTGGTTGAGCCGCTGGGCTGACGAAAATGCGCCGATCCTGCTGAGCTCGTTTCAAGAACAGATGCTGTGGGAGCAAATCATCCGCGAATCGCCCGCGGGCGCTTCGTTGCTGCAGATCCCTGAGACCGCGCGGCAAGCGATGGAGACCTGGCGATTGATTGCCGCGTATCGGCTCCCGGTGGACGGGAGTTTCGAGGCGTCCGAGGATTGGGCGGCGTTTGCGAGTTGGTCGCGCGAGTTTCTGAGACGATGCCGTGCGAATGGTTGGCTGGAGCGTGCGCGTCTCAGCGATTTTCTGCGGGACAAGATCGCTGCCAACGAAGTGGCCCGGCCGATTGCGGTTTTCATTGCTGGTTTCGATGAAATGACGCCGCAGCAAGCCGAGTTCCTGGAGACGTTAGGGGAGTGGCGTTTCGTTGAGACTCCCGATCATTCTCCGGCTCCGCAGCGCAGGAAGCTGCGCGACTCGTCCGGGGAAATTCGCGGCGCGGCGGCTTGGGCTCGGAGTTTGATCGAGGCCGATCCCACGACAAAGATCGGCATTATTGTTGCACCGGATCTAACGCGCTTGCGCCCGCGAGTCGACCGGATTTTCCGCGAAATTCTGGCAGGAGCGTTTCATCTTTCGGTAGGCCCGTCGCTGGCGGAATATCCGCTGGTTCGCGCCGCGCTTCTGATGCTCGATTTCGCGTCGGGAAGATTGCCGCTACCACGCGCGGGAATGCTGTTGCGATCGCCCTTTCTCGGCGGCTCAGAAAAGGAGTGGGGAAAGCGCGCGCAACTGGATGCCAGGCTGCGCAAGAACAGTGTGTGGGATATCACTCTGCCCCGCTTGCTCGAAGAGGCCGGGAGTTGTACTGAACTGCAGCGCTTGCTGCGGCGCGTCGAGAAGCAGCTTCGGAAGCCCCCGCCAGAGCAGCAGGCAAGCGAGTGGAGCCGAAGCATTGCGGATTTGCTCGACGCCTTTGGCTGGCCGGGCGACCGCACTCCCGGCAGCGACGAATTTCAGACCCTCGAAGCGTGGCGGGGGTTGCTCTCCAACCTCGCATCGCTCGATCTTGCCGCGCCGCCGATGAATTTTGTTCAAGCTGTCGACTGGCTGCGTCGTCAGTCCGCGGACACTCGTTTTCAAGTAGAAGACCAGGGCGCGCCGGTGCAAGTGATGGGGATGCTGGAGGCCGCTGGCCTGCGTTTCGATCATCTGTGGATCATGGGCCTGCACGACGAAGCGCTGCCCGCGCCGGCGAATCCGAATCCCTTTCTCCCGACTCTTTTGCAGCGACAACACCGGCTCCCGCACTCGTCACCGGAGCGCGAACTGGAATTCGCGAGCAAGCTGATGGATCGGCTGATCGCGAGCGCGCCCGATGTGGTGTTGAGCTACCCGGAAACGGAGGCCGATCGAGCATTGACGCCCAGCCCGTTGGTTGCCGGCGGCTTGTGGCTGGATGACATGCACGAAGTCGCCGATGGCTGGATCTCCCGCATGCGGGCGTCGGCGGTATTCGACCAGATCGCCGACGAAACCGGCCCGGCACTCCCGCGGAGCGAATCGACGGGCGGATCATCGATCTTTAAGGACATGGCGGCGTGCCCATTCCGCGCGTTCGCCAGATATCGGCTGGGTGCCCGCCCGCTGGAAGACGCCGATCTGGGGTTGAGCTATCGCGATCGCGGAACCACGGTTCACAAGGCGCTCGAATTTATCTGGCGCGAACTTGGATCGCGCGCTCGATTGATGGAGCTGGCTCCGCAAGAACTGGAATCGCTGATCGCGGGCGCCGCCGACGCGGCCGTAGCGAAACTGGGGCCTGGCATCGGCCGGGACATCGAGAAACTGCGCCTCCAAAGGCTGCTGCCCAAGTGGTTGGACATTGAAAAAGAGCGCGCGGAATTCAATATCGCAGGCATAGAAACTGAGCGCGAAGTGGCGATCGGCGGGTTGCAGATCAAGACGCGGGCCGATCGGGTGGACGTACTACCCGATGGCCGCCAGATCATTCTCGACTACAAGACGGGCGTGCTGCAATCGCGCGGTTGGGAAGGGGAACGGCCCGATGAGCCGCAGCTACCGCTGTATTGCGTCGCGAGCGATCAGCCGGTAGCCGGAGCGGCCTTCGCCATCCTCCGCGCCGACGAATTGGGTTTTCGAGGGCTGACAGCCAGCGACGTCAGGCTGCCCAAATCGAAAAACATGCCCATAGATCCGGCTGTTCCCTTTCACCACCAGTTGCTGGAATGGAGAGGCGTGCTGGAACATCTGGCCCAGGATTTTCGCGGCGGAAAGGCCGAAGTGGATCCAAAAAGGGACAACACTTGCGATAATTGCGGGCTGCGCGCGCTCTGCCGCATCCGGGAATTCGAGCATGACCGCCGATAGCGCGGCGCGGCTGCGGGCGCTGGATGTTTCGCAATCTTTCATCGTGCAAGCCCCGGCGGGTTCGGGCAAGACTGAACTACTGATCCAGCGCTATCTGAAGCTGCTGGAAACGGTGGAGACGCCGGACGCCGTAGTCGCGATTACGTTCACGCGCAAAGCCGCGGGAGAGATGCGGTCGCGCGTGATGGAAGCTTTGTGGGCGGCCCAAAGCGGCCTTGAGCCGGAGGCGGAACATGAACGCTTGACATACCAAATCTCGCGCAATGTTCTCGCTCGCGACCGGCAGCTTGGGTGGAACCTTTTGAAGAATCCGGCCCGGTTGCGCATCGAGACCATCGATGCCTTGTGCGCGGCCATCACGCGCCGCATGCCCTGGCTGGCGCGTTTCGGCGCCATGCCGGAGATTTCGGAGAAGGCCCAGGATCTGTATCGCGAGGCGGCGCGAAACACGATTCTCCATCTCGACAGCGGCCATCCAGGCCTCGCGTACCTTCTTCTGCATCTGGACAACGATTTTCAAAGAGCGCGACAGCTCATCGCCCAGATGCTTGAAAAGCGCGATCAATGGCTACGGCATATCGGCGGGAATCTTCGGGATGAGTTAGAAGGGTCGCTGGAGCGCCTGATTGGGGACGACCTGGCACACTTGCGCGGTGCGTTTCCCGCTCATCTGGCCTCGGAGGCCGCGATGCTTTGCGAAATGGAGTGCGCCCCGGGTGCGAGCCTGGGCGATCTCGACGATTGGGCAAAGATTGCCGAGCTTCTATTGACCAAAAGCGGCAGTCTTCGCAAACGCATAACCGGAAATGCGTTCAAAGCTCGTTGCGAACAGCTATTGACGGCGCTCCGAGCTGAGGAGGCCCTGCTCGAAAGCCTGGCCCGGGTCCGCAAGTTGCCCCCGCCGCGCTTCACCGAATCGCAATGGCAAGCGGTAGAAGCGGCCGTCTCCGTCCTTACGCTGGCCGCCGCCGAATTGCAGCTCGTATTCCGCGAGCGCGGACGCGTGGATTTCGCTGAGCTTGCGATCCGGGCATCGGCAGCGTTGGGCCAGGTAGACGAGCCGGAGGATCTCGCGTTAGCGCTCGGCAATAGAATCCAACATTTTCTCGTGGACGAATTTCAAGACACGTCGTACACGCAATTCGATTTGATCAAAAAGCTAACCGCCGGGTGGGAGCCCGGAGACCGGCGGACCCTTTTCCTGGTGGGCGATCCGATGCAGTCCATCTACCGCTTTCGACAAGCGGATGTCAGCTTATTTCTGAAGGCGCGTTTGGAGGGCATTGGCGCCATCCAGTTGGAGCCGCTGACGCTCAGCGTGAACTTTCGTTCGCTGCCGGGGATTGTGGCATGGGTCAATCTGACATTCGAATCGATTCTGCCCGCGAGCGACGATCCGGACTCCGGAGCCGTGGCTTATGCTCCCAGTGTTCCGGCGCTGGAGGCGGCCGACGCGGCGATTGGCGTCCACGCGATGCTGGATACGCGGCGTGAAGCGGATCGCGTGCTGGAGTTGATTGGCGCGCAGAGCACGGGCAGCCTCGCGGTATTGGTCCGCTCGCGAACGCACCTGATCGACATCGTCGGCGGATTGAAGCGCCATTGCATCCCGTTCCAGGCCATTGAAATCGATCAATTGGGCGACCGCCAGGTGGTGGAAGACCTGATGGCGCTCACCTTTGCGCTGTTGCACGCGGCGGATCGGGTATCGTGGCTGGCGATTTTGCGCGCGCCGTGGTGCGGGCTGACGCTCGCCGACCTGCACGCGCTAGCCGCGGCGGATCATCGGGCCACCGTTTGGGATCTCATCCATCGCCAGAACGAGGGACTGAGTGAGGATGGACGCGCGCGCATCCAGCGAATTTTTCCGGTAATGGAACAGGCCATCGACGATCGCGGACGGCGTCCCTTGCGGGACTGGGTGGAAAGCACCTGGCTGCGGCTGGGTGGTCCGGCGTGCGTGGAAGACGAAACGGCGCTGGACGATGCCGCCGCGTATTTCGATCTGCTGGAAGGACTGGCGGAGGGCGCCGATTTGAGCGACTTCGATTGGTTCCGCGACCAGGTGAACGCGCTATTCGCGCAGCCCAACGCGAAGGCAGGTGAGGCCTTGCAACTCATGACCATCCATAAAGCCAAGGGTCTGGAATTTGACACGGTAATCCTGCCCGGCCTGGACGCGGTACCGCGCGGCGACGATCAACGGCTGCTGCTCTGGCTGGAACATCGCGGCGAGCTTCTGCTGGCGCCGATAGGGGGATCAGGTCCCGGCGGCGATCCGATTTACAAGTATCTGGAAGGTATCGAACGCCGTAAATCGGAACAGGAGTCGGCGCGTCTGTTGTACGTGGCGGCCACACGCGCGCGGCGCAGCCTGCACTTGCTGGGCTCCGTGAAGGTGAAGGACGACGGTACCATTCGGGAACCCGAATCGCGCTCGTTCTTGAAGCTGCTTTGGCCGACGCTCGCGGGGCAATTCGCCAATCCGGACGCCCGCGCAGGAGAGGAGCAAACGCCGCTGGGCAAAACTATCAGCCGCTTGCCCGCGGCGTGGCGCGTTCCGCCCGTTTCTCCCGCGGTGCAGTGGGAGCGGCCAAGGATCGAGCGGGTGCAGCGGCCTGAGGTTGCGTTCGACTGGGTGAGCGACCGATCGCGTTACGCCGGTGCGGCCCTGCACGGATTCCTGCAGCGAATCGCGCGCGAGGGGCTGGCGAATTGGGATGAAGCTGCCGTGCGCTCTCGCCGCAAGACGTATGTGGCGGTGCTGGCGAATCTCGGCGTTCCACCCGACGACCTCGCGTGGGCCGTCGATCGGGTGGAATCCGGCATCTTAAGAACGCTGCGCGATCCGCGCGGGCGTTGGATTCTCGACAATCATGAGGAAGCCGCCAGCGAGCTGCCGATCGCGGGATTGCTGGACGGCAATCTCTGCGAGGCGGTCATCGACCGGACTTTTATCGACGGAAACGGCGTCCGCTGGATTATCGACTACAAAACCAGCGCGCATGAAGGCGCGAACCTGGAGAATTTCCTCGAACAGGAGAAGGATCGGTATCGGGAGCAACTGGAACGCTACGCGCGATTGATGGCGCAGCGCGCCGAAGAGACCATGGGGCGGCCTATCCGGCTGGGCTTGTATTTCCCGCTGCTGGGCGAATGGCTGGAATGGGGCGCGCCGGTGACGTTGCGCAAGCAGGCGTTATTGTTCGAGCTTTAGCAGGCTGCGTCGAAACCGGTCGCGGTTCTGTAACGCGCGCAATCTAACGAGCCGCGCGCGTGAGCAAGCGGTCTTTTCGGATTTTAGACACAGGCTGTTAGTTAGGAACGGGTATGTTAAGATGCAATTGCCGACGTTGTTTCACACCTCGGGGACGTAGTTCAGCTGGTTAGAACGCCGGCCTGTCACGTCGGAGGTCGCGGGTTCGAGCCCCGTCGTCCCCGCCACAATTTTCAATCTCTTCCACGGTTCCACTTCGGCTGAGTCTTCGGCTTTTATTTCTCCGCCTCGTCTCACTTGCAAACGTCGCGTCTATCAATACCGTCGTAAGTATTTGCGCATCCGCTCCCCCTGACGGTCGCGCTCTGAATGGGATGAACCGAGCCGCGCGCGTTAGCGAGCGGTTTTCTCCGCAAACACCAATGACGTTCTGTTTAATTGGCTGGATGCCTCCACCAATCCCATCGGCAAGGAGGAAGTCTCTTGCGTGGTCGAACCAGGACTTGGTGGACATGAAAGGTGACGCGGATGAGACCGTCCGGTACTGCACGCCCAAACTGTTGGCCAACGCGGTCGGAAACAGCGCACTTCCCCCAGCGACATCCCGGCAGTTTGGCCGTTCCCGTCAAGTGGCGTTATTATTGTCTGCGCGCGGCCGTGTTCGAGCTTGCCTGCGGCGCATCCCGTGGATAGAGTGGAGTTGTGACTGCAGTGGAAGCTTACGAACTGACAACTCAGGGAGGTTCCACCGACTTTGCACGGCTGGTCGCTGCGTGCGAATCGTTCGGACCCTATTGTCTGATCGGAGGTTTGGCAGTTAATTGTTACGTCGAGCCGGCGTACACG
>Ga0302326_10022662_pt1 | contig 12831 bp, 9 predicted proteins | sample Palsa_T0_3_FD_202264 | JGI IMG/M metagenome (GOLD analysis project Ga0302326, IMG submission 202264) | Peat permafrost microbial communities from Stordalen Mire near Abisko, Sweden - Palsa_T0_3 | ecosystem: Environmental > Terrestrial > Soil > Palsa > Peat permafrost | place: Sweden: Abisko... | reverse complement strand
TAGCGCCGGGCTCGGCCGCGCGTTCACACGGATGCTCCTTGGGGAGGGCGTTCGCGTCTGGGGCAGCTCCAGGGATCCGGCTCGCCTGGCGGAGCTTTCCGAGGCCCATCCCGGAGCCTTCCACGCCGTGGCGCTCGACCTGGCCGACGCCGACAACGCGGTTCGCGCGTTCAGCGGGGCCGAGGCTGCGGCGGGCGGGGGCTTCGACTTTGTGATCAACAACGCAGGCTACGGGATTTTCGGGGATTTCGCCGGCGTCGAGGCCGCAGTGTGGCGGTCGCAGATCGCCGGCATGCTGGGGACAGTCCTCAGCATCAGCCACGCCGCGTTCCGCTCGATGCGCGCCCGTAACCGCGGCTGCCTTGTCCACGTCTCATCGATCGCGGGCGAGTTCCCGCTTCCCTACATGAGCGGATACAACGTTGCCAAGGCCGGACTGTCGGCGCTCAGCGAAAGTTTGATGTTTGAATCGCGCGGGTCAGGCATAATAGTGGTCGACTTCAGGCCGGGCGACTACCGGACCCATTTCAACGACACGATGCAGAAGGACTTAAATTCCGACGCCATCCGCAAGGCATGGAGCGCGCTCGAGGCGACCTTCGCCTCGGCGCCAGACCCGGAGGTGGCGGCCGGCGACCTCCGGAGGGCGCTGCTGGCGCACCGCAGCGGCGTTGTCCGCTCGGGCTCGTTCTTCCAGGCCACGGTCGCGCCCGCCCTGGCGCGCATCGCGCCGAAGTCCTGGGTGCGCCGGTCCACGGCGAAATATTTCGGCCTCTGACCCGGCATGTCCAAGGTCCGAATCCTAGTCCTGACATCGAGCACCGGCGGCGGCCACGACGCCCGCGCCGAGGCCTTCGCGGACTGGTGCTTCCAGCTGTATAAGCACGACGTCGACGTCCGTATCGAGCAGATGCTCGAGAATTCGTCCATGTTCAACCGGGCGGGCGTCAATTTCTACAACAAGATCCAGGCCAGCGCGCCCTGGGTGCACAAGGCCTTCTATGCCGTGGTCGAGCTCCAGAGCGTCCTGAACAAGGACTCGGTGTCCCTCGGACGGCGCTATTACGTCAACATGCTCCGCGAGTATAAGCCGCACCTTGTCCTCAGCGTCCACGACTGCCTGAACCGGGGCTATTTCCAGCTGGCCCGCAAGATCCTCGGGCCGGACAACGTTGCCTGCGCGACGTACTGCGGCGAATTCTCAGGGGGCTGGGGATACTCGCGCAACTGGATCGAGCCCACCGCAGACATGTACTTTTCACGGACGGCCACGGCGCAGGACTACGCGATCAAGAAGGGGATCGCCGCGGAGAAGGCCCGCGTCCGGGGCTACCTGATGCATCCGCACGCGCACTTCGAGGTCATCGCGCCGCAGGAACGGGGCATCTTCCGCGAGGAGCGGCTCGGGCTGCGCCCGGACCTGTTCACGGTCTTTCTGGCGACGGGCGGCAACGGCGCGAACAACCATTTCGACCTGCTGCCGGCGCTCGTCAAGAGGGCCGACCGCTGCCAGGCGATCGTCATCTGCGGCAGGAACAAGCAGGCCTACAACGACATCGTGCACTGGCGCGCGAACCACCCCGAGTTCAACTGCTACGTGGAGGGCTACTCGGAGGTCGTTCACCTTCTCATGCAGGTGAGCGACGTCATCGTCACGCGCGGCGGCACGACCACCTGCGCCAAGGCGCTCCATTTCAAGTGCCCGATCATTTTCAACGCGTCGGGCGGCATCATGCCCCAGGAGGAGCTCACTTGGAAATACCTGCGCAACGGCGCGGCCTCCGACAAGATAGAGAACGGCGAGGACTTCGACCGGATCATCGGATCCTGGCTTTCCGACCCGGAGGCCTACATCCGCATGCGGGACAACTTCCTGAGGCTGCGCTACGAGGAAGACCCGATCATCCTGATCGACGAGCTCGTCGGCCTTGCGGCCAGCGTCTCGGAGGAAAAGCCGACCCGGCATCCGCTCCGGCCGCACACGCACGCCCCGTTCACCGGGATTTTGTGATCTCGGCAAACGCGGTCACCACCGGGCGGCCGAGGTTGTAGCACCAGTTCTCCCGCGAGAAGTCGGGCTTGTTGCGCGGCGAGGTCACGTTGTACGGCGCCATGAGGCGCTCGAGCTCGGCCTCCGAGAAATACCTGACTCCTCCGCAGTAGGGCGCGGGGTCGGGCGAGCAGTCCGTCGTGACCAGCATCCGGCCGCCGGGCGCGATGACCCGGTACATTTCGGCCAGGGCGCGCTCGACGTTGGGGACGTGCTCGACCACGGACAGGGCGACGACGCAGTCGAACGAGGCATCCGGGCAGCCGAGCCGGGTGAGGTTGAGGTTCCGCACGGGGACGCCCGCGCGGCGGTAGACCCCCAGCCATTCGAAGAAGGGCGCCTCGGTTGCCTTGGCAGGAGCAAGCCCGAGGCGCCGCTCGAAGCTCTTCATCATCCGCCTCCAGATGAGGTCCGACGCGGTCAGCCTGTAGCCGCCGGCGGCGAGAGCCAGGGGAAGGTAGGTGTTGTAGGAACCCGTATCGAGGATGCTCGAGCCGACCGGCACGGACCGCACCGCCTCAAGCACCCTGGCGAGCTCCCAGTCCCTCATCCTCACCGGGTGCCGGTAATCGGGCCCCACAAACCTCCCTATGGTTTCGTCGTAGCGAGCGAGGACAGCGGCAATGTCGGGAGTGAGGTCGCTCCGGCGGTAGTAATTCATCAATCGAGCTTTCGAACGCAGCAGACGGCGCGTTCCCCCGCGAGCGAAAAAGCGGCGCTGGGGCGCCGCCGCCAACTCCCCCATGCATCGCCATTCGGGAACGGGCGGCGGAAGCGCCGGCTTCCTTGGCGACCGTGCTCGCGGGACCGTGGCGCGGGGATTGGCCTCCTTTGGTGGGACGAACTGGGCAACTCCGCCCGGGCGCCGGCCGGAGATCAGACCGCCAGTCTGGGAAGCATTCGCGCACGGATGAGCTCCTGAGCGGGCATCTCGATCCTTGAATAGATCGCGTGCGATAGCCCGAAGACGACAGCGAGGTAGCCGAAGAGGAACAGGGGAGAATAAGCGGAGCCCTCCGGGACATGGGCCACGCCGCAAATGATCATCGCGAGTATTTGGAGCGGAAAATGGATGAGGTAGCTGGCGTAGGTGAGGTTGCCGAGCGCCATCGCCCCGTGGGCGAGCGCCTTGGGGAAGAGCCGTGACGCCGTCGCCAGAATGATCAACGCCGATGGAACACCGAGCTGCAGGATCCATTCGAGGTTCGCGCTCCTCTGAAACGCGGCGGCCGCGACAACGAGAAGCGCAGTCATCGGCAGCAGGGTCAGGTATTCCTTTCCGGGGCCGAGTCTCCTGCGGGACGCCCGAAAAATGCCGCAACTCAGGCCGCCCAGATAGAAGAAGAAGATGCAGCGGACGAGTATCGGCTCCGTACCCGTGTAATGGTTCGCCGCCACGCACATCACTAGGCAGACGCTCGTCAGAAACAGGCCGCTTCCCAGCCAGTACGAAACGCCGAAGAAGAATCCGTAGGCCAGAATCTCCAGGGAGACGCTCCATACGGGGGCGTTGAAGGAAAAACCGTCTTGGAACCCCCAGTAGGAGGCGAAAAAGAGGTTCAATAGGAAATGCTTCGCGTTGTTGATCTCGACGACGAAATAGGTCCCGTTGAGCCGGTAGTAGGTCCACTGCAGCCCGGCGACCAGCAACAGGGTCAGGAGATGAAGGGGATAGAGCCGGGAAAACCGCAGCCAAAAAAATTGCCGGAACGAAAGCCGCCTGTCGTTCAGCGTGTCATATCGGTAAAAGAAGACGAAACCCGACAGGCACCAAAACACCTCCACGGCGCGGGTTCCATAGTGATAGAACGGCGCGAAGGCCGCGAAGAGGGGCTGCTTTTCGTACGCATAGCCGCGGTAGGCGTAGCCGTGTATGAAAAAGTGATTGTAATGGGCCAGGAGGACGGCGAAGGCCGCTGCGAACCTCAGCAATTCGATCCCCGGAAGCCGCTCGGTTCTCACATCGGCCAGCAAGATGCGCTTTCTTTGATGTTGGCAACCCATTAAGGCTGCGGCCGGTCCGTCCCGAATCCCTGCGCGGTTGCGGGCTCGGCGGCACATGATCCTGGGCGCAGGCGGGTCCGAAGGGGATCCGCCGAAGAATCTTCCCGGCGGGCCCTCCGACGGTCTAGAATTGGCCGGAATTGAACTCCGAAGGACCCGAGATAACGTACATCTTCACGACCTTCCCGAAAACGACCGAGATGTTCCTGCAGCGGGAGATCGCGGCGCTCCGGGCGAAGGGAGTCAGGCTCCGGATCTACTCCATGTGGGGAGGCGGCGGGTCGTTCCGCGGCGTGGCGGTCGAGACGTTCAACAAGTGGAGGCTCCTCGAGCTCCTGTGGCTGATTCCCTACGAATGCTGGCGCAGGCCGGACCTCATGAAGCAGCTGCTCAGGGGCCTCGCGGCCCGCCGGGCGCCCTCCTGGATCAATTTCTGGGAGAACATGCTCGGAGCCGGTTTCGCGTGCGTCTACGCCCGGTCGTTCCGCCGGCATCCGCCGGCGCTCGTCCACGCGGCGTGGAGCGGGGGCCCCGCCACGGCGGCGTGGCTTCTCTGGCGGATGAACGGCAGCCGCTTCACGGCGGGCGCCCATGCCTACGATGTCTTCGAGCACGGGGGCGACTGGTGGCTCCGGGAAAAGCTGGAGCCGGCCCTGTTCGTCCACACGTCGACGGAGGTCGCACGAGAGGCCCTTGTCGCCCGGGGACTCCACGGGGGCAAGGTTGTCTGCATCCGCAGCGGCCTGGACCGGCTGCCTGCGCTGAAGCCGCTCCATGCCTCGCGGGCGCCCCTGCACCTGCTTTCCCTCGCGCGCCTTGTCGAGAAGAAGGGCATCGACCGCCAGCTTCGGATCTACGCCGCGCTCAAGGGCGCCGGCGTGCCGTTCAGGGCCAGGATCGTGGGCGACGGGCCCCTGCGGCCGAGGCTCGAGAAGCTGGCGGGGCACCTCGGCGTGGCGGACCTCGTCACCTTTGTGGGGCAGGTGCCCTCGCAGGAGGTATGGGGGCACCTGGACTGGTCCGATGTGCTCCTCCACACGGGCGTGGTGGCGCCGAGCGGCGACCGCGACGGGCTTCCCAATGTGATCGCCGAGGCGATGGCCGCCGGGGTGCCCGTGATCACGTCCCCGACCGCGGGAACGACCGAGGCGGTGAAGGACGGCGTCACCGGCATCGTTCTTCCCGTGGAACATCCCGACGCCTGGGTGGCTGCCCTGCGGCGGCTCTCCGCGGACGACGCCTACTGTGAGACGCTCCGGCGCAACGCCAGGATCTGGGTCGAGGCGAACTTCGACGTGCGCGCCAACACCGACAGGCTCCTCGAGCGGCTCCAGGCGGCCGCGTCCCCATGATCTTCCTCGACACGACGAGCGCGTCCTCGTGGAAGCACGCCTCCGGCCTCGCGCGGGTGAGCCGCAGGCTGAAGGAGGAGCTGGGGGAGGCGGCGACGGGATCGCGCTGGCCGGAAATCTCCACGCAGCCGGCGAGGTCCGACTGGATCCTGACGCCGGAGCTTTTTTCGGAGGCGGAGCGGCCGGGGTTCACGGCCTTCCTCGCCCGTCGTCCCTGCAGGATCGCCGCGATCTACCACGACGCCATTCCCATCAAGTTCCCGGACATCACATGGCCCCGGAGCGTGGAGCGCCATCCCTCCTACATGAAGCTGCTGGCGCGGTTCGACCGCGTCTGGGCCGTGTCGTCGGCCAGCCGCGAGGAATTGCTCGGCTTCTGGAAATGGCAGGGGATCGCGAGCCCCCCGCCCGTCGAAGTCATCGCCCTCGGGGCGGACTGGAAGGGCATACCCAGGGGGGGGGAGGGGGCCGGAGCGGCGGCGCCGGTGCCGAGGATCGTCTCCATCGGCATCCTCGAGCCGAGAAAGAACCAGTCCGTGATCCTCGACGCCTGCGCCGCCCTCCGCCTCGAGGGGATCGCGATGGAGCTTCACCTCGTCGGGCGGCTCAACCCGCATTTCGGCACGCCGATCGCGCACAAGGTAGCGGCGATGGCGTCGGAGTGGGAGCAGCTCCACTACCACTCCAGGATGGGGGACGCCCAACTGGCGGCCCTGGTCCGCTCGGCGCGCGCGACGGCGTTTGCGTCGATCGCTGAGGGCTATGGCCTTCCGCTCCTCGAGTCCCTCTGGCTCGGCACGCCCTGCGTCTGCAGCGACATCGCGCCCCAGCTCGAGAACGCTGGCGCAGGCGGCTGCTCGGTGGTCGCCGGCAACAGCCTTGCGGGCTGGGTCGACGGGCTGCGCCGGATACTCACGGACGACGGGTACCATGCGCGCCTGGCGGGGGAAGCCGCGAGCCGGCCGCTTCCCACGTGGGCCGGGACGGCGAGGGTCCTTCGCGAGGCCCTCGCCTGAGGGCGGCGCCTACAGCTTCTTGGCGGCGTAGGCCATGGCGGCCGCAATCTTCTCAAGCTGCTCATCCGTGTGCATCGCCGAGACGGCGGTGCGGATGAGGTCCTTGCCGGTCGGAACCGCGGGCGAGGTCGCCATGACGGTGAAAATGCCCTTTTCGATGAGGGCCTTCCAGAACGGGTAGACGCGCTCCTTGGAGCCGAGGACGATGGGAACGGCGGGGGTCTCGCTCTCCCAGGTGTCGAAACCCAGGCCCTTCAGCATGGCGCGGTACTTCTTCGTGTTGGACCAGAGCTTCTCGAGGTGCTGGGGCTCCGTCTGCATGATCTCGAGCGAGGCCTGGGCGCAGGCCGCCTGGCTCGGGCTGATCGCCGCGCTGAAGATCGTCTGCTTGGAATGGGTGCGCAGGAAGTCGATGACGTCCTTGGAGGCGGCGACAAAGCCGCCCGTGCTGGCGAGCGACTTGGAGAGGCTGCCGCAGATGACGTCGACGCTGTCGTTGAGGCCGAAGTGGTCGACCGTCCCTCGGCCCTGGCGGCCCAGGACCCCGAATCCGTGGGCGTCGTCGAGGACCGTGAAGCAGCCGTGCTCCTCCGCGATCTCGCTCAATTCCGGCAGGCGGGCGATGTGCCCCTCCATGGAGTACACGCCCTCGATCACCAGCATCTTTGGGGCGGCCGGGTTGGCCGTGGCGATCACTTCCCTGAGGTCGTCGGGATTGTTGTGGGAGAACCGCTCGACGGTGGCGTTGGAGAGGCGGATCCCGTCCCAGAGGCACGAATGGACGTTCTTGTCGGCAAGGATGACGTCGCCCTTCTGGGCGAACGCCGCGACGCTGGAGAGGCAGGACAGGTATCCCGCGGCGTGGATGTGGCACGCCTCGCGCCCCAGGAACGTCGCCATCTTCTGCTCCAGTTCCAGGTGGTAGGTGCGGGACCCGTTCGAGGGCCTCGCGCCCGTCGTGCTCGTTCCCCATTTGAGAAGCGCCGCGCGCCCCGCCTCGACGACCTTCGGGTGGAAGGACAGGCCCAGGTAGTCGTTGCTCGAGAGCATGATCATTTCGCGGCCATCCAGGTGGATAGTCGTGCCCTTCTGGGCATCCATGGCGTGGTAGAACGGCGCGTATCGCAGCCGCATCTTGGTCGAGTAATCTTCGCTGCAGCGGCCTAAGATGGGCTTCTTGTTCTTTAGGAATAAGGTGATCGCCATGCGCGGTCGACCCTAAGAGCGAAGCGGGCGTTTGCAAACGCAAATGGGACGGGCCTAGGCCCCCGGCAATCAACGCATTCTACTGCTTTCCTGCCTCCCGCTTGAGCGTGCCCATCCAGTCGAGAAGTTCCGCGGCGTAGCGGGCCCAGCTCTTGAACCGTCGCCCGAGAGCCGCCGCTTCCAGCGTCGCCAGATCAAACGGGGAGGCAAGGAGGGCGCCCATGGCGGCTGCGATTTCGCCGGAGCCGGCCGCGCCCAGGCTGGCGCAGCCCCCGCCCCGCGCGATCTCGCCAATGGCGCCCTCCGTCCGGCACACACAGGCCCTTCCGCGGACCAGGCTCTCGGCGACGGGCAATCCGAATCCCTCGGAAAGGGAGGGGTAGACCGTGAACGCGCATTCGCGGTAGGCCGCTTCCAGCTCCGCGTCGTCCGCGGGGCCGGCGTACCGTATGGGCCTGCCCCCTGATCGCAGCCGATCGATCCTTGAAAGCGCCTGCGCCCCGGTCTCGGCGTTTGCGAGCCCGACCAGGCGCAGCTCAAACCGGGCGCCCTGAGCCCAGAGCGTTTCGCAGGCCTCAAGGAGGGCGAGGTGGTTTTTTCGGCCCTCCAGGCTCCCGACGCAGAGGACCGTCGGGACCTCGCCGGACGGGGCCGCACGCGGAGCAGCCGGGGGGACGTCAATTCCAAGGGGGATCGCGGCCACGGGGGGCGTCGCGGAGACACCGAGCCAGGCCCAGTAGCCGAGCAGGCAGCTTCGGGAGGCCTCGGAAACGGCCGCCACGCCGTCGAATTGGAGGAGCTCCCGCAGGTACGAGGGAAAGCGCCCCACCGTGGAACGGGGGGCGAATTCCGGGAACTGGAGCGCGAGGGCATCGTGAAACAGGGCCACGCGCGGGCCGGAACTCGCGGCGAAGAGTCCCGGAAGCGCACCGGCGACCTCGGCGGAAAAGATCTCCGGCAGGATGACGCCCGAGGGCGCGCCCGACCCGTCGGGCGGCCCGGCAAGGCGGGAGGACCTGCCGGTCATGCGCCTGAGGCGGCCCCGCAGGCGCGCCGAGAGCGGCCAGCGCGAGCCGCGTCCGGGCGCCGGGGCCGCTGCCTCCAGATTGCGCTCTTCCCACGCCTCCAGCGGGCGCCACGCGTCTTCGAAAGGATCGAAGCAGACGGCGGTGGACCTTCCCGACAATTCCCGGTCGAGCGCCCGCGCGACCCGCTGGACACCCGTGCGGGCCCGGGTGTGGCTCGTATGGGAAAGGTCGAGGAAAAGGGGGCCGGCCACGGGAATCAGGATTTGGGGGCGTCGAAGTCGCGCCTCATGATCAGCACATTGCCCACCGCTCCGGCGTGGCTCCAATGGCCGGGCATCCGCCTGTCGAGGACATGCGACTCATCGACCTCAAACGGAAAAAGCACGGCGTAGAGCGGCCTCCTGGAACTGCGTATCGCCGCTTCGATTCTTCCCACGTTTCCCGAGTTGACAAAGTCCCAGCGTATGAACGTGAAGTCCGTGTAGTAGAAAATCGCGCCGCTGGCCTGCATCGTCACGCATATCGCATCCCCGGGGACGTTCTTCGCCATCCAGTCGGTGATCCGCTCATATTGGTGCTCTGTCCTTCCGATGGCGAAGGGATGCAGGTAATGGCTGAGACATCCGGAGCACGCCGCGACGAGCGCCAGCGCTGCCGCCAGCGTCAGGGGCGCCAGGTCGGCGACGGGGCGGCCGGGTCCCCGCGCGCACAGCCTGCGAAGGACGAGCAGGGACCCCACCACGATGGGCGGGACCGCCGGGAGCAGGAAGCGCAGGTACCACCATGTCTCGTGGGTGCAGAGGTAGGCGGAATAGAACGCGGCAAAGGGGAGGATCCAGGCACCGAGGAGCCAGCGGGTGTGGGCGCGCACCGAGGCCAGCCAGGGCAGGCCGGCGCACAGCGCGACGACGGGCGTGAAGAGGGCGGGAATCCAGACCGCGTAGTGCAGCAGGGTCGGGCGCACGAACCGCACGCCGAAATTCCCCGACGCATCGCCGTAGCCGGTCGCCCCGACGCTCCCATAGGCCGCGAGGCTGTGGGCCCCGAAAAACGCCGCGCCGGGAAGGCCGCCTAGCACAAAGAGCAGCCAGCGCCGGGGGGACATGCCGAGCGCGACGGCGACGGGCAAGAATGCGAGGGTGTTCGCCGGCCTCAGGAGGACGTCCACGGACATGGCGGCGCCTGCGGCCAGCGCCCAAGCGGGACGCTGGTGGCTCTTCAACGCCGCAAGCACGGCAAGTGTCGTCCAGGCGAGGGAGGGCACGTCGCTCATCGCCATGAGCGACATGAGGAGGTAGAGGGGGCTGGCGGCGACAACCGCGGCTCCAAGGACGGACCATTTGCGCCCCAGGCCGAGCATCCTGCCCAGGGCGTAGGTCGCGACGATGCCGGCGATCGCATGGAGGATCGCAGCCGTGTCGCCCGCATATCGCCACCCGGCGAGGGGTCTCAGGGCGACGACGAAGAGCGAGAAACCGGCGGGGTAGGTGGGCACCATGCCATCGCCGTCCGGGGCGGGCTTGAACCCCAGGGGGACGTAGAGGAAGGGCGGCATGTCCGCCCGGGGCAGCCCCGGAATGGTCCGGGGCTGGACGTGCACGTGACCGGCCGCGAGGAGTCGCGCCTGGTTCATGTAGCCCGAGGAGTCGGAGCCGCCCGCCACTGCACCCTCGTTCCGGGCCAGCAGCACGGCGTAGAGGACCAGGGCGAAGGCCGCCATCGCTGCGGCTGCGCGGCCCCACGGCGCACGGGCCTGGGAGGTCTGGTCTTGGGGAAAATCCATACTTGCTTTGGAAGGGAGGGGAGAGTGGTTTGTCCCCTTTAGGTGTCTGGACTCAAATCATTTCTACACGAGAGGGCCAAGGCGCTGCGGTGGCTGGCGTGCGGTTTTGCGGTCGCGCTCTTCGTCTGGAGCATGGCCTTCTTTTACCTCCCTGGGCAGGGGTTCACCTACCTGATACAGTTCGGGGCGCTCGAGCACGGCCGCTACCTGCCCGAGATCAAGGCGGTCAACCATTACGAGATGCCGGAGTCGCCCGGCTATGATTCCCAATGGTATGCCCAGATTGCAGTCCATCCGCGGCTGAGCGACCCGGCGCTGAAGAAGGCGGTGGACAGCCTTCCCTACAGGGCCCGGCGGATCCTGTTCCTTTGGACGGCTTGGGCCCTCGGCGGCGGGAGACCGGCGCTCGTGGTCAACATTTACGCGGTGCAAAACATCGTATGCTGGTTCCTGCTCGCCCTGCTTCTTCTGCGGTGGTTTCCTCCCCTGAACTGGGGCAACTGCTTCAGATGGGCGGCGACGCTCTTCTCGTTCGGCCTCATATTCAGCGTCCGGGGGGCCCTCCTGGACGGACCGAGCCTCCTCATGGTCGCCCTCGGCATGGCGCTCATCGAGTCCGGGCGCGAGGGGCTCGGAGCCGTTGTCATGGGCGTCTCCGGCCTTGGCAAGGACACGAGCATCCTCTGCGGCGCGGCGCTGCGCCCTGCCGCGCTGAGGAACCCCGGCACCTGGGCGCCATGGCTTGCGCGGTGCGCCGTCATTGCGCTCCCCCTCGCCGCATGGATGTTCTACCTGCGGCTGCACCTGGGTCACGGGGATGACATCGGGGCCCGCAATTTCTCGGGTCCCTTCGGCGGGCTGATGAACAAGGTGCAGGACACTGTCTCGAGCCTGATCGCGGACCGCCATTATCCGTTCGGCACCGTGACGAAGTACGACGCGCTCGTCCTCGTCGGCCTCCTGGCGCAGTTCTCGTTCTTCGCCTTCCGGTTTCGTTGGCGCGATCCCTGGTGGCGCGTCGGCGCCTGCTACGCCGTCCTGATGATCTTCCTCGGCGATGCGGTGTGGGAGAATTACCCGTCGGCCGCCGCCCGCGTCCTGCTTCCCATGACGCTCGCCTTCAATGTGAGCGTGCCGCGCAAGGGCTGGTGGCCCCTCGTGCTGATCCTCGGAAACCTGGGGGTATTCGCCTCGGCTGACCTGCTGAAGCCCCCCGGCAGGGAGAGCTTTGTGGTGGAGGGGCCGAAGGAGCTCAGGGTGAACCCGAAGGACGGCAGAGCCGTCGAGGCGATCTTCGGCCCGCACAACTGGTGGAGGCCTGAAAAGTCCCGCTGGAACTACTTCCGCTGGAGCATGGGCGACAGCTCGGTGGCCCTCCATAACCCGCAGCCCTTTCCGATCGTGGCTGATGTCACCTTCAAGCTGAGGGCGGTGGACCAGCGCGCCGCAATCGTCCTTCTCGGCGGCAGGGTCGTCTGGCAGGGGATGCTCGCGCCCGCCGAAGTCCGGTCGGCGACCCTTGCCGACCTGGTGCTGCCACCGGGGGACACGGTCCTCCTCTTCCGCAGCGACCGTCCGGCCGCTTTCCCGGGCAGCAACGACCGACGCCGTCTGACCTTCATGGTGAGGGACCTTGAGATTGACCTGAAGGGGCGGCGCTGAACTCTCGCGGGATATCCGGCGCCCGGAATCGGCGACGCCCCCCGGCCGGCGATCGCCGGCGGATTTGGGCTGATTTTGCGATCCACTAGCGGATCCCGCCGGACGAATTGTCATCCCCTCTATTCCCCGAGGCCTCTCGGCTCCCTTTTTCGCGGCTGCGCAAATCGCTTGAACCCGAACGACTTTAGCATTGCCTTTGACCGCTGGGCGAGGGTCCGCCGGCGGGTTCCAGCGTGATATTTACCACATATTGGTTCCATGTGTTTGCGATCGTCGTCGTCGCAACATACTGGCTGTTGCGGCGTCAGGGGCCGCGTCTCTGGTTCCTCGGCCTGGCCTGCTTGGTTTTCCACTTCCATTTCGCGGGCCCGGCGGGGATGGCCCCGATCATCGCGCTGATGATCGCGACCTTTCTTGCGGGCCGCAACGGAACGCGCTGGGCCTGCAACGCTGCCATGGCCCTCTGCGTGGGCACCCTCTGCTTCTACAAGTACGCCCTGTTTTTCATATCCGCGGCTGTCCACCCCCTGAGCCCCGCGATCGCGGCCCAGTTCTCCCAGACGACCGTGTCGATCCTGCCCGAACTTCCCCCCCTCGGGATAAGTTTCTTCACCTTCGAGTTCGTCCACTACCTGTTCGAGGTGAGTCGGGGGGGCGAGCCCATCCGGTCGCCGCTCAAGTTCCTGCTGTTCGCAATCTTATTACCCTCCCTTGTTGCGGGACCCATCAA
>Ga0302326_10022661_pt1 | contig 12831 bp, 6 predicted proteins | sample Palsa_T0_3_FD_202264 | JGI IMG/M metagenome (GOLD analysis project Ga0302326, IMG submission 202264) | Peat permafrost microbial communities from Stordalen Mire near Abisko, Sweden - Palsa_T0_3 | ecosystem: Environmental > Terrestrial > Soil > Palsa > Peat permafrost | place: Sweden: Abisko... | reverse complement strand
TTCAACCAGCATGATTACCAGCATGCTGCCCAGGTGCTGAAGAAAGGACTCGATCTCAACCCCGACATGCCGACGGCTTCTGCCTTGCTGGGCCTGAGCGATCTGGAACTGGGCGAAGACGAAAAGGCAGAACCGCTACTGGAAGGCGCAGTAAACGCCAATGCAAACGACGATACCGCGGTGATGGCTCTGGCGCGTGCGCTCATCCATCTCAGGAAATATGACCAGGCTACTCCCTATCTCAGGAGCTATCTGGAACGCCATCCGCAGGATCAGCAAGCCTGGTATCTGTTGGGCAAAACCTACCTTCAGCTGTCTCAGGATGCCCTGGGCAAGATTAATCAGATCGATCCAAACTCCGTGGTCGCGCACGAAATCGCCGGCGAAATCGACGAGAGCATGCACAACTACGACGGGGCATTGGTGGAGTACAAGAAGGCCGTGGATTTGGCGCCCCAGCAGCCGGGGACACACATGCACATGGCTGATACGTTTTCGACGATGGGGAAGTGGGATTCTGCGCAGACGGAATTCAAAGCGGAGCTGGCCAACGACCCCAACAACTGCACTGCCCGATGGATGCTGGCCAACGCCACCCTGGAGGCCAGTGGCTCCACAGAAGATGCTCTGTCGGGTTTGAATCAGGCGATCGAGCGCTGCCCAAACCTCATGCAAGCGCGTGTGGACCGAGGGCGCGCACTGATCAAGCTGAACCGGCAAAAGGAAGCATTACCCGATCTGCTGATGGCGGAAAAGGACAGCCCGAAGGAACCCTCGATCCATTTTCTTTTGTCCCAGGTGTACAAGGCAGGGGGACAGGCGGCCGAGGCGCAACAGGAACTGCGCACGTATGCCCAGCTTCAACGGGAAGCGAGCGAAGCAGTGGCGGGACAAGCAAGCGATGCCATCTCCATCAAGAGCACGGCGCATTAGAAGCAGCGGTTTAGCAACCGCGCGATCCTATGCCTGGCGCAGTTCTGCATTCTGCTTCGCGGGATTGCTTGTTCTGTTTTCTTGCGAATCCGTGCTCTGCGCCCAACAAACCCCGATGGCCAGCCAACAAGGGGGCTCCAGCACCGCCGGGGTACATGCACCCATCCATGATTCGGAAAATCGGCCTATCACCGCGGGAGGAACCGTAGAGAAGGGTCCGGTCGTTTTCGAGGACATTTCGCGTACATCCGGCCTCGCCACGTGGAAATACATGGGTGGGACGCCGGCGAAGGCACTGATTGTCGAGTCGCTGGGAGGCGGAGTCGCCCTGCTCGACTACGACAACGACGGCTGGCTCGATATTTACCTGGTCAACGGTATGACCTACGATGCGCGGAGCGGCAAAGCTCCCTCGCCCCATGCAGCGCTGTTTCATAACAACCACGATGGCACATTTACCAACGTCGCGGAAAAAGCAGGCGTGACCAACGATCGTTGGGGAGTGGGTGTTGCCGTTGGCGATTACGACAATGATGGGTGGCCGGACCTGTATGTCACCAACGTAGGCAAAAACCGGCTCTTCCATAACAATCACGACGGCACATTCACCGATATGGCGGAGAAAGCCGGTGTCGCGTTGGGCACATGGTCCACAGGTCCGACATTCGGCGACTACGACGGCGATGGAAAGCTGGACCTGTTTGTTCCGGGGTATGCCTACTACGACTTCAACGATCCTCCGGCGGCCGGTTCCAAGTGGGTCGTCTCTAACTTTTGCCAGTTTCGTGGCATCAGTGTCTTCTGTGGCCCAAGAGGGCTGAAAGGCGAGCATGACCACCTCTTTCACAACAACGGCGACGGCACCTTTACCGATGTGAGTGTCCAGGCGAAGGTGGCCGACGCGCCTGGCTATTTCGGGCTTGCATCCGTGTTTGCGGATCTCAACGGGGATGGCCGTCCAGAACTGCTGGTCGCCGACGATTCGACGCCGAACTATCTCTACCGAAACAAGGGGGACGGGACGTTTGAAGATTTTAGTTTCGAATCGGGCTACGACGTGAACGGAGAAGGCCGCGAGACGGCGAGCATGGGGATCGCACTGGGGGATTACGAGAATAAGGGAAGGCTCGACATTTTGAACACGACTTTCTCCGATGACTACAAGGTTCTCTATCGCAACGATGGCGATCTGGTTTTCACCGACGTAAGCCGCGATGCCGGCCTGTCCGTGGCGACGATTCCCTTTTTGAGCTGGGGTGACGGGTTTATCGACTACGACAACGATGGATGGAAGGACATTTTTATTGCCAGCGGCCACGTATATCCTGAGGTCGATCGGCACGACTGGGGCACCAGCTTTGCCGAACGCCCGCTTCTGTTCAGGAATGTTTCAGGAAAGAAGTTCGAGCTGGTACCGGCGGTCAAAGGTACCGGGCTGGCGGTGGTTATTCCTGCGCGGGGCGCCGCTTTTGGAGATCTTTTCAACGACGGCAAGATCGATGTTGTGCTGAACAACCTCGATGCACCCCCCACCCTCTTGCGCAACGTCGACGACGATCACCATCACTGGATCGAATTCAGACTGGTGGGAGGGCCGAAGAGCCCGCGCGACGCTGTTGGCGCGACCGTGTATCTGACATCTTCCAACCAAACGCAGCGCGGAGACGTTCTCAGCGGTGGAAGCTTCGCATCTTCAAATGATCTCCGGGTGCACTTTGGGTTAGGCGACGCCAGGAGCGTGGATGCTACCGAGATCCACTGGCCTGGTGGTGCGGTCGAAAAGATACGAGTGCCCGCGGTCGATCGCATCTACACTGTCGAGGAAGGCAAAGGCGTTACCAGTGAACTTTGTGCATCCTGCCCCGCGCAGAAGCCGTTGCTTCCTGCGGTCAAGCCGGGCGAAGCGAAATAGCCGGATGGCTCTCTTCCCTGCCCCTTCCGGCAATCCTTCTCCGGACGCCACGAAATCCATTCGCAGGTTGGCGGCGCTGGTCGCGATCGGGCTGTGTTGTGGAGTTTCAGGGACCGCGCAGCAACCGCCGGTGAACGTGGCCACAGCGGTGAGCACTGCGGACGCCAGTTGCGGCACGTGCCACAAGGAGATACTGCAAAACTATCTGGCGACGCCGATGGCGAACGCGAGCGGCCTGGCGGTGGATAGGTTAAAGACCGGACGCTTTGAGTACAAACCCTCCGGCGTGCAATACAGCCTGTCGCTCGAAGGCTCGCAACTGATGCTGTCTTACCAGGATCTGAAAGACCCGGGGATCGCTGCCCGGTGGAAGCTTGAATATTTTCTGGGGTCCGGGCATCTTGGCCTGACCTACTTGTACTCACTGGACGGCTATCTTTTCGAGTCTCCCATTGCGTACTACGCTGCTTCCGGGGGCCTGGACTTGAAGCCGGGCCTCGACTCCATGCAGCAGGCACCCCCGGGGCTGCCGGTTCAGGCGGAGTGCCTGCGCTGCCATATGAGCGCGGTACAGCATAGCGATGCCGGCACCATCAATCGTTACAGTGGCCTTCCCTTCCTCCATTCGGGCATCACCTGCGAGAGCTGCCATGGAGATACGCGGCAACATGTCGCGACCGCGGGCAAGGCGGGATTGATTAACCCTGCGAAGCTCGATGCCGTGCGGCGGGATTCTGTTTGCATCAGCTGCCACCTGGAGGGAGATGTCTCGGTCGAGCGTGCGGGGCACTCGGCGCTCGACTTCAAAGCGGGGGATTCCATCTCTGACTACCTGGCCTACTTTGTTTACAGCGGCCAGGGCGCGACCAAGCGTGGTGTGAGCGAAGTGGAGCAACTGGGCCAGAGCGTGTGCAAGCGAACGAGTGGCGACGCGATGTCGTGTATGAGCTGCCACGATCCCCATTATTCCCCCAAGCCGCAGGAGCAAGCGGCGTTTTACCGAAAGAAGTGTCTCGCCTGTCACACCGGGGCTACATTCGCGACTGCGCATCATGCGGATAACCCTGATTGCACGAGCTGTCACATGCCGCGGAGCGGTGCGGAGAATATACCCCACGTGGCGTGGACGGATCACCGCATCCTGAAGATTCCAGAACATCAAGAAATCGCCGCAAGCGGGGCGACGGTGGTCGGCGGGGACACGCTGGTCCCGGTCTTTTCGCCAAATATAACCGCGCGAGATACAGGACTCGCCTACTACAAGGGGCTGCTCGAGGGGAACTTCGCGCTGCAGCAAAAGGCTTACGAGGGGTTAGAGGCCATCAAGCCCACATTGCCGGGGGACGAGGACGCCCTGGTTGCGCTGGGCATACTGAGTGTGGAACGCGGAGATTACAAACCGGCACAGGAATTGTTGCAGGAAGTTCTCAAGCTGGACCCGCGCAATCTGATTGCTATTTCGAACCTGGGCACGTTGCTGGCTAAATCAGGTGATTTGCCGGGCGCGATCTCGCTTTGGCGGCCGGCATTCGAACGAAATGAGGATGTTGCCGGGCTGGCAAAGAACCTCGCCCAGGTGGAATGCATTGCGGGTGACCCAGCGGCGGCGCGCACTACCCTCGAAAAAACGCTTCGTTACAACCCCGGACTCCGCGATGTTCGCCAGATGCTGTCGCGCCTGCCTGATTGCTCCCCGCGAAAGCAGTAGGCCAGTTTCCGATAGCCGCTCCGGCGCGACATTGCCGGATATGAAGAAGAAGATCTCGAAGCGCTTTGAGGACTGCGCCGGCAGCTGCGGTTTCGCATGGTGGGAACGTTTCCACCCCTCCATCCTTTTTGTGTATAATTCGCGAGTCTGTTTATCACTCGGCCAAGAAATATCTACCGCAAGACTTCGGGGAGACCACCGCGTGTTCACCGCACTGACTCGTTTGCAAGTACACCCTACGCATAAGCTCCTGGCGTTCGCGCTCCTTTGCCCTGTGCTGGTCTTTCTGCCCCCCGGCGCGCAAGCGCAAGGGGATTCTGTGGTGCAGCAGGCGAAGCAGGCGGTCGGGACCCTCTCCGCTCCCTCTCAGCAGGTGATCGATAGGTTGTCGAAGCTGAATCAGCTTCCAGGAGCCGAGTGGCGCTTCCATGCTGGGGACCTGGAGCACGGCGAGGCCGTAGATCTCGACGACAGCAGTTGGGAAGTCGTGAAGCCACGTTCGCTGGCTCCGACCGAAGCCGTGTGGTATCGCCGCCTGATCGAGGTGCCGAAGACCCTGAACGGCTATGACCTGACAGGCACCCGGATTTGGTTCCACTTTCTGGCCTCCGCAAACGACCCGCTGCCGGAGATCATCTACTTCAATGGCCGGCGCGTTGCGCTGGGCGAGGACCTGGAATCGATCGTTCTATTCGAACAGGCGAAGCCGGGCGATAAGATTCTAGTTGCCGTCAAGCTTTTGAAGACGATCGACAAAAAGCGCTTCGAAGGCGCGGAAATGAAAATTGATTTCTCGTCGAATCGTCCCGATCCCAATGACATGCTGCTGGAGTTTCTTTCCGCTACCTTGCTGGTGCCCTCTCTTGGGAGCGATCCGGCGCAGGGAAAAGCAACACTCGAGACGGCGATAGGAGCGGTGGATCTGAAGGCGCTGGATGACGCAAACCAGGAGAAATTTGATGCATCGTTGCGCGCGGCACAAACCGATCTGGAACCGCTGAAGCCGGCCTTCCAACAGGCGACTTTCCATTTGACCGGAAACTCGCATATCGATGCGGCGTGGCTCTGGCCGTGGACGGAGACGGTCGAAGCAGTGCGGCGAACGTTTGGAACCGCGCTGCAGTTGATGAACGAATACCCCAACTACACCTACACCCAGTCCGCGGCACAGTACAACGTGTGGATGGCAGACAAGTATCCGGAGATGAACGACGCAATCAAACAGCGCATCAAGGAAGGCCGCTGGGAAATCGTCGGAGGCATGTGGGTCGAGCCCGATCTCAATATGCCGGATGGCGAGTCGCTGGTGCGGCAGCTGTTGATTGGCAAGCGGACCTATAAGGACCTGTACGGTGTGGATGTGCGGATCGGATGGAATCCCGACTCATTCGGATACAGTTGGCAACTGCCACAGATCTATAAGAAGTCGGGCGTGGATTATTTTGTAACCCAAAAGATGGCGTGGAACGAAACCAATAAGCTGCCTTTCAAGCTTTTCTGGTGGGAATCCCCCGATGGAAGCAAGGTGCTTACCTACTTTCCCCATGATTATGCCAATGACAATTTGAATCCGGTGCGTTTATCCGCGGATCTGGCCACGGCGCGCAAGCAGTCGCCAGGAATGTTGGAAATGATGGATCTGTACGGAGTGGGGGATCACGGTGGCGGTCCAACACGGGCGGTCCTGGACGAAGGGCAGCATTGGATGGAACCGAATAAGGTCATGCCGCAGATGAAATTCGGGATTGCGCAAACCTACTTCACCAGTGTTGAAGGCAAGCTGGCTGCGGACTCGAAGTTGTGGAACTACGAGTCGATCGCCAAGGGTTACCAGGAGGCACCTGCGCCCACGGGCCAAATCAGTATTCCTACGTGGGATGATGAACTCTATTTCGAATATCACCGTGGGGTGGCAACCACGCAATCCAACCACAAGCGCAATATGCGAGAGAGCGAAGAGTGGGTCCTGAACGCAGAGAAATACTCTTCCCTGGCGTGGCTCGATGGTCAGGCGTATCCCGGCTCGGAGTTGAATGACGCGTGGAAGAAGATCCTGTTCAACCAGTTCCACGACCTGGCGGCGGGCTCGGGGATTGGGATCATCTATAAAGACGCGCAAAAAGATTACGACGATGTGCGCTGGGCGACGAACGAAGCTTCGAGCCACGCCTTGCACACGATCCAGGCGGAGATCAACACGCGCATAGCGGGGGAAGTCCCGATCCTGGTGTTTAACCCGCTGGCCTGGCAACGCTCGGACCTGGCGATGGTGGATGTCGAGATGCCGTCTGCAACTCCGAACGGGGTGTCGGTACTGGACGCGCAGAACCGGGTGGTGCCGTCGGAGGCGCTTTCGAGCAACGGCAAGACGAGCAGCTACCACTTGCTCGTGCAGGCGAAGGACGTTCCGTCACTGGGCTACTCGCTGCTACACGTGGTGCCGGGCAAGCGGCCATTTACGAGCGATCTTAAGGCCAGCGGAACGACGATCGAGAACGCAGCGCTGAAGGTTACGGTGGATCCGCAAACAGGTTGCATTACGAGCCTGTTTGACAAGAAGGCGAACTTTGAGACATTGGCGCCCGGGGCCTGCGGCAACGAACTGACTGCCTTCAAGGACACGCCGAAAGAGTACGACGCGTGGAATATCGATGCGGACTTCGACCAGGTCTTCACCAAGTTGGATAAGGCCGACTCAGTGGAGTTGGTGGAGAAGGGACCGCTGGAAGCGGCGATTCGAGTGACGCACTCATTCCAGAGCTCGAAGTTCGTGCAGGACATCACGCTTTACAACGGGGTGGACCGGGTCGATGTGGTCAACGATATCGACTGGCATGAAACGCACATTCTGCTCAAGGCAGCCTTTCCGTTGGCCGCCTCAAGCAGCAAAGCGACCTATGAAATTCCTTATGGTTCGATCGACCGGCCGACGACACGAAATAATAGTTGGGAGAATGCCAAGTTCGAAGTGCCGGCGCTGCGATGGGCAGACGAGGGTGACGGGCAGCATGGCTTTAGCGTGATCAACGAGTCAAAATACGGCTACGACGCCAAGGGCAATGTGTTGCGCATTTCGCTGCTGCGCTCGCCGACCTATCCGGACCCCAACGCGGATCGCGGACATCACCACTTCACGTATGCGCTCTATCCCCACACAGGAGACTGGAAGCAGGCTCTGACAGTACGGCGGGGCTATGACTTCAACTACAAGCTCAAGGCCATCCAGGTGGAAGCGCACAGCGGAACACTGCCTGCGGAGCACGCCTTCGTGACGGTACAGCCGGAGAACGTTGTGCTAACCGCCATGAAGAAAACCGAAGACGGCAACGGGTTGATCCTGCGTCTGTATGAGTGGGCGGGCAAGAGCGGGGATGTGCAGATTCACCTTCCGCAAGGCGCGACTGCAGCGACAGTTACCAACATGATGGAGCAGCCGGAGGGATCGCCTTTGACGGTGACGGGAACAGATCAGGTTGCAGCGCCGATCAAACCTTATGAGATCCTCACTCTGCGTGTGGATTACCCTCACGCTACCCAGTAGCGGGGTGCGGGGAAAGGCCTTGAAGCACTTCTCCCTTCCACGAACTGGGGTGCCCCATATCTCGCTCGTTTTTCGCGAGATGTGGGATACCGCGAATCTGGACCTCCCGCCTGCAAATCGAGATGCCGAGGCTGAGTAGAGGGTAAAAAACATCGAATTAAGTTCTGTGGTATCCCACATCTCGCGAAAAACGAGCGAGATATGGGGCACCCGAGTTCCGTGGTAGGGAAAATTCCTAAAAGCTAGCAATGCGGCACGGCTAAAGCCGTGCCCTGATACAAAGCCGTGGGCCTGCAGTTCAACTGAGTCTAATTGGTTCCGATTTTGCAACCGCAAGAGTTGCGCAGCACCAGTTGGTTTTCCAGTTTGATGTGTTGCGGCCTGGCTTTCTCGCCCTGGGAGCCCTTGCCCCGATTAGGTTTGACGAGTTGATCGAAGAGCAGTCCGGCCGCAATCCTGCCTACATCTTCGCCGGGTTGGCGTACGACGCTGATGGATGGACGAAGCGTCGCAGCAAGTTCGAAATCATCAAATCCAATGAGTGCTACCTTCCTGGGAATGTTGATGTTCAGCTTTTGAAATACTTCGCAGGCGTAAATCGTGACTAAATTCTTCAAGGCAAAGACTGCGTCCGGCGGGTTCGAGGAATAAAAGTGGCTTTCGATCGCGGCCTTCGCCGACTCGTAGTCCTTCACGGAAGTATCGACGATGGCATCGAGTTTGCCTTGCTTGACAGCCTCTTTATACCCGCGAATGCGCTCTTTGATTGTATATAGATCGATTTCTCCGCCCAGACACAGAATTCGCTTGCATCCATGCATGATCAAGTGCTGCGTCGCATCTCTCGCGCCCTTGTAGTTGTTGCTGACCACGCTGGACACGGCGGAATCATACAAGGGCCGGTCGAAGGTGACGCTGGGGGTGGAGAGTTTATCGAGCATGCTTGCGAGGCTGCGATTCTCCGATTGGGCCGGAGCGAATATGAGACCATCCGTGCGGTGACGGATGAGGACGTTCAGATTCTCGAGTTCAACGGTTGGTTCATTATTGGAAACGGTTACGATGAGAAGCGAGTCATGAGCGCGTGCGATCTCCTGAACTGCTCCGGCGACAATCGAGAAAAATGAGTCTGCGATGCTGGGAACGATGAGCCCGATGGTCTTGGTTCGCTCTCCCTTAAGGATGCGCGCGGCCTGGTTTGGCTGATAACCAAGCTCTTCGATTACGGCTTGAACCCGCGCCAGCGTTTCCTGGCTGACCCGTTCGCCGCCATTGATGACTCGCGAGACCGTAGTTGTTCCAACGCCGGCTGCTCGAGCTACGTCGGTCAGCGTTGCATGCGAAGATTGTTTCTTCATCTAAAAGGAATGCCGGCAGGATTCAATCGCTAACTGCATGGAGTATACCTTGTCTGGATGAAGCTCGAAGATGCGGGATTCGTTTTTCTTGCTGCCGTAAACATCCGATCGAACAAGCGCGTGACTTCTCAGCTCTCATCATTTCGCGGCCGGAGACGAAGAAGGTTCGTCAACCACCAGCACACGGTCCCCGGAAATATTTTTGAGCGTTTGCGTCACTCCGCTGGGCCAGCGGATCTCGATCGTTTTTGCAGCCCCATCGCTGCCTAACCCGAAGTGGGCTCGCTTGTCGCGCGATGACAGATAACTTCCCGCCGTGGAAACGGTAACGAACTGCGTTCCCTTCGAGGTGGTGAGTTTGATCTCTGCGCCAATGCCATCGCGGTTGCTCTTGTGCCCGACCAATTTGATCCCCAGCCAGTGGTTGCTGGTTGGCGTCTCGTTACGCAGGATATACGATGGGCCCCCGTTCGTTGTCACCACGACGTCTTCGTGGCCATCATTCCAGATGTCGCCGGTTGCCAACCCACGCCCTACCCACGCTTCATGGAAGACTTCGCCCGAGGCCTGCGATACATCCACCAGGCGCTTGCCGTTGTTGCGCAATAACAGCAGCGGTTCTTTGTAGCGCAATTGCGGGTAGTCGAGTTGTATGTTGTCAATATCGTGGCCCTGGGCAACAATCAGGTCTTTCCAGCCGTCGTTGTCATAATCGAGAAAGGCAACACCCCATCCGGAATGAAGCAGCGTGGCCGCGGCCAGACCGGTCAGGTAGCTTGAATAAGTGAAAGTGCCGTCGCCGGCGTTCTGATAAAGTGCGTACTTCTGATTGGCAAGATCAGTAATGATCAGGTCGGGCAAGCCATCGTTGTTGTAGTCAGAAAAATCGACCCCCATGCCGGCAAAGGTGCGCCCATCACCATCCACAGCGACAGCTCCGGGCAGGCCCAGTTCCTCAAATGTTCCGTTGCCTTTGTTGTGGTAGAGGAACTCCTGCATTGAATCGTTGGCAACAAAGATATCGGTGTGGCCATCCCGGTCGTAGTCTGCGAGCGCAATGCCCAGGCCTTTGCCCGGCGTATCGAGTCCAATCTTTGCGGCCACCTCGGTAAAGTGACCGTTTCCGTCATTGTGATAAACCAGCGGGGCGATGGGCTGAAAGAGATCGGGATGACAATAGGCGCGGTGCCCCTCACGGTGTTCACCGCAATATAGATCGGAGAAGTCCCATTTCAAATACCGCAGGACGACCAGATCGAGCCGTCCATCGTTGTCCAGATCGACCCAGGCAGCGGAGGTGGACCACCCGCTGCCGCCGGTACCGGAAGGCCCGGTCACGTCTGTAAATTTGCCGTTGCCGTTGTTGTGATAAAGATGATTGCCACCGTATCCGGCCACGTAAAGATCTTCGTAACCGTCATTGTCGTAGTCGCCGACGGCGACGCCCATGTCGTAACCGACGCCGGCCAGGCCCGCGGTTTCGGTCACGTCTTCAAAGGTTCCGTCCTGCTTTTGATGGTAGAGGCGGTTCCAATCTTTGGGGCCGGCCTTCTGTGGGATCGTTCCCGGGGCTGTCGGGTCGGTCAACGGCGCGCCGTTGGTGAAGAAAATATCCAGCCGTCCGTCGTTGTCATAATCGAACAGTGCGACCCCGGAGCCCATGGTCTCGATGAGGTATTTCACGGAAGTGTGGTATGCCTGGCCCTCGAAATGGACACCGCTGGGCTTCGTGACATCGACAAATTTGGCTGGCGGTTCGGGAGGCCCCGGATGCGGGGTGACGCCAGCGGAGGCGCTGTTTTGGGCCCTGGCCGCCCACCCACTCAACAGAATAGCCGCTATGCCAACCGCGCCGAACTTCGAAAAAATCCGCTTCTTCATCCTCACCCGTATCTGCTGCTTGAGGCGGCCAACCTTAGCCAGGGCGCGACAGCCGGCAATCTTCACCAGTTTATCCAGATCCCGCCCCCGCGTGCGTGTGGGTGGGAGCATTGATCAAAATCGACCGCGGATCGGCCCTTCAACCTGGGACTGGTACGTCGCCGAAAAGAGGCCGCTACGGAGTGGGTTTACTGCGAGAGCAGCGGCCCTTCCGGTGGATAAATGGCGATCGCATGGCTGCGCATCTTCGTGCGGATAACCTGGTCTGCGGTCTCCGAGACGATCGCATTTGTCTGCTCCAGGGGCATGTGGCAGTCAATGCAATTATCCGCGATGCGGGGACCCAGCTTCTTTTCCATACCACAACTTGTCGCTTCATGGCACGCTAAGCATTTTGGCGAATAAGAAGCGGCCGTTCTCTCCGGCGCGTGAATGTCATGGCAGGTCGAACAGGTCATAGCCGGTGAGCTTCGATAGCAGCGGCTCGATTGCAGAAGGCCAACCTGGTTGGCATGGACATCCAAATGCAGAGTTGTATCCATAGGAGCTTTCAGGTAATTGTTGACAGGCTCGCCCGGTCGGTAGGAAAAAGCTTTCAAGTTGAGGGATTGCAGGACTCCATTATGGCAGAGGGCGCACATATCGACCTGTCGATCGCGAGAGAGCCGCGCAGGATTGACAATTGGATCATTCAACAAAGGACCAGGCCGTGCTTTGTGGAGGGCGACGTGGCCGGCTCCAGATCCATGGCACACCTCGCAGCCGACGCCAGCAACCAGGCTTGCCCGGTTATACCTGTTCTCATTGGGCCCGAATGCGAGCTGCTCTACATACGTGATGTGGCATTCAAGACATCGCGGCGATGCCGGCCGATCGAAGACGGGCGGGCCATTTCTGTAACCCGGGCTGTTGATCCATTGCCGCCCATCGGACCAATAGCTGACAGGAAGTTCGAAGAGAGCATCGCCGCGCCAATATAAATAGCTCTGTCCACGCGTACCCGACCCAATCACCAGGTCGATTCGTTCGCTGCGGTTTTGCTTCTGGCCGTCGAGCTCGGTGATCGCGGTGACAAAATAACCGTCCTGGCGCCGCTCCATTTTGTAAGAAAGGCCCGGATCACCGATGACCGGTGCGGGGTCGGAAATCTTCAGCAGGTTAGCTGCTTCGAGGAACGAGCCGAGGATGGATTTTTCGTCTGGCAACTGCGACGTCAGGTGATGTGCCGTGTGTGCGTAGGTGGCACCTTCTACGCGATGGCATGCGCTGCAACTCTCGTCGCCTACGAAGTCCGAGCGCGATGGGGCCTTCGACTGCTCTTGATGGGAAACGGCTGGTGGGGCCTGAGCGATGACCTGCGGCGGCGGTTGAAAGACCCAGGAGGCGGCAACCAGAAACAGGAGGCATCGCTCGAGGCGCATCATTTGGCGGCTGATGTCGCATCCATACGCATCTGCGTGGATGTGTTCTCGCGCGTCAGATCGCCGTTCAGCACGGC
>Ga0302326_10022657_pt1 | contig 12832 bp, 9 predicted proteins | sample Palsa_T0_3_FD_202264 | JGI IMG/M metagenome (GOLD analysis project Ga0302326, IMG submission 202264) | Peat permafrost microbial communities from Stordalen Mire near Abisko, Sweden - Palsa_T0_3 | ecosystem: Environmental > Terrestrial > Soil > Palsa > Peat permafrost | place: Sweden: Abisko... | reverse complement strand
TGTTCGATGCCCTGGACCCGCTTGCGCGGCTGATGCGCGTGCGCGTGGCGCTCGGCACGAACCTTGATGACCTGTCGGACTACCGGCCCGGCCAGCAGGCAGCTGGCGAGCGCGGCGCGATCTGCCCAATGGTCGACGCCGGGCTGACCAAGGACGACGTGCGGGACGCGAGCCGGGCGGTCGGCCTGGATACCGCTGACAAGCCGGCCGCGGCCTGCCTCGCCTCGCGGGTCGCCTACGGCGACCCCGTGACGCCCGAGCTGCTGGCCCGTATCGAGGCCGCCGAGAGATCCCTGCATCGCGGCGGGTTCGCCGGATGCCGGGTCCGCGCCCATGCCGGCGGCACCCTCGCGCGGATAGAGCTGCCGGGCGACCAGATCGCCGCCGCGATCGGGCTGCGCGAGACCATCGACGGACAGATGCGGGCCGCCGGCTTCACGTTCAGCACGATCGACCTGGCCGGTTACCGGAGCGGCAGCATGAATTCGCTGCTGCAGATCAGGCCGGCCGGCGGCCGCCCGTGACGGGATTCACCGATCTCGGCTTCGCCGTCGTCGACACCGACCGGGAACGTCGGCAGGGACTGCCCGAGGTGGTCTACGGGCCGGGCAAGACCACGGCGGAGATCGTCGCCATCGCCCGGGCGCTGCTGGAGCACTCGCGCGGCCCGGTCCTGGTGTCGCGGATCGAGCCGGCCCCGGCCCGGGCGGTGGCCCGCAAGCTGGCCGGCTCGGCATACGAGCCAGACGGCAGGCTGCTGAGCTGGCGGCAGGCGCAGGCTGGCGCGTTCCGGCTCGCGCTCGTCACCGCCGGGACGTCAGACGGCCCGGTCGCGGCGGAGACTGCCGCGATCGCGCGGGCGATAGGCATGGACGTCGCGGAGTACCGCGACCTCGGCGTGGCCGGCCTGCACCGGCTGGCGGCCCGGCTCGATGAGATAGCCGCCGCGGACGTGGTGGTGGTGGTCGCCGGCATGGAGGGCGCCCTGGCCAGCGTGCTGGGCGGGCTGGTCGAGGCGCCGGTGATCGCCGTGCCGACATCGACCGGCTACGGTGCCGCGCTGGACGGCGTGACCGCGCTGCTGGCAATGCTGAGCTCCTGCGCCGCCGGGGTGACCGTCGTCAACATCGACTCGGGTTTCAGCGCCGCGATGGCCGCGCACCGGGTGATGCGCAGGGTCATGCGGGCAACGGCATGATCCTCTGGCTCAACCCCTTCGCCGGCCTGTCCGGAGACATGCTGCTCGGCGCGCTGCTCGATGCCGGCGCCCCGCTGGCCGGCGTCCGGGAGGCGATCGCCAGTACCGGCCTGTCCGGCTGGCAGCTGGCTGCTCGTGAGGTGGAGCGCAACGGCCTCCGCGCGCTGCGCGCGGAGGTGGAGATCGCCGATGACGTCACCGAGCGGCTGGCCGGCGAGCTGATCGAGCGCGTGTCAGCAGCCCGGCCAGAGCCGGTGGCCCGGCTGGCCCGCGCGGCCATCTCGGCGATCGCCGATGCCGAGGCCCGCATTCACGCGGTCCCCGCCGCGCAGCTTCACCTGCATGAGATCGGCGGCCTGGACACCGTCGTCGACACGGTCGGGGTGGCCGCCGCGCTGCACCTGCTGGAGGTGGACGCCGTGTACTCCGCCCCGCTGCGGCTCGGGACGGGCCTCGTGCACGGTCAGCACGGCACGCTGCCCGCGCCTGCCCCCGCGACGCTGGAGCTCGTGCGGGGGATGACGGTCGCCGGATGCGACGTGCCGGCCGAGACGGTGACGCCGACCGGCGCCGCGCTGCTGGTCGCGGCCGGCTGCAGATTCGACGAACTGCCCGCCATGAGGGTCCGGCGAACCGGCTACGGCGCTGGCGCGCGGTCTCCCGCGCAGCGTGCCAACGTCCTCAGCGCCACACTCGGCGAAGCCGTCACCGCCGCGGGCCGGGACCTGCTGATGCTCCTGGAGACGACCGTCGATGACGTCACCGGCGAGGTGCTTGGCCAGCTGACGCCAGCGCTGCTGGCCGACGGCGCGCTCGATGCCTGGATCGTCTCCGGCGTGGGCAAGAAGAACCGCCCGGTCTACGTCATCAGCGTGCTCGCCGCGCCCGGCGTCGCCGATGCGCTCGAGGAGCGGCTGCTCGCCGAGACGGGCAGCCTCGGGGTCCGCCGGAGCACCGTCGAGCGGACGGCAGTTGCCCGCTACATGCGCACTGTCACGGTGGCCGGGCATCCGGTAAGGATCAAGGTCGGCCCGCACGGCAGCAAGCCCGAGCATGACGATCTCGTCGCCGCGGCTCGCGGCTCAGGCCTGCCCCTTCGGGTGCTTGCCACGCGCGCGCTGATGGCGGCCGAGGCGCGGGATGCGCTGGTCGCTGGCGATAAGTAAGCACGTCCCGGCCACGGCACGGAAGCGGAAGCCAGGCACGGCCTCCTGGTCGCCCCGGCGAGCGTGTTCCCTGCGCGGGCGCGGGCGTCTCCGGAGGATCCGGTCAGCTAGATGACCGGCCCTAGTCTATGCCGGAAGATTACTTAAGGTAGTCTTCCGACTACATAGCGGAGTTACGCGGGTGGGCGGCCGGGAAGGCGATCATGACCAGCATGCTCGATGCCTCAACCTTCCTGGATCCCGGCGACGCGGCGGACTTCGTCGCCACCGTGCTGGAGGCGTCCACCGAGTACTCGATCATCGGCGAGGACCTGCAGGGCATGATCCTGCTGTGGAACGAGGGCGCGCGGCGGATCTACGGCTACGAGGCAGCCGAGGTTGTCAGCAAGCTGAGTTCCGACGTCCTGCACGATCCCGCTGATGTGGCAGCCGGGCTGCCCGCCGCGGCGCGGGCGGCGGCGCTGGCGGACGGCAAGTGGGAAGGCGCCGTCGCCCGGCAGCGCCGGGACGGCAGCCCGTTCAAGGCCCGGGTCGTCCTGACGCCGCGCCGCAACAACCGCGGGGAGCTGGTCGGGTTCCTGCTGATCTCCAAGGACATCTCTGGCGAGATCAAGCTGGCCGAGGAGCTGGAGACAACCCAGCTTTACACGCGATCCCTGTTCGAGTCGACCATCGACGCCCTGATGACCACCGACCCGCTGGGCACCATCACGGACGTCAACCAGCAGATGGCGTGGCTGACGGGGCACGCCCGCGAGGAGCTCATCGGCTCGCCCTTCAAGCAGTACTTCACCGACCAGGACCGGGCCGTGGACGGCATCCGCCAGGCCCTGCGGGAAGGTCAGGTCACCAACTACGAGCTCACGGCGCGCGCCAAGGATGACCGCGAGACGGTCGTGTCCTACAACGCGAGGACGTTCAACGACCGCGAGGGCAAGCTGCAGGGCGTGTTCGCTGCCGCCCGCGACGTCACCGAGCACAAGGCGCTGGAGGATCAGCTCCGCCAGTCCGAGTCCTACAATCGCGGCCTGATCGAGGCCTCCAAGGACGGGCTGGTGACCGTCGATGACCAGATGACCATCAATGACGTGAACGAGACGCTGTGCCGGATGGTGGGCCGGCCGCGCAACCAGATCATCGGCACATCGTTCCCCGGTTACTTCAAGGAGACCGAGCAGGCGGCCGCCGGCGTGCGGCTCACGTTCAGCGAGGGCCAGGTTACCAACTACGTGCTGACGCTACAGTCCGCCGACGGCCGGGAACTGCCGGTGTCCTTCAACGCGGCGGTGTACCGGGACCGGGCCGGCGAGGTGCGGGGCATCTTCGCCTCGGCCCGGCACATCGCCGATCAGCAGGAGCTGGAGCGCCAGCTGCGCGATTCGCAGCTCTACACCCGGTCGCTGATCGAGTCCAACGTCGATGCCCTGATGACCACCGACTCGCTCGGCGTCATCAGCGACGTCAACGATCGCATGTGCGAGATGACCGACTACGGCCGGGAGGAGCTCATCGGCACCCGGTTCGCCGACTACTGCACCGCCCGGCGATCCGCGCGAGGCGGATCGCCGGGCGGCGGTCGACGGTTAAGTAAGGGAGCGCGCCTGAGCCCATCGCCGCCCGCCGCCGGCGCGCTCACGTACGGCATCTTGCGCGTCTTGCGTCGACAACTGGGCGGGTCTGTCCGTAGCTTGAGAGCATGATCTGGACTGGGAAACGCGGGTGCGGACGGGCGGTTGAGTGGTGATGCAGGAGAGTCCGCGGACGGTGCCCGGCGGGCAGGAGTTCTCGCTCGACGATAAATACGTTCGCGATGAGGGCAGGATTTACCTGACCGGCATCCATGCCCTGGTGCGCATGCTCCTTGAGCGCGCCCGCCATGACCGGGCCGCCGGGCTCGATACCGGTATCTACGTGTCGGGTTACGAGGGATCGCCACTGGCCGGGTACGACCTTGAGCTCGGCCGCCAGCATGAGCTCCTGTCCCGGCACCAGATGGTGCATCGGCCCGGCCTGAACGAGGAGCTCGCGGCCACTGCGGTGGGGGGCACCCAGATCGCCGAGGACGCCGGTCACCTGACGCGCGACGGCATCGTGGGGGTCTGGTACGGCAAGGCACCGGGCCTCGACCGGGCCACCGACGCGCTCCGGCACGCGAATCTGATGGGTGCCTCCGCGCGCGGGGGAGCGGTCGCACTGGTGGGAGATGACCCGAGCGCGAAGTCGTCCACCGTGCCGTGCTCGTCCGAACTCGCGCTCGCCGATCTCGATATGCCGACCTTCTATCCGGCTGATCCGGCCGAGATCCTGGAGTTCGGCCGGCACGCCATCGAGCTGTCACGGGCCGCGGGCGTGTGGTCAGCGATGAAGATAGCCACGAACGTGGCCGATGGCTCGGCTACCGCGACCGCGACCGGGTCATGGCACGCTCCCGACCTGTCCGTCCTGCCGGGCGGCCTTGCTGCCTACAGCCATCGCCCGCACGCCAGGCTGCTCGCCGCGCAGCTGGCGGAACTCGAGCGCAGCCTGCAGCTGACCCGCCTGCCGATCGCGCTGGAGTACATCCGGCGCAGCGGGCTGAACCGGATTGCCGGGCCGCGCGAGGCTCGTATCGGGATCGTGGCGGCTGGCAAGACCTACCTGGACCTGCGGCAGGCACTGCGGGCACTCGGGCTGACGGAAGCCGAGCTTGGGCTGCGCGGAATCCGGCTGCTGCAGCTCGGCGTGATCCATCCGGTCGAGCCGGGCATCGTCACCGAGTTCGCGGCCGGACTCAGCGAGATCATCGTGGTCGAGGACAAGCGCGCGTTCATGGAGACCGCCGTCAAGGCGATCCTGTACGGCCGGGCCGGCGCTCCGGCGGTGACCGGCAAGCGGTCGGCGGACGGCAGCGCGCTGTTCAGCCCGGTCGGCGAGCTTGACCCCGACGATGTTGCCGCAGGCCTGGCCCGCAGGCTCACCGACCACGGCGGCTTCCCGTCGGTGCAGGCCTGGCGCGAGCGCCCGCGCCGGGAGCGGACCCTGCTGACCCTCGCGCCCCGGACGCCGTACTTCTGCTCGGGGTGCCCGCACAACTCCTCGACGAAGGTCGCCGACGGCACCCTCGTCGGCGCCGGGATCGGCTGTCACGCGATGGTCCTGTTCATGCCGGGGGAGCAGGTCGGCAACGTCACCGGGCTGACCCAGATGGGCGGCGAGGGCGCCCAGTGGATCGGCATGTCCCCGTTCGTCGAGGAGAATCACTTCGTCCAGAACCTGGGCGACGGGACCTTCGCGCACTCCGGCAGCCTCGCGGTGCGCGCGGCCGTCGCGGCGGGCGTCAACGTCACCTTCAAGATCCTCTACAACTCGGCCGTCGCGATGACCGGCGGGCAGGACCCGGTCGGCGCCATCCCGATCGGGCGCCTGATCGGCATGCTCCGGGCGGAGAACGTCAGCCAGGTCGTGGTGACCACTGACCAGCCGGGGAAGCTGCGCCGCACGGCCGGGCGCGGTGCCGACATCCGGCACCGGGACGAGCTGATCGCGGTCCAGCAGGAACTCGCAGCCCGGGCCGGCGTCACCGTGCTCATCCACGACCAGGAGTGCGCCGCGGAGAAACGGCGCAAGCGCCGCCGCGGCAAGATGGCCGTGCCGGCCCAGCGGGTGCTCATCAACGAGCGCGTCTGCGAGGGCTGCGGCGACTGCGGGAAGAAGTCGAACTGCCTGTCCGTCCAGCCGGTCGCGACGGAGTTCGGCCGCAAGACGCAGATCAACCAGTCGTCCTGCAACCTCGACTTCTCCTGCCTGAACGGCGATTGCCCCTCCTTCATCACCGTGACGCCCGGCACGCGCCGCGCACCGGCCCAGGCTCCGGCCGCGCAGCCGGCCCGTGCTCCGGCCGGCGGCCAGGCGCTGCCGGATCCGGAAATGGTCTTCGGCCCGGCGGGCTTCACGATGCGCATCACCGGGATCGGCGGCACCGGCGTCACCACCTTGTCGCAGATCCTGGCGACTGCGGCCGTGATCGACGGCCGCCACGTCCGCGGACTGGACCAGACGGGGCTCGCGCAGAAGGGCGGCGCGGTCGTGTCCGACCTGAAGATCACCGCCGAGCCGCTGCCGGGCGCGTCGAAGCTCGCGGCCGGCGAGTGCGATCTCTACCTCGGCTGCGACAGCCTGGTTGCCACTGACCCGCTTCAGCTGAAGGCCGCTGACGCCGCCAGGACCGTCGCCGTCGTCTCGGTCTCCGAGACGCCGACGGGGCACATGGTGGTGGATACGGCGCTGGCGTTCCCGGACGCGGGCAAGGTGCGCGCGGCAATCGGGGCCTCGGCCGCCCGCGCCCACTACCTGGACGCCCGGGCCATCGCGGCTGATGTCCTGGCCGACGATCAGTACGCCAACGTGGTCCTGGCCGGTGCCGCGTACCAGGCCGGGGCGCTGCCGATCAGCGGCGCTGCGATCGAGCGGGCGATCACGCTGAACGGCGTGGCCGTGCAGCGGAATCTCGAGGCGTTCGCCGCCGGCCGCCGCGCGCAGCTCGGCCAGGGTTCACCGGAGGTCCAGGGTTCACAGGAGGTCCAGGGTTCACAGGAGGTCCAGGGTTCACCGCAGGCGCCTGTCACGGCTGACTCTGCGCCCGCGGTCTTTCCGCCGGTGGACAGGGCAACTGTCGCGCGCCTGACCGCGCGGGTGGACGTTGACGCCGGCAGCGAGGTTGCGCGCCTGCTGCTCGTTCGCGCGGGTGATCTTGTCGGCTATCAGAGCGAGTCCTACGCCCGGCACTACCTCGACTTCGTTGAGCTGGTCCGGCGCCGCGAGCAGGCGGCGGTGGGCGGGCCCCTGCTGGTCACCGAGGCAGTGGCCCGGGGGCTGTACAAGCTGATGGCCTACAAGGATGAGTACGAGGTCGCGCGGCTGTCCATCGATCCCGCCGTGCGCAGGCGCATCGAGGAGCAGTTCGGCGCCGGAAGCTCGTTCTCCTACCGGCTGCACCCGCCGGTGCTGCGGGCGCTCGGCATGCAGCGCAAGATCTCCCTCGGCCGGTGGTCCCGGCCGGTGTTCCGGATGCTTTATGCCGCCCGGCGGCTGCGCGGCAGCCGGGCGGACCTGTTCGGCTACGCGCATGTGCGCCGGGTCGAGCGCCAGCTGATCCGGGACTACCGGCAGGCCATCGAGCAGGCCCTGGACCAGCTTGGCCCGGCTACCCGCGACATCGTCGCCGAGCTGGCAGCCGCGCCCGACATTATCCGCGGATACGAGCAGATCAAGCTGGACAACGTCGAGCTTTACCGTCAGCGCACCGCGGAGCTGCTCGGGCTCCTCACCGCGCAAGCGCCAGCCGGCGTCACGGTCTGACGTGGCGCACGGGCGCGGTCGGGCTGAGCGTATGGCTGCACGGCTGACGGTAGCACGTAGTGCTACTGTGTAATACATGACTCATCCGCTGAGCGTCCGCCTGACTGATGCGACGATCCGGCGCCTCGGTGCCCGTGCCCAGCGCGTGCACCTGCCGCCGCGCACTCTGGCGCAACGCTACGTCGAAGAAGGACTGCGGATGGATGAGCATCCGCTTGTTCGTTTTGCGGAGGGCCCCGCTGGCCGGCGCGCCCGGCTTGTGGGAACTGGGAAGGACGTATGGGAAGTGATCGCGGTTGTCCGCGATAACGGCGGAGACGCTGCCGAGACGGCACGTTATCTGGAGATGCCACTTGGCCTTGTTCAGGCTGCGATCACCTATTACGGCGCATACACAGATGAAGTCGACCAGTGGATCGATCTCAATGAACAGGAAGCCGCCAGAGCACACGCCGCCTGGACCACCGGGCAGGCTGCTGTTCAGAGGTGAAGCTCCTGCTGGATGGGATGCTGACGCCTGCCATCGCGCGCGAGCTACGCGCACGGGGTCACGACGTCGAGGCAGTGGCCGGTCACCCTGACCGGGAAGCGCTGTCAGATCCCGAAGTCATGGCGATCGCCCGTGCTGAGCACCGGGCCGTCGTCACCAATAACCTGCGGGACTATCGCCCGCTGCACCACGAGGCGATCGTGCCGGGCGGCCCCGGGCACTTCGGCATGATTTTCATGCCGGGCGGTTACCGGCGTACCAGGGCCGATACCGGGCGGATCGTCGCGGCGCTAGGGGCAAAGCTCGCCCTGTATCCTGGCGAACGGGATCTCGCCAACGGCGAGGCCTGGCTGTAGCCCGAAGAATCATGATCGCGCGGCGAGGCACGCTCTGCCCGCCGCGCGATCATGGGTTACTTGGCCGCGGCGCCATTCTTCTTGGCGTCGGCGGAGTCCTTGCCGGCCGTCAGCGGCGCGGTCGCCGTCAGGACGTCCTCGGCGAACTTCCGCTGGCTGGCCAGCAGCTGCTCGGCGAAGTCGTAGGCGCTCACGATGAGCTCGTGCGGCGTGGGGATCTTTTCGCTGAACGGCATGTTCAGCTCCGGCAGCGCCGGGGTGATCGACTGGACCTTGCTAGTCCAGGTCTGGATCGCCTCGATGACTGCGGTCTGGCTCTTGCGGATCGTGCTCAGGACTTCGTCCTGTAGTTCACGACCCATGGTGCGGGCTTCGGTCATGGCTCCTCCTCCGGGGTCTGTATGTTGCTAACTATACTGAGCGCTTGGTTGATTTGTCAAGCGAAGGTCCCGCCAGCCACTGCCGGAGCCAGTCGCCGATGGAGTCAGCCGCCGATGGAGTCAGCCGCGGACGTAATCGCCAGGCGCGTCCGCGAGGACCGGGTAGCTGCTGCTGCCCATCGCGGGCGGCCGGATCCGATCACCGGCACGCCCCTGCGCCCACTTGGTCCAGTCCTCCCACCAGGAGCCGCTCTGCCTGGTGGCGGCGGCGCGCCAGCCGTCCGCTTCGGCAGGGTTGCGGCCGGCCGCCTCGTACCACGCCTTCGGGCCTGGCGGGTTGACAATGCCGGCTATATGGCCGCCGCTGGACAGGACGTACCGGATGTCGCCGCCGAGCAGCCTGGTGGCCTGGTAGGACGCATGCCAGGGCACGATGTGGTCGTTAACGGCGCCCACCACGTAGGTGTCGTTCTTCACCTCCGACAGCGACAGGTGCTGGCCGGCCAGCACCATCTCGCCTTTGGCCAGCTCGTTGCGCACGTACAGGCAGCGCAGGTAGAACGAGTGCATGGCAGCCGGCAGGCGGGTGCTGTCGCCGTTCCACGCCAGGAGGTCGAAGGCCGGCGGGTCCTGGCCCATCAGCCAGCCCGAGACCACGTAGCCGAAGATGAGGTCGTTGGCCCGCAGGAAGTCGAAGGTGCCGGCCATCTGGCTGCCCTCGAGGTAGCCCTTGGCTGCCATCTCCTCTTCCAGGCGCGCGACCGTCCGCTCGTCGGTGAACGCGCCGAGCACGCCGGGCTCGCTGTAGTCGAGCATCGTATTGAGCAGCGTGATCGTGCCGATCCTGTCATCACCGCGGCCGGCCAGGTAGGCCGCGAGCATGCCGGTGAGGGCGCCGCCCAGGCACAGCCCGGTGATGTCGATCTTCGGGGCGCCGGTGATGTCCCCGATGACGTCGAGCGCTGCTCGCGGGCCGTGCAGGAGGTAGTCGTCCAGGGTCACGCCGCGCATGGAGGCGTCCGGGTTGCGGTAGGAGATGGCGAAGACCGTGCGCTCGTGCTGGACCGCCCACTCGATGAAGCTGCGCCCTGGCGCGAGGTCCATGATGTAGTACTTGTTGATCCACGGCGGGCTGGCCAGCATCGGGATGGCGCGGACCCTGGGCGTCTGCGGCGCGTACTGGATGAGCTCCATGAGCTCGTTCCTGAAGACGACCTTGCCGGGGGTGGCCGCGAGATTCTCGCCGATCGCGAACGAGCTCGTGTCGACCTGACGGGGGCGCCCGCCGTTGCGCAGCAGGTCATCGAGGAAATTACGGGCACCGGCCGCCAGGCTAGCGCCACCAGTCTCCATTGCCCGCTTGATCGCCGCCGGATTGGTGAGCAGGAAGTTCGTCGGAGCGAGCGCATCCAGCAGGAATCCGGTTGCCAGCTCCGCTTTCGCGTCGGCCACGGTGTCGCCGGCGCCGGCGGCGAGCAGGTCGCCGGTCAGCCGCGCAGCGGCGAGGTATGCCTGCCGGACGGCAAAGAACCCGGGGTTGTCAGTCCACGAGCGGTCAGCGAACCGCTTGTCATCACCGGCGGGGACAGGCGGCTCCGCGTCCGAGCCGAGCCAGCGCGCCGCGGCGACCGGGCCGATCCTCGCCAGGCCGGTCCAGAACCGGAGCACGGCGGCAGCAACGTCGCCGGGATGCTCGGCCGCGCGCATCAGCACGGCCAGCGTCGACTCCCCGAAGCCCGCCATGTCCAGGGAGGCGGATTCGGCGGCCTCCGGGGCAAGCGCCTCAGCAGCCGCCTCGGCGGCTTGCCACGCGGGTTCCTTGCTGGTCATGTGATGGCCTCCTGATGCCTGCCGGCCGATCTGTCCGCCGTAGCTCCTACAGTGCCCTGATGACGAGGATGGCGCCAGTGCCGCCGGCCGGGACCCGAGCGAGATGCCGCTGCCGGGCCGCGGCACTGATCGCCGGGATGCGCTGAATCAGAAACGAGGAGGCTGTGCCGCCTGCAAGGATGCTGGGCAGCGCGATATCGGCCACCGGGTTTCCCGGACGCAGTTTCCATCAGGAGGATGCATGGCGAGGCTCCGTCTTTCGTTAACGCTTCCAGGCGCGGTCTCGCTCGGTGCTTACGAGGGCGGCGCGCTCGCGGCCCTGCTGCTGGCCTGCCAGGAACTCGGCGAGCAGGCCGTCGTGATCGACTCCATGGCCTCGGCCTCGGCGGGGTCGATCACGGGCCTGTTGTCCGCGCGCGCCCTGCTGCGCGGAACCGACCCGATCAGGCTGCTGGCCAGGGCATGGGTCGAGCTCGTCTCGCTCAGGGCCATGCAGGCGCATTCGACGGAGGCGCCGCTGTCCGGCGAGGCACTGTCGGTGATCGCCACGGACCTCCTGGGTCCCGGCGGGGTCCCGGACGGTCCGGACGACCGCCGGCAACGGGAGCCCGTCCGGCTCTCGATGGCCCTGGGCAATCTCGCCGGGCTGAACTACGCCCTTCCCGTCGTTGACCGTGCCACGCCGATGCAGGCATCGACCTTCCTGGACTGGTACAACGTCACGCTGACGGACGACCTGGACGCCGGGAGGTACCTGGAACTGGCCCAGGCGGCCATCGCCTCGGGAGCGGACGCGATCGGGTTCCCGCCAAAGCAGCTCGATCGCTCCGCCGATCGCGCCCAGTACGACCAGGCGGGCCTGGCCGGCTTCCCGGCGGACGGCAAGTTCTGGTACACCGACGGCGGCACCATCGACAACGAGCCGCTGGGCCGCACCATCGACTTGGCGCAGTCGGTCGGCAGCGACGACGACCGGGTATTCCTGCTGATCCATCCCGACCCGGTGGCAACTACTGATACGCCGTCACCGACCTGGACCGGGAACAGCCCCCAGCCGTCCTGGCTGCATGCCGGCACCCGCGCGTTTGCCATCGGCCGCACCCAGACGATCTTCGAAGACCTCAAGCGGCTGGAGAAGACCAACTCCTACCTGGAATGGACCAAGGCCATCCCGGCCGCGGTGCAGGCCGGGGTCACCGAGGCCATCGAGGCGCTCGGGCTCTCCGCCGGGCAGGCGGACACGCTGCGGGCCAGCCTGCAGGATGCGGCAGCCGCGGAGCTGAGCAAGATCCGCCAGCAGCAGGACCGGGCCAGGGAAATTGCCCGGCGATCCCCCCGCGGCCACCGCGCGGTCAGCGGCGGGTACGCCGAGACCCTGCAGGCGCTGGTGGCGGCGGCCACCGGCCTGGAGGGCAAGAGGCCCGCCTCGGTGGATGTCGTCTCCCCGGCTATCGACCCGGCGGTAACCGAGCCCGCGTCCGAGCAGCTCGCGGGCGCGTTCCTGTTCCACTTCGGCGGATTCATCGATATTAGGTACCGGCAGAGCGATTTCGCGCTCGGCTACCGCAATATGCAGTACTGGCTGGAGCACGATCTCGCCCGGTACCTGGAGGGCACGGACATGACCGGCGCCCTGGCCTCCGTCGCCGATGGCTACCGCCGGCTGGGCTGGGATGACATCCGTTGCGGCGGCGCGCAGCTCGGATCGCTGGGCACCGGCGAGAAAGTCGAGCTCGGCGAGGTCGCGTTGCACGTCCTCAACGTTATCCGTCACGACATCACCTGATTCGTGCCGCTTCCAATGCTGCCGCCAGGCAGCGCCCGCTGCGCTTGTCCGCTGGGCCTATCCGCTTACTTCCGGACTTGCCGGGTTCGCCCCCTGCTGCTTCGTCACGACCTGGTCATAATCAGGAGATTTATGCAGCGCGTTCGCAACGAGTGTTACTGCCACCGTTGTTACTGTGAGTATGGCCGTATTCCACCTAATGCCATAGCCGGAGATCGAGCTTAGCGGCGTGTCCGGCAACGCAAAAGCCCACGCAGCGAATGCGATCGGCGCGATGATCATCTCAAAG
>Ga0302326_10022654_pt1 | contig 12834 bp, 13 predicted proteins | sample Palsa_T0_3_FD_202264 | JGI IMG/M metagenome (GOLD analysis project Ga0302326, IMG submission 202264) | Peat permafrost microbial communities from Stordalen Mire near Abisko, Sweden - Palsa_T0_3 | ecosystem: Environmental > Terrestrial > Soil > Palsa > Peat permafrost | place: Sweden: Abisko... | reverse complement strand
CGGCCGGCGTCAGCCCGTTGTAGTTGGTGTTGAAAACTGCTTTGGCCGAGCCAAATTGCGGAGCATTCGGCTGGATGACCTGTCCGCTGATGGATCGGGACAGCCCGTCCCAGCCGGAGGCGACCGGTTCACCACTGGCGCGACCCGAGCCGATGAAAGCGCCGGCGGCCAAGGCTCCGGCGGCGCCGCGCAGAAACGTCTGACGCGAGATCTCACGCGTCAACGTCGGGCTCCAGCGGTGCCATCATGACCTGCATTGTCAACCAGGTAAACCCAAGAACGGCCGTGGCACAGCACGTGTCGACACGCGTCGACCGAAACGTACGCGAACCTTTACCGCGCCGTGTTCTGGACGTGACAGCGATAGACCAATGTTCGATGCGGCCGCAGAACATTGAGGGGGTGGGTATGCGTCGCAACTGGATGTCGCAGTTGAACAATCAGCCGTTGACGGTGCGGGCGCTGATCGGTCTCGGGTGTCTGATCACGGTAGCCACCGCGTTCTCGACGCCGGGCGAGGCAGATCCCAACGACGACAACTTCATCGACGCGCTCAGCCACGCCGGCATCGAGTACGGCGAACCAGGCAACGCGATGGCCGTCGGCGAGTCCATCTGCCCGATGATCGCCCAGCCGGGCGGCAGCTTCGCAGCCGCAGCATCGGGTGTCGCCCGCCGCGGCATGTCGCCGCAGGCGGCCCGGATGTTCACCACCATCGCGATCCGGACGTACTGCCCAGAGCAGATGGCAAACCTGATGGGCGGCAACCCTTCTGGTCCGCCACAATTCCCGGGCGTGACGGGGATTCCGGGGGTCTAGCGCGTCCCCAGCGGGTCGATCGTCCATGCGATATAGACCATCGCGGCCGCGACGGATGCCATCGTTGTAAAGTCAATCCCCTTGCTGCGCACCACCAGAAGCCCGGCACGGTCCTCGGTGAGCGCCAACCGCAGCACGGCGGCGACGCCGACCCCGATGCCGATCAACAGCGCGCCACGGCGCCAGAAGTTGGCCGCCGCCAGGCTGAACGCCATGACAAAAATCAGCATCACCGTCACGATCGGCCATTGCGGGCGGAGCAGGCTGCGCATGCTCACTGCCCTTCGGCCAACTCGACAACGTTGGTCAGCAGGAACGCGCGGGTCAACGGGCCCACACCGCCGGGATTCGGCGATACATGCCCGGCCACCTCCCACACATCGGGATGGACGTCGCCGGCGAGTTTGCCGTCCACCCGGCTGACGCCCACATCAATCACGGCCGCGCCGGGACGCACCATGTCCGCGGTCAGCATGTGCGGCACCCCGACTCCGGCCACGATGATGTCGGCCTGCTTCGTCAGCGCAGGAAGGTCACGAGTTCCGGTGTGGCACAATGTCACCGTCGCATTCTCCGAGCGGCGGGTCAGTAGCAGGCCCAGTGGACGGCCGACCGTCACACCGCGGCCGATGACGACCACGTGCGCGCCGGCGATCTCGACGTCGAAGCGCCGGAGCAGGTGCACGATGCCGCGCGGGGTGCAGGGCAGCGGCGCCGACTCCATCAAGACGAGCCGGCCCAGGTTCGTCGGGTGCAGTCCGTCGGCATCCTTGGCCGGATCGACGCGCTCCAACGCCGCGTTCTCATCCAGGTGCTTGGGCAGCGGCAACTGGACGATGTAGCCGGTGCACTCGGGGTTGGCGTTGAGTTCGTCGATGGTGTCATTCAGCTTCGTCTGGCTGATGTCGGCGGGCAGGTCGCGGCGCAGCGAGGTGATGCCCACCTTGGCGCAGTCGGCGTGCTTTCCGCGGACGTAGGCCTGCGACCCCGGGTCGTCGCCGACCAGGACGGTGCCCAGGCCGGGCGTCCGCCCCGCCGCAGTCAATGCGGCCACCCGCTCTTTCAGGTCGACGAAGATCTCGTCGCGCGTGATTTTGCCATCCAACGTGATCGCACCCACGTCTTCCAGTTTGGCATGCGCGCTCGCGATCACCACCCAGGCCAGTTGATGGCGACCCGCTGCGTTCGGCTCCACCGAACTTGCGATCGCCATTAGGCTCCTGTCATGTCCGTAGCTCCGGACGTGCTGGCACCGGCGAAGCTCGGGCCCGTCACGCTGCGTAACCGCACCATCAAATCCGCGACCTTCGAAGCCCGCACGCCAGGTGCATTGGTCAGCGACGACCTGATCGAATACCACCGGCTGCCAGCCGCCGGCGGGGTCGGCATGACTACCGTCGCCTACTGCGCGGTCTCGCAAGGCGGCCGCACCGAAGGCAACGGGATCTGGCTGCGCCCGGAGGCCGTGCCCGGGTTCCGACGACTCACCGAAGCGATCCACGCCGAGGGAGCGGCGGTCTGCGCGCAGATCGGACATGCCGGTCCGGTAGCCAACGCCCGCTCCAATAAGGCCACCGCGCTGGCCCCGGTGCGGTTCTTCAACCCGATCGGCATGCGGTTCGCCAAGAAGGCCAGCCGCGACGACATCGACGATGTGATCGCCGCGCACGCCGACGCGGCCAAGTTGGCCGTCGACGCCGGGTTCGATGCCGTCGAAGTGCATTTGGGTCACAACTATTTGGCGAGTGCGTTTTTGAGTCCGCTGATCAACCGGCGCAACGACGAGTTCGGCGGCTCGCTGGAGAACCGGGCCAAAGTGGCCCGCGGGATGGTCATGGCCGTGCGACACGCGGTCCAGGATCAGATCGCGGTGACCGCCAAGCTCAACATGTCCGACGGCGTGCGTGGCGGCATCTCGGTCGACGAGGCGATCACCACCGCCAAGTGGTTGCAGGACGATGGCGGATTGGACGCGATCGAACTCACCGCCGGCAGCTCGCTGGTCAACCCGATGTACCTGTTCCGCGGCGACGCCCCGCTCAAGGAATTCGCCGGCGCCTTCAAGCCACCGTTGCGCTGGGGCATGCGGATGACCGGTAAGAAGTTTCTGCGCGAGTACCCGTATCGCGAGGCCTACCTGCTGCGCGAAGCCAAGCAGTTCCGCGCCGAGCTGACGATGCCGCTGATCCTGCTTGGCGGCATCACCAACCGCGACACGATGGATCTGGCCATGGCGGAAGGCTTCCAGTTCGTCGCGATGGGCCGGGCCCTGCTGGCCGAGCCCGACTTGATCAACCGGATCGCACGCGACGGCGCCGGCGTGCAATCCGCGTGCACGCACTGCAACCGGTGCATGCCGACGATCTACACCCGCACCCGTTGCGTGGTGACCGGCGCGCCCGATGCGTTGGCGCACTGACCTACTGACCCGTCGCCCGTGTCGTTCGGAGGCGATCGAGCGGCAGCCGATACAGTCGGTGCAGTGAGCCAAGCAGCTAATGTTGGGGCGATGAGTCACGCCGCACCGCCCGCGCTGACGGTCCGGTACGACGGATCACAACGTACCTTCGCCGCAGGTCACGACATCGTGGTTGGCCGTGATCTTCGCGCCGACATGCGTATCACGCATCCGCTGATCTCCCGGGCACACTTGCTGCTGCGCTTCGACCAGGGTCGCTGGTTAGCCATCGACAACGGCTCGCTGAACGGTACCTACGTCCATGGGCGCCGCGTGCCCGTGATCGACATCCGCGACGGCCAGGCCATCAACATCGGCAATCCCGACGGGCCGCAACTAACTTTCGATATCGGACGCCACGACGGTGTGGTGGGTCGACCGCCGCAGACGACGTCGATGCCGATCGCCAAATCGCCGGCGCCCGCCCGACCGGGACCCGCCCCACAGCAGCCACGCGGCGCCGGGCCGAGGCCACCGGGGCCCATCGGCCCGGGACCGTCGCGCCCGTATCCCGGTGCTCCACCTCCCGCTGGCTACCAGGGTCAGCGCCCGCCGGCCTACCCACCAGGCCCGCAACACCAGGCGCCGGCGCCCGTCCGGCAACCCGCGGCCCAGGTGGCTTCGGCTCCCCCAATGAACATTGCGCCGAAGACCGCAATGGCACCGCCGGCGATCAGCACGCCACCCGAAGTCGGCAACCTGGCCACCAAGATGATCCAGGCGATCCTGCCCGGCTCGCTCACTCCGGACAAGCCGCCGGGTTCGGCGACGATCGGTCGCGCCAACGACAACGACATCGTGATCCAGGATGTGCTGGCTTCGCGTCATCACGCGTTCTTGGTCGACTCGCCGCTCGGCACCGAGATCCGGGATGCCCATAGCGTCAACGGCACCTTCGTCAACGGCGTGCGCGTCGGCTCGGCGGTGCTCAACGAGGGCGACGTGATCACGATCGGCAACATCGACCTCGTCTTCACCGACGGCAACCTGATTCGCCGCACCGAAGCCGCGACCCGCACGGGCGGCCTGGAGGTCAACGGCGTCCACTTCCGGATCGACGGCAAAGAACTCCTGGACGGAATCTCCCTCACGGCGCGGCCGGGCACGCTGACGGCGATCATCGGGGGGTCCGGAGCGGGCAAGACCACGCTGTCACGGTTGATCGCCGGATACACCCGCCCCAGCGCGGGAACGGTGACGTTCGAGGGCCACGACATCCACGCCGAATACGCGACCATGCGCAGCAGAATCGGAATGGTCCCGCAGGACGATGTGGTGCACCGGCAGCTGACGGTCAACCAGGCGCTGGGTTACGCCGCCGAGCTGCGACTGCCGCCGGACACCAACAAAGAGGAACGCGCACAAGTCGTCGCGCAGGTGCTCGAGGAACTCGACCTGACCAAGCACGCCGACACGCGCGTCGACAAGCTCTCCGGCGGGCAACGCAAACGCGCGTCGGTCGCGCTGGAACTGCTCACCCAGCCGTCGCTGCTACTGCTCGACGAGCCCACCTCCGGTCTGGACCCTGCGCTGGACCGCCAGGTGATGTTGATGCTGCGCCAGCTCGCCGACGCTGGCCGCGTGGTGCTAGTGGTCACGCACTCGGTGTCCTACCTGGACGTGTGCGACCAGATCTTGCTGATGGCCCCCGGTGGCAAGACCGCCTTCAACGGGCCACCCAGCCAGGTGGGTGAAGCGTTGGGCACCACTAACTGGGCGGATATTTTCGCCAACGTGGGCGCCGACCCGGACGAGGCGAATCGCCGCTTCCTGGAGCAAGGCGGTAGACGAGACTCGCAGGCGCCGGCTCCGGAGAGCCCCGCCGACTTGGGCGAACCCGTGCACACCGACCTGCTGCGCCAGCTCTCCACGATCGCGCGCCGCCAGGTGCGTCTGGTCATCTCCGACCGCGGGTACTCGGTGTTCTTGGCGGTGCTGCCATTCCTCATCGGCGCCCTGTCGCTGACGGTGAAAGGCCCGAAACCCGGTCTGGGGCCGGCCGATCCGCTCGGGCTGGCGCCCACCCAGCCGCAGTACATCATGGTGCTGCTCAATATCGGGGCCGTGTTCATGGGCACGGCGCTGACCATTCGCGACCTGATCGGCGAGCGACCGATCTTCAAGCGAGAACAGGCGGTCGGCTTATCCACCACCGCCTACCTACTTGCCAAAGTCGCCGTCTTCTGCGCATTCGCGACCACGCAGGCGGCGATCGCGACGATCATCGTCAGACTCGGCAAGGGTGCGCCCACCGCGCACCCGCCGTTCTTCGACAACTCGACGTTCTCGCTGTTCGTCACCGTCGCCGGCACCTGCGTGGCCTCGGCCATCCTCGGCCTGATGCTCTCTGCGGTGGCGCAGTCCAACGAGCAGATCATGCCGCTGCTGGTGGTGTCGATCATGTCGCAGCTAGTGCTTGCCGGCGGAATGATCCCGGTGACCGGCCGAGCCGGTCTCAACCAGCTGTCGTGGCTGACACCGGGACGTTGGGGTTACGCCGCGGGCGCGTCGTCGATCGACTTCCCGGACCTGGTCAAGGTCAAGCAGATTCCAACCAACGACCCGATATGGCAGCACTCCAAGCACATCTTCCTGTTTGACATGGGCATGCTCGCTGCGCTGTCGCTTTTCTACGCCGGCTACGTGCGGTGGAGCATCCGGCTCAAGCGTTAGGGCGTCACCGATCGCGCTCGCTGTCCATTCGTAATCCGTGGGCAGCGGCGTAGGCAAGCGCTTGGCCGATGTCGACCCGCGCGCGAGTCAGCGACGCGGTGGTCCATAACGACGGGTCGACGACGGCGCCACGCAGGTCGGCGTCATCCAACCGGGTGCCCGTGGTGCGGGCACCGGTCAGGTCGGCGCCGCGCAGCACCGCTTTGCACAGATCGGCTTGCACCAGGCTGGCCTCACGCAGCCGGCACCCGCTCAAGTCGACACCGCGTAGGTCGTTTCCCCCGAGCACCGCCAGCGTGAAGTCCACCTCGTCGAGGGTCAGCGGCCGCATGCGACACCGCTCGAATACCGAGCCCAGCATGCTGCACTGACGAAAGGTGCTGTGCCCGGCTATCTTTTGGCTGAACCGGTCAGCTTGAATGTGCAGTTGCGAAACGCCGAACCCAGATGCTGCGACTCCGCGAGATTGACGCCGCTGAAATCGCATTCGGTGAATACCACACGCTCGGTGCGCAGCCGGCTGAGGTCGTCGTCGTCGCGGAAGTCACGGCCGACGAATTCGCAATCCGTCCAATCCACTACGCGGTGGGCGTCAAGCTTGCCAACGCGTATTCGCTGACCGCGATCAACGCGTCGGTCGCCGATCTGCGATCCCTGGCATCGACGTTGATCACCGGGACATGAGCGGGCAGCGTCAGCGCTTTGCGCACCTCGGCGGCGGGAAACCGTGGCGTGCCGTCGAATTCGTTGACCGCAATGAGGAACGGCAGGTTGCGATGCTCGAAGAAGTCGACCGCGGCGAAGCAGTCCTGCAGACGCCGGCAGTCCACCAGGATGACCGCGCCGATCGCGCCGCGGACCAAGTCGTCCCACATGAACCAGAATCGACGCTGTCCGGGCGTGCCGAATAGATAGAGCACCAGATCCTCGTCGAGCGTGATCCGGCCGAAATCCATAGCGACCGTGGTGGTCCGCTTGTCCGGGGTGGCGTCCACCATGTCGACACCGGCAGACGCGTCGGTGACCATCGCCTCGGTCCGCAGCGGCATGATCTCCGAGACCGCACCGACGAACGTCGTTTTACCGGCTCCGAATCCACCGGCGATGACGATCTTCGTGGACGCGGTATCGCGCGACTTCGGCTGCGGTGAGGCCGCATCAAAGCGCTCGTAGGCCACGGAGCGTCCTTCCTATCAGTTCGCGGCGTTCGTCGCCGGTCGAGCGTTCGGTCAATGTCCGGTTCACTCGAAGGTAACCCGAAGTCACCAGATCGCCGACGAGCACACGCGTGACACCGAGCGGCAAATTTAGCCGAGCCGATATCTCAGCTACCGACGGGCTCTTGACACACAGTTGAACGATTCTGCCTCGCACGTCGTTGAGCGGCCACCGGTGAAACATGGCCGACTGCAGCGTCTGCACTGGCGCTTCCAACGGAATCTCGACGCTGGCCTTGGTCCGTCCGGCCGTCAGGGTGTACGGGCGGACAAGGCTCGCCTCAGACGCGGGCGGTTCGGATCCGGGTGGCTTGCGCTCGTCCATGCCGGCTCACGAGTGTGATGCGGTCGGCGACGATGCGGGCCGCGCAGCGGCTCGAGGAGGAGCCGAGTAATCAGACCCCGCGCGTCGGGTCGATTGCACGACGTTGCCCACTCGTTCGACGAGGACGGCCATCTCGTAACCGATCTGACCAATGTCGCATGACGTCGCGGCCAGGGTTGCCAGATGCGAACCGTCACCGACCTGCATCAGCAGCAGGTAGCCGTTCTGCATCTCCACCACCGACTGTAAGACCTGCCCGCCGTCGAACAGTTGCGCGGCGCCGTTGGCCAGGCTGGCCAGGCCGGAGGACACCGCGGCGAGTTGGTCGGCCCGCTCCTTCGGCAAGCGCTCACTGGCCGCGATCAGCAGCCCGTCGACGGATACCAGGATGGCGTGCGACACCCCGGGGACTTCGCGGGCGAAATTCGACACCAGCCAGTCCAGCGAGTTCTCGGCGCGCGGCGGTTGGAAACCAGAGGTCATTCGTGATCGGTCCCTAGGTCTGTGTCGCGGGCATGCGATCGTCCTGCGCGAACGCCGCCGAAATGACTGCTGATGGAGGCGCGGATGGCGTCCGGGTCGCGCACCGGCGACTCGTGTGCCGGGGTGCGCCCAGACTGGAATCCGCCGTTCGATGCTATCCCGTTGTCTTCGCTGGCGCGGTGGTGCGCAGTTCCGTTCTGCTCGCTGTCGGCACCGCCCGGCACCAGCCGGGCGCCGGGTTCGCGCACCGGCAGACCCTGTTCGGTGTGCGCCTGCACGGGCACGCTCTCGACTTCGGCTGCGGCTGACCAGCCGCGGTCCCATACCGACTGCCAATCCAGATCAGGGCTGTGCGCCAAGTCGCGGGGGTCGACCAGCCATTCCGAGAGCATCCGCTGGTAGATCAGATCGTCCTCGGGTGCCTGGTTCGCCGGCGCCGCGGCCTCGGCGGTCCACACGTCGTCGACCTCCGGCGGGTCGACCTCAGCCGCCGGTTCCGGCGCGACCGGTTCGTCTTTGGGACGGTGCCGGTTCTCCCGGTTGAACCGCACCCGCGAGCCGAAGAACGACGAGGTATTCGAAACCGGCTGCGCCGCAGGCTGTTCCGCAGCCGATTCGGCGGGTTCTTCGTGCGAGCCGGGCGGTGGCTCGCGATGCTCCGGCGGGGCGGCCGGGACGCCGGTGATGCCGCTGCTTCCGGGCCGGCGCCGCGGCAACAGGCTGACCGAAGACTCCGTCGACTGGGAGCCGTTGCGCTCGGTGGTGTCGGTGAGCGAAGTGAACTCTGGGCCGTCGTCGTAGTCCGGCACGGCGGCCGGCGGTTCGGGCAGGGGCACAACGGCCGGCGCCACCGCTACCGGCTCGCCCGGCGACGGTGCCAGCGGGCCCGCGTCGGCGCTCGCCAGCACCGTCGCGGGCAGATAGACCTCCGCCGTGGTTCCCGATCGGGCTTCCTCGATCGACGAGCCCCGCAGCCGCACCCGGATACCGTGCCGGTCGGCCAACCGGCCGACGACGAAAAGGCCCATGTGGCGAGCGCTGTCGGGGGTGACCTCTCCCCCGGCGCGTAGGCGCATGTTGGCGATTCGGCGGTCGCCATCGGTCATGCCGAGCCCGACGTCGACGATCTGCAGCAGAACCGCCCCGTCGCTGCGGAACCCGGCCGAGACCCGGACCGGCGACGCCGGCGGCGAGTAGCGCAACGCGTTGTCGACCAACTCCGCGACCAGATGGACGATGTCACCGGAGGCCCCGCCGCCGATCGTGCAGTCGGGCACCATCGACGTTTCCACCCGGCGATAGTCCTCGACCTCGGAGGCGGCCGCATGGATGATCGACGACAGCGGCACCCCGGAGCGCTGATCTCCCCGAGAACCCTGCGCGCCGGCGAGCACCAGCAGGTTGGCGCCGTTGCGGCGCATCCGGGCGGCGAGGTGGTCGAGCCGGAACAGGCTGTCGAGCCGCTCGGGGTCCTCTTCGTTGCGCTCGAGCCGGTCGATCAGCGAAAGCTGCTGGTCGACAAGTGAGCGGTTGCGCCGCGACATGGTTTCGAACATGTCGTTGACCAGAAGCCGCAGCCGGGCCTCGTCGCCGGCCAAAAGCAATGCCTGCGTATGCAATTCGTCGACTGCATGCGCGACCTGGCCTATTTCCTCGGTGGTCTGAACGGGCAGCGGCTCGGGCGGCGATTCGTCACCGGCCCGAACCCGGGTGATCTCGCGCTCGAGATCCTCGTGGGCGACCTTGAGGGCGCTGTCGCGGAGCACCCGTAGCGGCCGGATCAGCGAACGCGCGACCAGCAGCACGACCAGGAGCGCGGCGACGATGGCCGTCAGCACCACCACGGCGTCGCGGATCGCGGCATTGCGCCGGTTGTGGGCCTGGTCCTCGACGGCCTTGGTCACCTGCGCGGTGGTGTCCTTGATGATCTGCGCGGCGATACCGTCGGTGGTCTGTATTGAGTGCAGCAGGTCCGGGTTGTTGACGAGCACAATGGCCGGATTCGACATCAACCCCATCCGGGTGACCATCTGCTGCTGCAGCGTCTTGGCCTCTTGCGAGCCGACGCCGAGCACTTCCGCCATTCCGAACAACGTCGACGGCTCGGTACCGGCCAGGGTGGTCATCGACGTGCGCAGCTCGGGCTGCGGCAAGTCGGCACCGCGGGTGATCAGCAGTTGCTGCATCATCATCTGGCCGCGGGCCCCGACGGCCCGGCTGAGTCCCTGCGCCGCGGCGCGGATCTTCTCGTTGTCGACGCGCACCGAACCGTCGATCGCGTTCTCGGCGGTCAACAGGATCGGGGCATACGTCGTCACCCGCACCCGTAAACCGAGGGTGTTCGACGCGATGTTGTCCAGCAGCGACTGGCCATTGTCCAGCAGGGCAGTGACCCCGGTGTCGACGTCGGGTGCGACGTCGGTGCCGGCCAGCCGGGCCTCCAGCTCATGCTTGCGGGCCTCGTAGTTCTTCTTGGCGCCGTCGGCGTCACCGCCGGTCGAACTCGCCAGCAATGCCACATCGAGCGCCGACATGTATTTGGTAATCGCCGGAACCATCTCGGCGCGATCGGCAGCCAACCGAAGGCGGTGCGCGTCGCTTACCGCGTCCGCGATACGCAATCCCCCGAAAACCATTGCCAGTGCCAAAGGCATGGCGACAATTGCCACGACTTTCCAGCGGACCGGCCAATTCCGCAGCGACCATGTCGCGGGCCGTTTGATCGATCCGGACTCTGCACTTTGGTCGTCTGCGATGCGCGTTTTGGCCGGTGAGATCGCCCGCGCTGCGCGAGCAAACATCGTCACCGGAGTAGCGCGGTGTTAGCGTCCGCTCCGCAGAATCGCAGTCTTAGCGCGTCGTTCATGGGACTTCCTGCTAATTGCGCTCACCCCGAGCGACGGGCAAGCGATATACGCCTGGCAATTCGACGAGTATGCCAGTCTACGGCTGCAGAGACCACAATTCTTACTGAACAGACAGAGTTCACCGACCGGCGCCGACCACCGTCGACGATAGCCGAGCAAATTTTTTTGCGGTTGGATTTCTCAGCAAAAGCGCTCAGAGGCCGCTGCATGTGTGGGCCGGGCGGAAAATCTTCATCCCAGGCCGGCGAACCCGAGGCCGCCGGATACCGTCACCGCCGCTGCGCATCCCGCGATTAGTCGGTTCATAGACCGGAGATTTTGCTCGCGCACAACATCGCGCGCATCGGGCAATCGCCCCATTTGCGGGTACGGTGTGTTGTGTTCAAGCTGCTGTTTTACTCCCCGCGGATCGCACCCAATACGGGCAATGCAATCCGTATCGCGGCGGCCACCGGAGCAGAACTACACCTCGTCGAACCGCTGGGCTTCGACCTGTCCGAGCCTAAGCTGCGCCGGGCGGGGCTGGACTACCACGACCTCGCCTCCGTCACCGTCCACGCGTCACTGGATGACGCCTGGAAGGTGCTCTCACCGCAGCGGGTGTTCGCCTTCACCGCGCACGCGACGCATTTCTACACAGACGTCGGCTACCGGGCCGGCGACGTGCTGATGTTCGGCCCGGAGCCCACCGGCCTGGACTCGGCGACGCTGGCCGACCCGCACATCACCGAGCGGGTGCGCATTCCGATGCTGGACGGACGGCGTTCGCTGAATTTGGCCAACGCCGCCGCCGTTGCGGTGTACGAGGCATGGCGGCAACAGAGTTTCCCAGGCGCCGTCTGAGCTACTCGCGTGCGAGAGATCTACCAGCTGTTCCAGTGCGTCAACTCTTCGGCCGGCAACCGCTTCGCTGGCTTGAAATCGGTGCCCTTGGTGTAGGCGATCGGAAACAGGCCGCCCTGGCTGTACTTGTCGTAGGGGATACCGAGCAGCTCGGCGACCTTCTGCTCACCGCCACGAATCAGGTGCAGCGTCGTCCAACAGGTGCCGAGCCCGCGCGACCGCAGCGCCAGGCAGTAGCTCCAGACCGCCGGGAACAATGACGCCCAGTAACCCGCTCCGCCCATCGGCTGCTTGTCTTCGCGGCCTTCGAGGCACGGGATCATCAGCACAGGCGCTTCGTGGATGTGCTCGGCGAGATAGGTCGCGGAATCCCTGACCGCGCCCATCCGCTCACCGCGGGTGTCCCCTTCGCCGTATTGGGGCGACGGCGAGCTCAGGTAGCCGCGGGCGTTGGCAAGGTAAATCTCGCCGATCGCCTTCTTCTTCTCCGCGTCCTCGACGAAAACCCATTGCCAGCCTTGTGAATTGGAGCCGGTGGGCGCCTGCAGCGCCAAATCGAGGCATTCCATCAGAACGTCGTGCGATACCGGCTTGTCGAAGTCGAGACGTTTGCGGACCGAACGGGTGGTGGTGAGAAGTTCGTCGACAGAGAGGTTAAGGGCCATGTGCGCGAGATTACTCATGCCGCGGAGTCACATCGTTCCCGCCTGCACCGTCAGCTGACCATCATGTGGTGTGAGAAATCGACGCCATATGCGATATCACTGGTGCCGCAGCCCGAAGTGATATCGCATACGCCCTCGAATCGGAAAAGACAGCAACCCCGTGCCGTGCGACAGAAGATACTGCTGTGCCAATTGAGGTTTGATGGTCACCGGAAGTCGCGGGACTTCGACCCGATCTTCAGGGTGAGCTTGCCGAACCGCTCGGCCATGATGGTGACTGCGCCACTGGAATTTTGGACCTGACCGCGGACCAGCAGCGCCGGCGCCGTCTGCGCCAGCTTGCGGTGCCGCGCCCACACCCCCGGTGTGCAGAGCACGTTGACCATTCCGGTCTCGTCCTCGAGGTTGATGAACGTCACCCCTTGAGCCGTCGCGGGCCGCTGCCGGTGGGTGACCGCCCCGGCGACCAGCACCCGGTCGCCGT
>Ga0302326_10022651_pt1 | contig 12835 bp, 15 predicted proteins | sample Palsa_T0_3_FD_202264 | JGI IMG/M metagenome (GOLD analysis project Ga0302326, IMG submission 202264) | Peat permafrost microbial communities from Stordalen Mire near Abisko, Sweden - Palsa_T0_3 | ecosystem: Environmental > Terrestrial > Soil > Palsa > Peat permafrost | place: Sweden: Abisko... | reverse complement strand
CCACACCCACGGCGGGCAGATCTGGCCATGGCATTGGCTTGCCGCCCGCGTGCATGGGGAATTCATACAACAAGGACTCAACCGATTCGAAGAAATGCAGGTTTTTACGAGCTACGGCGTCGGCACATGGGGCGTACCGATGCGCGTCTGCACAAAATCAGAGATCGTTTTGATCCGGTTTGAAACGGGAACGGCGTGATCACTTCCGAAGAAGCCCACAGTCGTCTGCGCCATCCATCATCAAAACGGCGTCATGTTCAACCCGCCGAGACCGAAATCCAAGTAGGCGACCTCGTTCCGTCGCATTTTGAAAGTTGGCGAGACGGTACATTGCGGGAAATGCCGTTGACCTGAGAATTCCTTCACGCAGAAACCGGTTCTCTCTCCTCTGGACGCGGAGTTCCCCTGAAACGGGCTTGCGAAAAATCGATCCCCTCCGTTTGGATATTTGCCGACTTTAACAGCTTGGCGAGGGTAAACTCAGCAAATCCGATAGCCTCGACACCGACGACACCACCACTCCGATCCAAATCGACCGTAAGGACCATCTCGGAACATTCCTTTTCGACCGTTTCTGCGACTCTGCGGTTGCTAAAACGAACGTAAATCGCCCACGCCTCAGGGTCGATCTCTACAATCGGAGCCTTCGTACTGCTTACGACCAAACGTCTAGTGAAGCTCATAAGCGGTGATAACCCAGCATTCCTCCCGTTTGATTTCTGCCACCACCTTCAATCTAACCGAATCCACGGATTTCTCAAATATCCATACGGCGCCGCCGCGCCTGGCGGGCCTCTTTGTTTTCGTCCGGACGGAGGGATAATTGACGACGTTTCTGATATTTTCTGTGGATAGAGAGCGGTCATTAACTCTTCCCATACCGTGATTCGTGTAATGGATGCGATAATCAGACATCAAGCAGAAAATGGGCTAATCTCGGGCAACCTGAGCGATTTCTTGCAAAACTCAAGAATAATCAGGCTGCCATCGTCCATCATGTCACGCAGCCTGCTCGGCCACCGCTCTTGTGACGAAGAGCGGGCTCGCTGCCGTTGCCGGCGGGAAGGGGATGAGATCTGGAATTCCAGTCGTTTCGAGGTTCCAAAAGTTACCAAGCGCAGGATTACTGCGTGCTATTCCCAGCCGCTTACCGGCGGCGTTGCGGTGGATGTCCGGCATGCCCGGCAGGGCCGTCTCGTAAATCCTGAAGCGTGCGCTCTGTGGCTCCCACCGTCTTTTGGTTGTGCTCATTGTGGGTGGCGCAGGTGCGTCTGGTACGGGCTTGTCCTCGGAATCATCATTTTCATGCACGCTGGAATAATCGGAGCCATCGCACGGCTGTGACGCAGCCCAGCCGGGCAACGCGGCGCCTGCACAGCTTAGGGCAGACTCTTTGGGAGGAGTGGAACAGTTCTGTGCGGCCTGTTTCCTCCTCCGCCGCCGTGGGCCGTCAGACCGTGGCATAGGCTGATAAGCCCGCGCCACGAGATCTTGGCGCAATGTGTTCGCATCGAAGCTCCAAAAAGGTCGCAGGCAGACCCAGAGGAGATCGTCGGAAAGGGTCGGCGCATCGCAAAGGCGCTCTTCGCGCTCGGGGGCATGGAGATGTTCCGTGATGTAGTCATGCCGGAAGCGATTCTTCTCCGCATAGCCAAGAGCCTTGCTGATTGCCACCAGCGAGCTGTTTCCATGTCTAATCCACACTGCCGCCAGTTCCATCCGCCGCCGCCGGAGCCACTGTGCGGCGGTCAGGTTCTGGTAAATTTGGAAATCCACGTAAAACATCCGTCTCCCACTGGGGTAAAGCTTTGCCAGTTCCCATGCTGATTTTCCGGAGAGGACCTGTCCTTCAAGCCAACGGTTGAGCGCCGCTTTTTGGCCGAAGTACCCGTTTTTCAGAAACGTCAACATGCCTTCACCGGCCTGGTTGGCGCATATTGCTGTACGCGAAGCATCGTGACCTCCAGAAATTCGACCTGGATTTGATCAATGCCAAAGTCCTTGGTGAGGATTTCCACAGCTCTTTCGGAGTTGGCGTCGGGTGGAAGCAGGGACGCCTGGCGAATATAGCGCCACCACCACACCTGTTGTTTGAACCACTCTTCGGTCTTTGAGGGCACAGAAGGCTTGGTACCACGTTCCGCCACATCCACGAGCAATTCCCGGAGGGATTTCTTTGTTGCCGCGTCGGGATTTGGAGTCGTTGCCTTCCGATATTGCTCCCAAAGATCGTCTTTCGGGTTCTCCTTCGGCTTTTTGCTTTCTGGGAATTCTGGCATGGTGAGGTTCAAAGCGTTTAATCCGCCGTTGGTCGGCTTGGGTGAACAGGCCTCTATCAAGCAGGGGATGAGACAAAAATGGCAATCCAGAACGTTTCGCAACGAGCTTGAAGCGGGACCGCGCGGCAGATTAGCATAGGCTCAACTGAAGCGCTCGGGGCGGTTCCAAGCCTCTCCAAAAGTGATGCCAAAGTGATGCCGGAAGGTCTTTCCTAATGCTTGAATGCTATCACAGTTATTTTGATAAGTTATTCAAGATAAGCTACTTAGCAATGGAGCCGACGACGAGACTCGAACTCGTGACCTGCTGATTACGAATCAGCTGCTCTACCAACTGAGCTACGTCGGCGTTTTACTCTGGAAATCGGCCAGTTTTTAGGCTCCTGATTTGATTCGTTGTATCCCCTGATTGTATCCTCTGGCAATTCAAATGAGCAAAAAAGAGGCGACTTCAGATTGGGAATCGACCAGCGAGCAAAATTTCGTCCGTTACCGTCCAACCGGGAAGTAATTTGCACGCTTCAAAGCAGGCGGCAAGTTGATTCGCAAGAGCCTGAAGAGGACTGTTTTCTCGGTAGCCAAGCTCCGGTTGCCGGACCAGATCAAGGATCATCGGGAGATCCAGGAGTCGCGCAAACGCTTCGGCGACTGCAAGGAATGGGCGATCCGTCACCGGGAGCGCTCAGAGGATGGCTTTCGTGTAATTCCCGCGGAAGGTTGCCTTTTAATGCCCGGCCTTGATTACATCCAAATACGGCGCAAGCTCTTTCACCAGACGCTCTGTGCGCGCCCGGGCGGCCTCTTTAGTCAGGTGGTAAGGGGTGTCGAAAAACTGATCCCTCGGAAGCATTAAATCCTCCGCGTTGCCAAGCAGCGGCACCTCTATCGACCGGAAGAAGCCGCGAATCCTCCCCAAGGTTTCCCTGGTTTGCGGCGAATCGTATTCGGACCGCCGGAGAATATTGGGAAAGGTGGCCAGAACCCGGACGTGATGTTGGCAAGCCCAGCGGCAAAACGCCTCGATAGGGGGAAAGCCAGCCGGTTCTTCAGGCATTCCATAAACGAGCGGTTCGGAAAGATATGCGAAAGCGGGGGGATCCGGCGGCCTGCGCGCCCGGCTGTTGGCTATCTCATCCCCGATTGCGTCAACCGCCTCCTCTGAGTTATAGGTAGGATTCTTCTCCACCCGCTTCGCGCGGATGATACTGTGAAACAGCCCGTACCAAAACCGTTCGAGCGGCATGGACATCACCACGGCATATCTCTCAGCCAGCGGAAGGCTGAGGAGGTAACGCGGATCACAGGCTACAAGGTAACCTATTAAAGCGCCGGAGCGCCAGTGGCCGTCGATCGGCCCATAGTCATACGCTTCGTACTCAAAGGCAAGCAGCACCGTGTCGCCCGGGCGTGCCATGAGTTGTGTCAAGTGGAGGATGTAGCGCGTCCCCAAGGGGAGGTGCGTGCCGAAGTTAACCGTGGGAATTCCCGTTTGATCGCGAATTAACTGCGCATTCAGCCCAAATAACGCGGAGGATCCCGCCACGAGCAACAATTTTGGCTCGTTGACAGCCAGGGCTGCCCGCTCCTTTTTCTGCAAGAGTTCGTGGAAATACCGCTCGTTTTCGGTCGGCACGCCCAATTGAAAATAGATCAAGCCGCACCACGCGGCGAGCACCAGGAGAAGACCTGCCGGGATGGCGTAGAGGAATGACGAACGGACTTGCACGGCCGCCTAGAAATGAAAATAGATGAACGGATTCGGCCTGGCGAGATAGTAACTGCGAAGGACGCCAAAAAACAATCCCCCCAACACCAATCCCGAAATGGCATTGAGCGGCATTCTCCACCGCGACGGGCGTTCGACCGGCTCGAGCGCTGGCTGGTGCGCCCGCAGCAGTTGCTGGGTGTTGGGCGTGAACCAGGCTATCAGCAACGAAACGGCAAGCGTCCAGGCGGCTATCGCACGGCTATACGCAGGCGCCGGATCCAACACGAAGCGGATGCCCAGCTTTGCCATCCGGCGCGCGAGCGGCGCATTCAGGGTAGCGTGGTTGCCCGGAATCGCAAGGCCGTACCTGCCTGTCATGCTCGCCGCGATATGCAAGGCCACCGTTAACGAATTCGCACGGAAAAAGATCCATGCGAAAAGGACGGCGGCGAATGTGAGCAGGAAACACATTGCCCGGTAGCTCCAATGCGGGAATACCCAGCCGCGCGCTTTGACAAAGACCCGCCAGCGGTGGGCTATTAGCAAATAGAAGCCGTGCAACCCGCCCCAAACAATGAATGTCCATCCGGCGCCGTGCCACAAGCCGCTTAGAAGCATTGTCACCATGAGATTAAAGGCGTGACGGACGGAAGAGCATCGGTTGCCGCCGAGCGGGTAATAGAGATACTCTCTCAGGAAGCGCTGGAAGGTGATGTGCCAGCGCCGCCAAAAGTCGATGATGGATGCAGCGCGGTAAGGGGAATCGAAATTGAGGGGGAATCGTATCCCGAACATTCGGGCCAAGCCGATGGCCATATCGGAGTAGCCGGAGAAATCAAAGTAGATCTGTAAATAGTAGGCGAGTGTGCCGAGCCACCCGTCAAAGAATGTAAGCCGCGTTCCAGCTTCCGCGGCGCCGTAGATCAAGTTCGCGTAAGGAGCCGCGGAATCAGCGAGAAGGACCTTTTTGTAAAGCCCGAGTAGAAACATCGCGGCGCCGACCTCCAAATCCGCGCGGGTAGCCTTCCAATCCCTCCTGGCAAACTGGGGAATGACCTCCCAGTGGCGCACGATCGGACCCGCGATCAAGTGTGGGAAGAGCGCGACAAAGAGCCCATAGTCCAGGGTTCCGTAATGCAGCTTCTTGTCGCGGTAAACGTCCGCCAGGTAGCCGATTTGCGTGAAGGTGAAGAACGAGATCGCAAGTGGCAGGACGACGTCGAACCGTCCCAACTCGCGGCGCATGATGCTGCTCAAAAAAGCGGCGCCGAAATTTGTGTATTTATAGTAACCGAGAAGCAGCAAGTTCGCCGAGACCCCCGCGATCAAGGCAAGCCGGGAGCGTCGCTGGCTTGCCGAGCGCGAAATGATTTCCGCAATCGCGTAATTGAACGCGATCGAAAGCAAAAGCAACGGGACATATTCCACCTTCCAGTAGCCGTAGAAGACGAGCGAAGCGGCCAGCAGCCACGCCTTCCTCAAGACGTGAAGCCTGGTCGGAATCAAAACAAATACCAGCAGGGCTGCCGGCAGGAAAAGGAAGAGGAATTGCCAGGAGCTAAACAGCATGAAGGAGGGTGAGGGGCTTTCTGGATCAGGCGCGCGACGGCGCGCGATGGCGAACGATACCATGATGGCGTTGGAATCCTGTGCCGGTTACCATCGCGCCCATGACGAACGCAGCGGGTAGCCGAGACGGAATGTTCCGGGTGAACCAGCCGAAGGTCGTTTTTGAATCCTTTGCCGACGAAACCGTCCTCGTTGATCTGGACAGCGGCTTTTACTACAGTTTGCGAGGCTGTGCCGGGCGCGTGCTCGCGCTGCTCGATGAAGGCAACCCCGTCGAGACGATCCCCGGGCGCCTCCTGGGCGAGTTCAGCGGCGATCCCGACACGATCAAAATGGATATAGAGAGCCTCATTTCCGAGTTGGCAGCCGAGGCCATCATCGTGCCGGGCGCGCCGGCAGACACTCGGAAAGTCGAGAAGGAAACGCCCAAGCAAACCGGGGTGGCCACGCGATGTGGCGAGATTGCCCGACTACGAACGGGGCGCGCCCTTTGTTCTTTTGCTCCATTGGTGGCAGTTGCTCTGCCCTCCGCCGGCGCAGCCGCCGGCCTGCGCGGTCCATGCCGCAGCCGTCGGCACCGAGCGGGACGGCGGGCTGCTTCTGGTTGGCCGCGGCGGCTCGGGCAAATCCACTACTGCGCTCGCTTGTCTGTCCGCCGGCTTTCTCTATGTCGGAGACGACTACTGCCTGCTCCAATCGACTGCGGACGGACCGTGGGCGGCCAGCCTCTTCGCCACCGGCAAGCTAAGCGACGCCATGCTGGAGCGCTTCCCGGTTTTCGCCACGACGGTCGTCAATCCAACACGGACCCCGGGCGAGAAAGCGCTGCTCTTTCTGGACCGGAGTTTTTCCGCGCACCTCGCGGCCGGCCTTCCGCTGCGGGCCATCCTGCTGCCGCGCGTTCTTGCGGGCGGGGGGGAAACCCGGTTGACGCCTGCCAGTCCGGCCGCGGCGCTGCAAGCGTTGGCGCCCAGCACGATCTTTCTCTTCCGGCGAAGCGGAAGCGAGGCCGCAAACCTGCTCGCGCAGCTCGCCGGCGTGACGCGCTCTCTGCCGTGTTTTCACCTCCAGCTCGGCGCGGACGCGGATGCCACCCGGACGCCGCGAATCCTGAGCGGCTTGCTTGGCCGCATCCACGGAGGCTCCACCTACACATCGTGACTGCTTCGCTCATCAGCGTGATCCTGCCCGTTTACGATGGCGCCCGGTTCATCGCCGGCGCGCTGGATTGCATCGAAGCTCAGAGGAGGCACTGCGAGGATCATCGCTTCGAAGTGATCGCCGTGGACGACGCCTCGGACGATGGCGATCTCAGCCTCCGCCAGCTGACGGCCGCGCGCGATGCCGCCCGGATCGATCATCTGGTGAGCTTCGCGAAGAACCGTGGACCCGCGGCGGCGCGCAACGCAGGATTAGGGCTGGCGTGCGGGGACCTCATCACGTTTCTCGATGTGGATGACCGTTGGGCGCCCGACCACCTGGCCCGGATGCTCCGGCAACTCGCGAACTCCCCGGACTGCGGGTTCGTCATGAGCGACGTGCAATGCCAGCTTCGCGCCGAGCCCCTTTCCGACGGCGTCGAGAAATTCGAGGATTTCGGCACTCCCGGGTTTCTGCCGGTATTCTCCGCAGGCTTGTACCGTCGCGAGGTTTTTGCGCGGGTCGGGCTCCTGGACGAGGGGATGCGCCACGGAGAGGATTTGGATTGGTTTCTGCGCGCCCGCGAGGCGGGAGTTCGTTACGTCACGACCAGCGAGACCATGCTCCGTTACCGCGTGCATGAGAGCAACATGAGTCGCAACCGGCAGGCCGCCTACCGGGGAATGGCTCGCGCCCTGCATCAGTCGATGCGACGGCGCGCGGCCATCGGCGCCAAAGCCGGGGACGGCCGCGAATGATGGCCTCCGAAACGCTGCCCACCGTGAGCGTGATTCTTCCCGTCAAAAACGGCGCGGCCTACCTCGCGGCCGCGTTGGAGAGCGTCGTGGCGCAGACGCACCGGCCGCTGGAGGTCCTGGTTCTCGATGACCGATCGAGCGACGGCACGGGCGAGATTGCCGGACGCTTTGCCGAATACGGCGTCCGATTCGTCGCCAACCCGCCTTGTGCCGGCGCCGCCGCCTTGCGCAACTTCGGTGTGGAGATCGCGCGCGGCGAACTGCTCGCGTTTCACGCGCACGACGACCTGTGGGAGCCTGAAAAGCTGCGCGTCCAGGCCGCGTTCCTGCGTGACCGGCCCGAGATTCTTTTCTGCATCACCCACGTTCGGTGCTTCGTGGATCCCGGCCAGGAGCCGCCGCGCGGGTTATCGCGAGAGAGGATCGGTGTCGATGTGCCCGGATACCTTCCAGAAGCGCTCCTGGCACGTCGGGCCGCCTTCGACCGTGTCGGCCTGTTCGACACGACGATGAAGCAGGGCGAGGACACCGACTGGTATGTCCGCGCGCAGGACTTCGGCGTGCCGATGGCCGTCCTGCCCGATTGCCTGGTCCACAAGCGGCTGCACGCGACGACTACCACGTACGGCGCCGGCCGCACCGACCTGCTTCAGCGTAATTTGGTCCGTGTTGCCCACCGCGCCCTGGAGCGCAAGCGGGCCGCGGCAAGCCAGCCGCGGGGAGAGAAGAGATGAGCGCCGCCCGGGTCAGCGTCATCGTGCCGGTGCGCGACGGCGCGCGGCACCTGGGCGAGGCGTTGGAGAGCATTCTCGCGCAGACGCGGCCGGCCGCGGAAATATGGGTGGTGGACGATGGATCGCGGGACGAGTCCGCCACCGTGGCGGCCCGCTTCTGCGGACGCGGCGTCCGCTGCGTCTCGCAACCGCCGGGCGGCGCGGCGGCGGCGCGGAACCGCGGGGTCGCGCTGGCCACCGGCGATTTTTTGGCCTTCCTCGACGCCGACGATCTCTGGACGCCGGACAAGCTGGCCTGCCAATGCGCTGAACTCGAGGCCGACTCCACGCTGGACCTGGTCTTCGGCCACGCGGAGCAGTTCATCAGCCCGGAGTTGGACGAGACGACGCGCGCCCGACTCTGCTGCCCCGAGGGTTCCGCGCCGGGTTTCGTGGCCGGCGCGATGCTGGTGAGACGGGAGGTCTTCTTGAGCGCGGGACCGTTCGAGACGCGCTGGGAGCTGGGCGAGTTTCTCGCCTGGTTCACCCGTGTCCGCGAAATCGGTCGGCGCGAACGGATGCTGGATCGCGTCGTTTTGCGCCGCCGCCTGCATGAAACCAACCAGGGCCGGAAAAAGCGCGGGCATTATCCGGACTATGCCCGAATTCTGAAGGCCGCGCTGGACCGTCGCCGACGCCAGGCGGCAGCGGAGTCATGAAGGATGTCCACCCGAAAGACCCTCTTTCCCGCGGCCATCTCTACGCCACGCTGTTCCGAGGGGTTCCACGCTGGCGCCTGGCGCTCTGCGTGGGCCTGGCCGCCATGCAGGCAGCCGCGGTCTGGCCGGTCGCGTTTCTAGTGCGGCAAATCTTCGACCATGCCCTGCCGGCGGCGAGTTTACGCGGGTTGTTCCTGGCTGGCGCGGGCGTGCTGGCGGCCTCTCTCGCCCAGGCGGGGTTGACGCTCAGCGCGCGGGCTGTGACGTTGGACGTGGTCAAACAGGTGATCGCCCAACTGCGGCGCGATCTTGTCGACCGGTTGCTCATGCTGCCCAGGGCTTTTCACCTCGGCATGGATCGCGGCGTGCTTCACGCCACGGTGGTGCAGGACACCGAGCGCCTCGACGACATGAGCGCCGTGCTGATCACCCAATTCCTGCCGGCGATCGTAAGCTGCCTGGGCTTGATCTGCGTGCTCGCCTGGCTGCACTGGCCCCTTTGCCTCGCGTTGATGGTGCTGTGGCCGCCGCTGTTTCTCGTGGACCGCCGCTTGCGAGACCGGATGCGTGGGCGGGTGCGAGCTTTCCACGCCACTTTCGAACGCTATAGCAAGTCCACGCTGGAGTTGCTGCGCCGGCTGGACCTGACGCGGATGCAGTCGGCCGAGGGGATGGAGACGTCCGTTCAGCGCGAACGCATAGAAGCGGTGCGGAAGGACGGCGAGGCGGTGGCCTGGGAGATCACCGTGCATGGCACTGGACATGAAATGCTCGCAATGCTAACGGGCCTGACCCTCCTGATGCTCGGTGGCGCCGCGGTGATCCACGGTACGTTGACGATAGGCTCCCTCATCTCCTTTTTCTTTGTCGCGCGTGCGCTCAACGCCTTGCAGAGTCAGCTCTTCCAGTTGGCGCCGAGGCTCATCGTCGGCCAGGAAGCCCTCCGCTCCCTGGCGCCATTGCTGACCGCTGACCTCGGCGATCCGATCCTGACCACGCCCCCGTACGCGCCAGGAAAGCGTCTGGCGAGCTTCGACGGCGGCATCCAGTTTCGGGACGTGACGTTTTCATATCCGGCCCTCTTTTCAGGAGCGGACGCGCCCGCACCCGTTCTGCGAGAGGTGTGTCTGCATCTCCATCCAGGCCAAATCGTCGCGCTTCTCGGTCCGAACGGCGCGGGCAAAAGCACGCTGCTGTACCTGCTGCTCGGCTTTTACCGGCCAACGGCGGGTGAACTCCTGGCTGGCGGCGAACCCTACGCCAGCCTCGATCTGGCATCGCTGCGGGCGAGATTCGGCGTGGTCCCGCAAGCGCCGATTTTCTTTCATGGCACCGTGCTGGAGAACCTGGTTTACGGTTCACCGGAAGCTGGTCCGGAAGCGGTGAGCAACGCCTTGGAACGTGCCGGAGCCGCGGGGTTCGTGGGGGCATTGCCGAAATGCCTCGAAACCGTGATCGGCGACGACGGGACGCGGCTCTCCGGCGGGCAGCGTCAGCGCCTCGCGCTCGCGCGCGCCCTCCTCCGGGAGCCGGAGTTGCTGGTGCTCGACGAACCGACTACCCACCTCGATGGCGCTGCCGTGGACACGCTCGTCGAGACTCTCCGCGACACCGTGCCGCGGCCGGCGGTACTGATCGTCAGCCACGATCACGCCCTCATTGACCGTTGCAGGGTCGATCGTGTTTATGAGTTGCACGCCAGCCGGCTGGCCGCCCGATCCTAAAGGCAATTTTTTTGTTTACCGACATCACACTCTCATGCTTTCCGCATCTGCAATTTCTGCCCGGCTGGTTGCTGCCAACCCATCCGCCCGCTTCAACGGCGCCTGGCCAACCGCCGAGCAAATTCTCCTCCTGCACGCGGCGCTCGACCAGGAAGCGGAAGCCGCCATCGCGGCTTGGGAAAAATGGCGGCGCGCCGTGGATTTTGAAAATCTTGATTACGGCTCACACCGTTTGTTGCCGCTCCTCCATCGTAACCTGGTTCACGTCCGGGCGGCTCCTCACCCGTGGCTGGGACGGATGAAAGGCCTGCACCGCCATTCGTGGGTGCGAAACCAGCGCCTCTTTGCCTCCGTCGCGGCGCTGATCCTCGACCTGCGGGACGAGTTGGGGACGCCGGTGATGCTCTTGAAAGGTGCGGCCCTCGCCATGCATGCCTACCCCGACCCGGGGCTGCGGCCTATGGACGATTGCGATCTCCTCGTGCCGATGGAAGCCGTCCCCGGCGCCCTGGCGCTGCTTGAACGACGCGGCTGGCGGGCGCACGGCTGGGGGGACACGGGGAGGCCCATGACGGAGATGACCGCGTATCGACGGCGGGTGGCGCATTCGCAAGGTTTCCTCTCCTCCGAGGCTGACCCCTCGTGGAAACCAGTGGCGCTGGATCTGCATTGGCGCACACTCCTCAACGCGGGCAACGACGCCGAACTGAACGCGAACCTATGGGGCCGGGCAATCACCGTCTCCTTACCGGACGGCACCCCGGTGCTCATCCCCGATTCAACCGATTTGCTTGGCCAGATATGTATTCATGGGCTGTGCAAGAACCCGGTCCCCAGTGCGCTGGGCGGCGGACGCCATGATCCTTCTGCGCGACTTTGCAGCCCGTGGCGAGGTCACTTTGCCCATCGACTGGCCGCGTTTGCAGCGTTTCGCGGTCGACCGGGCCCTTACTCTGCGGCTATCCGCCGCGCTCGACTTTCTCGGCGACACTCTGGGCGCTCCGGTTCCGCCGGAAATTCGGCAGCAACTGCGTTCGCACCCCGTCTCGCGAGAAGAGCGGGCAGAGTTTCGGGTGCAGGTTGACGGGGCCGATCCGATGGAGCTTGGCTTCTTCGGGGGACCGGTTCAAATACTACCTCTATCGAAGGCGCTTTCAAGATGAATTCGCTGGTTCGCGTCTGCGCGAGTTGCGGAGTGTTGTTGGATATCTTTGTGGCCTGTGGGCCTTGGGTTCCCCTGCCGCTTTGCCTTGGGCCATCATTCGCTTCGCCGCCCGCCGCGTCTGGCAACTGCTGGTTTTCAAATTGCGGTCAGGCCGTCGAGTTGGACATTCCCGACAGGTTAAGCTATCATCGCCTCTCTGAGACTACGCGAAGAGAACGTCCTGGTTCTGGGTGGCGGAGTGACCGGGTTGGCCGCGAGCTGGGCGTGCGATGCTTCTGTTTTTGAGGCCAATCTTGAACCGGGGGGACTCTGCGCCTCGCACTATATCGACCGAAACGGCCGGCGGCTTTCCGCGGACTCCGCATCCGAAATCGAAAGCGCTTACAGGTTTGAAGTTGGCGGGGGCCATTGGATTTTCGGCGGGGACCCGATGGTGTTGACATTCCTCGAACGGCTCGCTCCCATGCGCACTTACGAGCGCCGGTCGGCCGTGTTCTTTCCTGATCGCGACTTGCAGGTACCCTTCCCCTTGCAGGCGCATTTGGACGCACTTCCCAAAGGCGTGGCTGAACAAGCCACGCATGAAATGGCGCAAGAGCATTCAGGCGAGATCCGAACGATGAAGGACTGGCTGGAGGCGAGCTTTGGCCGCACGCTGACTGAAATCTTCTTCGGACCGTTCCACCAGGCTTACACGGCCGGGCTGTGGGAAGAGATCGCGCCGCAGGACACGTTCAAGAGCCCTGTCTCGGCCGGCAATAAACGAATCACTTACAACTCCCGCTTCCGGTATCCCGAGGCTGGTTTGAACACGATGGTCTCCCGCCTGGCCGAACGCTCCACGATGCACTATGGCGCGGTCGCCAGCAGAATCGATGTTCGCGCGCGCGAAATGCACTTCGCAAACGGAACAGTTGTTCGCTACAAGCACCTGTTATCGACCATTCCGCTGAACCGAATGATCGAGATGTGCGGGCTCGACATAAAGGAACCGCCGGACCCTGCCACGTCGGTTCTGGTCCTCAATATCGGCGCTCGTCGCGGGCCGCGCTGTCCCGAC
>Ga0302326_10022647_pt1 | contig 12836 bp, 8 predicted proteins | sample Palsa_T0_3_FD_202264 | JGI IMG/M metagenome (GOLD analysis project Ga0302326, IMG submission 202264) | Peat permafrost microbial communities from Stordalen Mire near Abisko, Sweden - Palsa_T0_3 | ecosystem: Environmental > Terrestrial > Soil > Palsa > Peat permafrost | place: Sweden: Abisko... | reverse complement strand
GGCCGGCGTGGGCCTGGACAACGTCGACGTCGAGGCCGCGACCAAGGCCGGCGTGATGGTGGTCAACGCACCGAGTTCCAACATCGTGAGCGCGGCCGAGCACGCGGTCGCGCTGCTCCTCTCGGTCGCCCGCAACGTGCCCCAGGCGACCGCCTCGCTCAAGGCCGGGAAGTGGCAGCGCTCCGCGTTTACCGGTGTTGAGCTGCAGGACAAGGTGGTGGGGATTCTCGGGCTGGGCCGCATCGGCGTCCTCGTGGCTCAGCGGCTGGAATCGTTTGGTATGCAGGTGGTGGCTTTTGATCCCTACGTGCCCGCGGCGCGGGCCGCGCAGCTCGGCGTCCGGCTGCTCAGCCTCGACGACCTGCTGGCCGAGGCCGACTTCATCACCGTGCACCTGCCGAAGAACGCGGAGACCATCGGCCTGATCGGCGAGCGGGAACTGCGCCTGGTCAAGCCGGGGGTGCGGGTCGTGAACGCGGCCCGCGGCGGCATCGTGGATGAGCATGCGCTCGCGCTCGCGCTCAAGGACGGCCGGGTGGCCGGGGCGGGCATCGACGTGTACGTCACCGAGCCGTGCACCGACAGCCCGCTGTTCCAGTTTCCCAACGTGGTGGCCACGCCGCACCTGGGCGCCAGTACCAGCGAGGCTCAGGAGAAAGCCGGCACGCAAGTCGCCAGGTCGGTCAGGCTCGCGCTGGCTGGGGAGTTCGTCCCGGACGCGGTCAACGTGCAGAGCGGCTCGGTCGACGAGGACGTGCGGCCCGGCCTGCCGCTGGCCGAGAAGCTCGGCCGTATCTTCACCTCGCTGGCCGGGGGCGTGGCGGCGCGGATCGAGGTCGAGGTACGCGGCGAGATCGTCCGCCATGACGTCCGCGTGCTCCAGCTCGCCGCGCTGAAGGGCGTGTTCAGCGGCATCGTCGAGAAAACGGTGACCTACGTGAACGCGCCCCTGCTGGCCACCGAGCGCGGTGTCGAGGTCAGCCTGGTCACCGAGGCCGAGAGCCCGGACTGGCGCAACCTGATCACCCTGCGCGGCACGCTGCCGCAGGGCCAGCTCATATCGGTCAGCGGGACGCTCACCGGGCGGCGGCAGCTCGAGAAGCTGGTCGAGGTCAACGGCTTCGGGATGGAGATCGCGCCCGCCGAGCACATGGTGTTCCTGACCTACACCGACCGGCCCGGCATCGTCGGCACCGTGGGCCAGATCCTGGGCAGCGAAGGGATCAACATCGCCGGCATGCAGGTGTGCCGGGACGCCCGGGGCGGCGACGCGCTGATCGTGCTGTCCGTCGACTCGGCCATCCCCGCGGCCGTGCTCGACGACATCTTGTCCACCATCGGCGCGGTGGTGGGCCGCACCATCGACCTCGAGGAGAACTAAGGTACGCGCATGGCATCTCCCGCGATAAAGCTCGCCGTGATCGGCGGCGACGGCATCGGCCCGGAAGTCGTCGCCGAGGCCCTGAAGGTACTGCAGGCCGCGGATGTGGCCGTTGACCCCACCAACTACGATCTGGGCGCCACGCGCTGGCACCGTACGGGGGAGACGCTGCCCGGATCAGTGCTGGAGGAAATCCGGGATCACGACGCGATCCTGCTCGGGGCGGTCGGCGACCCGAGCGTGCCGAGCGGCGTGCTCGAGCGCGGGCTGCTGCTCCGGCTCCGGTTCGAACTCGACCACTATGTCAACCTGCGGCCGGTGCGCCTCTATCCGGGCGTGGCCACGCCGCTGGCCAACGTCCGGGCCGAGTCGGTCAACATGCTCGTGATCCGTGAGGGAACCGAGGGCCTCTACGCGGGCGCGGGTGGCGTGCTGCGCAAGGGGACCCCGCAGGAAGTGGCCACCCAGGAGAGCCTCAACACCGCGTTCGGGGTGGCCCGGGTGGTCAGGTACGCCTTCGACCGGGCGGCTGAGCGGCCGGACAAGCGGCTGACCCTGGTGCACAAGACCAACGTGCTCACCTACGCGGGCGACCTGTGGCAGCGGACCGTGGATGAGATGGCCAAGGAATTCGGCGACATCGCCGTGGACTACTGCCACGTGGACGCGGCGTGCATGTACTTCGTCAGCCAGCCGGAGCGGTTCGGCGTCGTGGTGACCGACAATCTCTTCGGCGACATCCTGACCGATCTCGGTGCCGCCGTGGCCGGCGGTATTGGGCTGGCGGCCAGTGGGAATATCAATCCCGAGCGCACCGCGCCCAGCATGTTCGAGCCGGTGCACGGCAGCGCGCCCGACATCGCGGGCAAGCAAGAGGCCGATCCCACCGCGACGATCTTGTCGGCGGCGATGCTCTGCGAGCATCTGGGCCTGACCGCGGAGGCGGCCAGGATCGAGCAGGCCGTGGCCGACGACCTGGTGGAACGCCAGGGCGCCTGGGCCGCGCGGGTCACCCCGGAGATCGGTGACGACATCGCCGTGCGAGTAGCCGGCTAGCCGGGTAGCTGCGGGAGGCGCCGGCCTCCCGGGCTTAGTGACCCCGGCTGGCCGCGGCGCTGGCGCGCGGCGAAGATAGGACTGCGGTGCGGCACGCCCCGGCGTTGCCCGCCCGGGCTGGGCAGCGGTGCCCAGCCCGCTGTGGCCCGGCACCGCCGGGTGGGAGGAAGGACCAGCGATGACGACCAGCCCGAGCACCGAGATCGCTTTCGACGTGCGCCCTTGTACCGATCCCGTTCTCGCGGCGGAGCGGGAACGGATCCTGGAGGTGCCGGGGTTCGGCGAGGTATTCACCGATCACATGGTCACCATCCGGTGGTCGGCCGAGCGTGGCTGGCACGACGGGCGGCTTGAGCCCTACGGCCCCCTCATGCTCGACCCGGCCACGTCGGTCTTCCACTACGCCCAGGAGATCTTCGAAGGGCTGAAGGCCTACCGGCAGGCCGGCGGCCCGATCGTGGCGTTCCGGCCCCAGGCCAACGCGGCCCGGTTCAACCGGTCGGCGGTCCGGCTGGCCATGCCAGAACTACCGGAGGCGGAGTTCCTGCGCTCCCTGGAGCTGCTGGTGACCCAGGATCGTGAGTGGGTGCCGACCGCGGCCGGGCACAGCCTCTACCTGCGCCCGTTCATGATCGCCACCCAGCGTGGGCTTGGCGTCAACCGGCCGTCGTCGTCCTACCTGTTCGCGGTCATCGCCTCGCCGGCGGCCGCCTACTTCAAGGGCGGGGTGCAGCCGGTCTCGGTCTGGCTGTCCGAGGACTACACCCGGGCCGCTCCCGGTGGCACCGGGGAAGCCAAATGCGGCGGCAACTACGCGGCGGCCTTCGCCGGGCAGATCCAGGCCGTGAACAGCGGCTGCGACCAGGTGGTCTGGCTGGACGCCGTGGAACGCCGCTGGGTCGAAGAGATGGGCGGCATGAACCTGTTCTTCGTCTACGGCCGCGGACCGGAGGCGAGGATCATGACTCCCGCGCTGACCGGCACCATGCTGCCCGGGATCACCCGGGACTCACTCCTCAAGCTCGGGCCCGACCTGGGCTTCGCCACCACGGAGGGCCGGATCTCGGCCGACCAGTGGCGCGCCGAGTGCGAGTCCGGCGAACTGACCGAGGTGTTCGCCTGCGGGACCGCCGCGGTGATCACCCCGGTGGGCAAGGTCAAGGGGGCCAGTGCCGAGTGGCTCATCGGCGACGGCACGCCGGGCCCGGTGACTGTGCGGCTGCGCGAGGAACTCGTCGGGATCCAGTACGGCAACCGGCCTGACCCTTATGGGTGGATCCACAAGATCTGCTGAGGCACCGGGGGGTTCGTTCGCGCGGGGGAACGGAGTGTGCGAGACTACTGGCATGACGTCCGGCCGGATTATTATCGGCGGCGCGTCGGCACCCAGCAGGGAGGTCAGCACGAGCTGACCAGCCCGCACCGCCGACGCGCAGACCTCTCGCATGCCGCGAGGGGTCTTTTGCGTTATGGCGGCAGGTGCCTGAAGCCAAGACCCAGCGTCCTACGTTCCCCCACGTCACATCGGAGAGGCAGCCAAGGCCATGCCTGACGACTCGTTCCACGTCTACGACACAACCCTGCGCGACGGCGCACAGCAGGAAGGGCTCACCCTGACGGTGGCCGACAAGCTCGCCATCGCGCGCGGGCTCGACGAGTTCGGCGCTGGCTTCATCGAGGGCGGATGGCCGGGCGCCATTCCCAAGGACACCGAATTCTTCCAGCGGGCCCGCACCGAGCTGGACCTCAAGCACGCGCAACTCGCCGCGTTCGGCGCGACCCGCCGGCCCGGCGCGATGGCGGCCGACGACCCTCAGGTCGCCGCGTTGCGCGAGTCGGGTGCGCCGGTCGTGACTCTTGTCGCCAAGAGCCACGACCGGCACGTCCGGCTGGCCTTGCGGACCACGCTGGAGGAGAACCTGGCGATGATCCGGGACACGGTAAGCCACCTGCGCGCCGAAGGCCAGCGGGTGTTCCTCGACGCCGAGCATTTCTTCGACGGGTACCGCTCGGATCCCGCGTACGCGCTGGAAGTGGTGCGCACCGCCGTCGAGGCGGGCGCGGATGTCGTGGTGCTCTGCGACACCAACGGCGGCATGCTGCCGGATGAGCTCGGCGATGTGGTGACCGCGGTGGCGGCCGCCAGCGGCGCCCGGCTCGGCATCCACTGCCACGATGACACCGCCTGCGCCGTCGCCAACACCCTGGTCGCCGTGGATGCCGGGGTCACGCACGTGCAGGGCACCGCGAACGGGTACGGCGAGCGGGCGGGCAATGCCAACCTGTTCAGCGTGGTCGCCGGGCTGCAGCTGAAGAAGGGCCGCACTGTCCTGCCGGAGGGCTGCCTGCCCGAGATGAGCCGGGTCGCCCACGCGATCAGCGAGGTCACCAACGTGACGCCGAGCACCCACCAGCCGTATGTCGGGTTCTCCGCATTCGCCCACAAAGCGGGGCTGCACGCCTCGGCGGTCAAAGTGGATCCGATGCTCTACCAGCACATCGACCCGGCCCTGGTCGGCAACGACATGCGGATGCTCGTCTCCGACATGGCCGGGCGGGCGTCGGTCGAGATCAAGGGGAAGCAGCTTGGCTACGACCTGTCCGGCGACCGCGCCACGGTGGGCCGGGTGGTCGGCAAGGTCAAAGACCTCGAGGCACGCGGCTACACCTTCGAGGCCGCGGACGCCTCGTTTGAGCTGCTACTGCGCGACGAACTGGCCGGCCAGCGGCTGCGGCATTTCCAGGTCGAGTCGTGGCGGGTCATCGTCGAGCGGCGCACCGACAGCGGGGTGGTCAGCGAGGCCACGGTCAAGCTGAACGCCAAGGGCGAGCGGATCGTGGCCACCGGCGAGGGCAACGGGCCCGTCAACGCCCTGGACAACGCCCTGCGGCAGGCCCTCGAACGGCTCTACCCGGAACTCGCCATGCTGGAACTCGCCGACTACAAGGTGCGCATCCTGGAAGGCTCGCACGGCACCGGCGCCGTCACCAGAGTGCTCATCGAGTCGGGCGACGGGACCGGAACGGCCGCCGGGACCTGGAGCACCGTGGGGGTAGATGAAAACATCATCGCCGCCTCCTGGCACGCCCTCGAGGAAGCGGTCACCTACGCCCTCCTCCGGGCTGGGTATCAGCCAGCAGAACAGGCTAGCGGGCCCGCGAGCAGGTAACGTCTTGCGATCACCGCGGTCGCGAGGCTGTTAGGCAACGGAAGTTGCCCTATATAGTCACACCATTGGCACTTCCGCTAACAGAACGTTCATCACCGCGCCCGCCCCTGGCCCTGGGGTCGATGGCGTGGACGGCGCCCTGGCTGGGCGATTGCGCCTGGCCCGGGCGGCGGTGATCGCGTGCTTCACCGTCCTCGGCCTGGTCGAGGGCGTCTGGGTTGTCCATATCCCGGCGGTCCAGGCTCAACTGCATCTCTCCGATGGCGTGCTCGGCGCTGCGCTGCTGGTGGGCCCGGGCGCGGTGGTCCTGATAATGCCTGCGGCCGGCTGGCTCGCCGACCGTGTCGGCAGTGCCCGCGTCGTGCGTCCGGTCAGCATCATCGTCGCCTTCCTGCCGGTCATGCTCGACTCGGCCCGCACGCTCGCCGGGTTGCTGGCGGCGCTCCTGGCCTTCGGTACGTCCGGGGGGCTGCTGGCGGTCTCCAACAACGCCCAGGCCGTCCTGGTCGAGCGGCGCTACCGCCGGCCACTGATGGCGTCCTTTCATGCCTGTTACAGCATCGGCGGCCTGAGCGGGGCGTTGTTAGGCGGGATCCTCGCCTGGGCCTGGGCCGGGACCGCCGCCACCTGCTTCGCCGTTGCGCTGCCCGCTGCGGCGGTCGCGGCCGCCGCGGGCCGCTGCCTGCTGGCGGAGCCGGCGGTCGCCACCGCCGGCCAGCCCGCAGGGGTGCCGGATCCGCGCCCGGGACCGAGCCGGGCGCCGACCCCGCAGCGCAGGTCCTGGCGGCGGGGCCCGGCCCGGCCCGGCCGGTGCCGGCTGTGCCTGGGCGGCCGGCCCTGGCCGGCTGGCCGATCCCGCGCGGGTGGCAGGCTCCGCCCGGGTGGCAGGCTCCGCGCGGGTGGCGGGCTCCGCCCGCGTGGCAGGCTCCGGCCGCGTGGCCGGCCCCGGTCGGCGGCCCGATCCCGGCCGGACGGCAGACCCCGGGCCGGCCGGACCTGGCCGCGCCGGCCCGGCCCGGGCCGGCGCGCACGGCGCGAGGCGCAGGGAGCCGGGTCCGGACCCGGCTCGCCACGGTTCATGGCGCTCGGCCTGCTGGCCCTCTGCTGCCTGGTCAGCGAAGGTTCCGCGGGCAACTGGAGCGCTGTCTACCTGCGCAACAATCTCCGTATTCCGTCAGGCTTCGCCGTGTCGGGCTTCGCCGCGTTCTCGGTCGCCATGACGGTCGGGCGACTGCTTGGTGACCGGCTCGCGGCCCGCTTCGGACCCGTGCGCCTGGTGCGGGGCTGCGGGCTGCTGGCCGCCACGGGCCTCGCCGGCGGCCTGGTCAGCGGGAAGCCGGTGGCCGCGGTAGCCGGATTCGCGCTGTTCGGCGCGGGCCTGTCGTGCACGATCCCGCAACTTCTGTCCGCGGCGGGCAATGCGGACCCGGATCAGCCTGGAACCGGCCTGGCCCGGGTGTCCGCCCTGGGCTACGTCGGACTGGTCGGCGGTCCGGTGCTGATCGGCGCGTGCGCCGGGCTCACCGGCCTGCCGCTGGCGCTTGGCATTCCTGTCGTGCTCGGGCTCTTCGTCGCCGCGGGGGCCCGGGTGCTGGACCCATTGCGGCGGCCCGGCATCACCTCCCCGGAGAGCACGCCCCCGGAGGGCATGTCCCTGGAGAGTGGGCCCCCGGAAAGCGTGTCCCTGGAGAGCGCACCCCTGGAGAGCATGCCCCTGGAGAGCATGCCCCTGGGACGCACACCCCCGCAGAGCGCGCCTCCGGCCCAGTTAACACAAAGCGGTCAGTTTCCCCTGGAATCAGCGGGCCGGGCCGCGCAGGAGCGCCATCGCCGCGTTGTGGCCGCCGATCGCGCTCACTCCGCCGCCGCGACGGGCGCCCGCACCGCAGAGCATGAGCCGCGGATGCCTGGTCTGCACGCCCCACGTGCCCGCGTCGGCGAGCTCGTCAGCCCACGGCCATGAGAGGTCGCCGTGGAAGATGTGCCCACCCGGCAGGCCCGCTTCCGCCTCCAGGTCCACCGGGGTCTTGACCTCCAGGCACAAGTTCCCGGCGCTGTCCCGGAGCAGGCACTCCTCGAGCGGCTCGGCCAGGACCGTATCGATGGAGCGCAGCGTGGCGCGCAGGGCCTCGCCGCGCGTGGCGGCCGGGTCCGCCCGGAACAGCCGGGCCGGCATGTGCAAGCCGAACACGGTCATCGTGTGCGCGCCGGAGGCGGCCAGGCCCGGGCTCAGGATGGAGGAATCGGTGAGGGAGTGGCAGTAGGCCTCACACGGCGGTAGCGCGGGAACCTGGCCCGCGCTGGCCTGCGCGTAGGCGGCGTCGAGCGCCGCATAACCCTCGTTGACATGGAATGTGCCGGCAAACGCGTCCGCTGGGCTGACCCGGCTGTCACGCAGCCTCGGTAGCCGGGACAGGACCATATTGATCTTCAGCTGGGCGCCTTCAGGTGCGGCCTGGCTGCCGTCGGCCCTCCCGCCGGCCACATCGCCGGCCATTCCGCCAGGCACCCCGCCGGCCGGGTCTCCGAGCAGCCGGGCCAGCGTGGCCGGAGCCAGGTTCACCAGGATGTGCCCGGCCCCGACCCGGTACTCGCCATCTCCCTCACGCGCCCGCACTTCGCCATCAGGGTCGATCCCGGTGACCTCGGCGCCGGTGCGGATCTCCGCTCCGGCGGCCAGGGCCGCCTGCTCCAGGGCCGTGCTCAGCGCGCCCATCCCGCCCACCGGCACGTTCCACGCGCCGGTCCCGCCGCCGATCACGTGGTACAGGAAGCACCGGTTCTGCGCCAGGCCCGGCTCGCTGAGCCGGGCGAACGTGCCGATCAGCGCGTCGGTCGCCACCACGCCCCGCACGGTGTCATCCGCGAAGCGCTGCTCCAGCGCGGCACCGACCGGGTGCGTGACCAGTGCCTCCCACGTCTCGTCGTCGCCGGCCAGCGTGCGCATCCCGGCGCGCGAGAGGAGCGGCTCGGTCATGGTCGGGAACAGCCGCCCGGCCAGGGCCAGCGTCCGGGCATAGAGCCGCTGCCACGCCCGCCAGTCCGCCGCATCCCCGGTCACCGCGGCGAACGAGGCGGCCGTGCGGGCGTCGTCCGCGGTGTCGACCAGCAGGCCGGCCGCCCCGGCCGGCGTGTAGGAGCCGATCCGGCGCGGCCGCAGTTCCACCCGTAGCCCCAGGTCCCGGGCGATGACCGCGGGCAGCAGGCTGACCAGGTAGGAGTAGCGGGACACCCGCGCGTCCACCCCGGGGAAGACGGCCGCCGAGACGGCCAGCCCTCCCGTGTGGGGCAGGCGTTCCAGGACGAGTACGGACTTTCCTGCCTGGGCCAGGTAGGCGGCCGCGGCGAGGCCGTTGTGGCCCGCACCGGTCACCACCACGTCATAGCGGGAGCGGCGGGGCCGCCCGGGCGGAGTCTGCATGACGTCAGTCTGCCGTCCCGGGGCCCTCCGGTCGCTCCGGGACGCCCGGGGCTCTACGGTGGGGGCATGGATGACAAGGAGATCCTGGGCCACATCGACGAGCTGATCGCGACCGAGCACGAGTTGCGGGGCAAGGTCGCGGCGGGGGAGCTGTCCAGTACTGAGGAGCGGGCCCGGCTGCGGGAGGTCGAGGAGTCGCTCGACCGCTGCTGGGACCTGCTGCGGCAGCGCCGGGCCCGGCGTGAGTTCGGCGAGGACCCGTCGGAGGCGGCCGAGCGCCCGGCGCCCGAGGTCGAGGGCTACCTCCAGTAAGCGACCGCCGCTCACCGCGTACATGACGGCGCGGGCGGCGTTGGCGGCCGTCCGGGCCGCCATTACCCCGGCGGCCGCTCCCCGTTCGCTGAACGGACGGAGTGCTCGGGACGGATGGGCAGGCCGGCACCGTCACGCAGGAAGAGGGGGATCCGCTCCAGTGGCGCCGCCGCGGCCACGACCTGGCCGCCCTCGGTTTCCTGGCCGGTCCAGGCGTCGGTCCAGCGGCTCCCGGCGGGCAGGTAGACCTCGCGGCCGCGGGCCCGGTACTGGGTCACGGGTGCGACCAGGAGATCCGGGCCGAACAGGAATGCGTCGTCGACCGGCCAGGCGCCCGGATCGGCGGGGAAGTCGACGAAGAGCGGGCGCATCGGCGGCAGCCCGTCAGCATGGCAGGCCCGCATCTGCTCCATGATGTACGGCCGCAGCCGCTCGCGCAGGAACAGCATGTCCCGGATGCAGGCGTAGGCGGTGTCCCCGAACGACCACACCTCGTTCGGCCCGCCCGTCTGGTCGATGCCGAACGGCATCCTCGGCTCACGGAACCCGTGCAGCCGCAGCAGCGGGCAGAACACGCCGTACTGGAACCAGCGCACGATCAGCTCGCGGAACTCCGGGTCGGCGGGATCGCCGCCGTGGAAGCCGCCGATGTCGGTCGTCCACCACGGCAGCCCGCTGACCGCGACATTCAGGCCGGCCCGGAGCTGACTGCGCAAGCTGGCGAAGTCGGCGGCGATGTCGCCGGACCACAGCACCGTGCCGTACTGCTGGCTGCCCGCCCAGGCGGACCGGACCAGGCTGAGGACCTCGGTCTGGCCTTCGGCCAGCATGCCCTCATGGAAGGCGCGGGCGTGCTGCTGGGGGTAGATGTTGCCGACCTCGAGCCCCGGCCCGGCGTGGTAGCGCAGGTTCTCCTGGAACCCCGGGCGCAGCTCCGGCTCGCAGGCGTCGAGCCACCAGGCGGCGATTCCGTACGGCCGCAGGTAGTTGTCCCGGACCTTGCCCCACAGGAATGACCGGGCCTCGGGGTTGGTGGCGTCGTAGAAGGCGACGCCCACGTCGGTGGTGATGCCCTTGTCCGGCCAGTTCGCGTGGGCCAGCGGCCCGAACTCGGTCCCGATCATCAGGCCGCGCTCGGTCATCTCGGCGTAGTTCTCACTGAGCGGGCTCACCGACGGCCAGACGGAGACGGCCAGCTTGACGTTCAGCGAGTCCAGTTCGGCCACCATCGCCGCCGGGTCGGGCCATTCCGCCGGGTCGAACTTCCAGTCCCCCAGCTGCGTCCAGTGGAAGTAGTCACACACGATGACCGACAGCGGCAGGCCGCGCCGGGCGTACTCGCGGGCTACCTCCAGCAGTTCGGCCTGGGTGCGGTAGCGCAGCTTGCACTGCCAGAAACCGGACGCCCAGTCCGGCAGCATGGGCGCGTGCCCGGTCACGTCCGCGTACCGGCGGAGGATGTCGGCGGGCTGGCCGGCGGTGATCCAGTAGTCGATCTGGCGTGCGCTGTCGCTGACCCAGCGGGTTCCGGTCTCAGCGAGTTCGACCCGGCCGATCGCCGGATTGTTCCACAGCAGGCCGTAACCCCGGCTGGACAGCAGGAACGGGATACTGACCTCGGCGTTGCGCTGCACCAGGTCGAGCACGGCGCCCTTCTGGTCCAGCAGGCCGTGCGTGTGCTGGCCCAGCCCGTAGACGCGTTCCCCGGGGTAGGCCCGGAAGCGCTGTTCGAGCCGGTGGTATCCGTTGCCGTTCGGTGTGAAAAGGCGCGGGCCGGGCCACCAGAAATGCAGCGGTTCCTCGGCGAGCAGCTCCTCGCCGCTCTGGCTGCTGACGAAGCGCAGCCGGGCCTGGTACTGGGTCGCCTCCGGATCCTGGATGAACTCCGCGGTGATCGCGCCGTTGAACAGCGTGGCCGAGCCGTTCTCGATCTTGATGCGGGCGTCCGGTGACTCCGGCGCTTCGGTGAGCGCGCCGGCCAGCCCGTCGCGCACGGGGCCGATCGTCGCCCTGACCCGGACCGCGTCGGGTCCCCAGGGCTCGATGCGCAGCGTCTCTTGCCGGGCGCTCCATTCGAGGGCGTTGCCACGCTCACGGAAATGGCTCACGGTCAGCTCTCCTCGCAGGCCGGCGGGGTCATGAAGGGGCGGGACAGGGCAGGGCGGCGGTCGGGTCGCGGGCTGGCCCCGGCCATCAGCGGCGGGGCGGGGCGGGCGCGCTGCTGGCGCGGGCAGTGAGGACCGGGGGAAGCAGCACCACCTCGCTGGACCCGCCGCCCTCCAGCCGCTGCATGACCAGTTCGACCGCCCGGCGGCCCATCTCCTCGGCCGGGATGGTGACCGAGCTGAGATGCGGTGACGTCTGCTCCGCGACCTGGTCCGGGCAGAGCGCCACGATCGAGACGTCCTCGGGCACCGTCCGCCCGGTGGTTCGCAGCACGCTCAGCACGGCCGGGATGATGCCCTCGTTCTGGACGATGAGGCCGGTCGTGCCGGGGCGCTCCTCGAGGATCCGGGTCACCGCGCCCGCCGCCGCCTCGTGGCTGCCCTCGCACGGGCGGTGCACCAGCCGGACGCCGCGCCGCGCCGCGCCGCCGGTGATGCCCCGCAGGGTCCGCTCGGCGAAGCCGCTGTGCCGCTGGTAGACGGCCTCGGCTTCGCCGATGAAGGCGAGCTCGCGGTGGCCGAGACCGGTGAGGTGCTCGACGCAGAGTTCCCCGGCCGCGGCGAAGTCCAGGTCGACGCAGGTCAGTCCCCTGGTGTCGGACGGGATCCCGATCATCACGGCTGGGATGCCGACGTCGATGAGCATGGGGATGCGCTCGTCCTCCATGCTCACATCCATCACGATCATGGCGTCGGCGCGTGCGCTCACCGCGACCCGGCGGATCCCCTCGGCGCCCTCGTCGTTGGTGAGCAGCAGGACGTCATGCCCGAACCGGCGGGCCGTGGTGGTCACCGCGATGGCGATTTCCATCATCACCGGCAGGTACAGGTCGCTGCGCAGCGGCACGACCAGGGCGACGATGTTGGAGCGGCTGCTGGCCAGGGCCTGGGCACCAGCGTGCGGGTGATAATTGAGCAGCTCGATGCTGTGTTCCACCCGGCGCCGCGTGCTGGCCGAGACCGTCCGCTTGCCGCTGAGCACGTAGGAGACGGTGCTGGCCGCGACACCAGCGTGACGGGCCACATCAGCGAGCGTCGCCATGATGGTCCCTCCTGATTGCTGCCTCCCGGCAGCATCACGCGGCGCGTACCGGGAATTGACTTCGCATGGTCGAAGCGCTTCGATCTGCGCAGTCACGTTGGCTGCTGGCCCCAAGACACCCCACGATATCATCGCCTGATCACGGACCTTCAAGCCTTTATCCCAGGTAGCACAGGCATCTGTGGCCCCGCCCGGAAGCCGGCGGCCAGCCTCGCAGCGCGGCCGCACCCGGCGGCCGTGCCGTCGGCTGACGGCCGGCCGGCCGGCCGGCCCCGGGCAACCGCGAAGC
>Ga0302326_10022646_pt1 | contig 12836 bp, 11 predicted proteins | sample Palsa_T0_3_FD_202264 | JGI IMG/M metagenome (GOLD analysis project Ga0302326, IMG submission 202264) | Peat permafrost microbial communities from Stordalen Mire near Abisko, Sweden - Palsa_T0_3 | ecosystem: Environmental > Terrestrial > Soil > Palsa > Peat permafrost | place: Sweden: Abisko... | reverse complement strand
GCTCGATGGCGTCACCTTTCCCGCCGCCGAAATCGTTGTAGAATTCCTGCATCCGGCCAACGACACCGCTGACTACAGCCTGTTTCCCACCGGAAATCCACTCGACCTTCTGAACGTCCCCGGGGTCGGCGCACTCGACGTCACCATGATCAACGCCGGCAATCCAACGGTATTTGTTGCCGCCAATCAAGTGGCTCTGCACGGCGACGAAATGCAGAAGGACATCAACAGCAATCCGGTGCTTCTGGCCACCCTCGAAGCCATCCGCTCCCACGCGGCCGTCCGGATGGGCCTGGCGGCGACCCCGGAAGAAGCCACAGCCGTCCGTCTCCACACGCCCAAAATTTCCTTCCTTTCCAAGCCGCTCGGTTACACCGCCTCCAGCGGGAAAGTTGTGAAGCCATCCTCCATCGACCTCAATGCGAGAATCGTGTCGATGGGCAAGCTGCATCACGCCATGACGGGTACGGGCGCCATCGCTCTTGCCACGGCCGCCGCCATTCCCGGCACCATCGTGCAATGCATCCTCGGCAGCCCAATGACGCGCGTCACCTTCGGCCATCCATCCGGGACCATGACCGCGGGGGCAGAAGTCGAAGCACGTGACGGCTCCTGGGACATTATCAAAGCCGTAATGAGTCGCAGCGCCCGCCGCCTTATGGAAGGCCATGTACTCGTCCCCACACGCCTGTTTCAACCAGAGACCCGCGCTCAATGACCTTGCAACCGACCCTCCAGACAACGCGTACAGACGGCCTACAACGCAGCCAGCCGCATGTAGCAGGCATCTCCGCTGCCAGCGTCCTCGATTTCCTCCAGGCAGCCGAGTCTCAAAACCTCGATCTGCATACGCTGCTCATCGCGCGCCACGGCAAACTCGCCGTCGAGCTCTACCGCTGGCCCTACAACTCAACACGCCCGCGCATCGGACACTCGCTCGCCAAGTCCTTCACCTCTGCCGCCGTCGGCATGGTCATCGCGGAAGGCCGCCTCAAGCTCACCGACCGCGTCGTCGATTTCTTCCCCGAGCACCTTCCTCCGATTGTCAGCGACAACCTCCGCGCCATGACCGTCCGTGACCTGCTCACCATGCGCGCCGGCCACGCCGAAGAAACCTCAGGCTCCATCTGGCGCAGTATCAAGACCAGCTGGATCGCCGAGTTCCTTAAGATCCCCGTCGTCCATCGCCCCGGCGAATTCTACGTCTACACCAGCGCCGCCAGCTACATGCTCGCCGCCGTCTTCACCCGTGCCACCGGAGAAACGCTGCACGCCTATCTCCGCCCGCGCCTCTTCGAACCTCTCGGCATCGTCGGCGAAACATGGGACATCGGCCCCGACGGCATCAACCCCGGAGGCAACGGTCTCACCTGCAAAGTCTCCGACCTCCTCAAGTTCGGCATCTTGCACCTGCAGAAGGGCCTCTGGAATGGCGTTCGTATCCTCCCCGCCGAGTGGATCGAAGAAGCCACCCGCCCCATCGGCGACAGCAATTACGGCTTCCACTGGGTCACCGGCCGTGAAGGCGAATTCTTTGCCATGGGGCTCTTCGGCCAGCTCATTGCCGTGCTCCCAGCCCACGATGCAGTAGTCGTCCTGAACAGCGCCATCGCCAGCCCGGTCGCCTGCTCTGCCATGTGGGTGCCACTACTGCACCAGCACCTCAGCTCACTATTCCCAGGCGCCATTTCAAACACCATCGACAACACCGTCGCAGAGCTCGAACTCATCTCACGCATTGCCGCTATGGCCCAGCCACCTGCGCTGTCCTCATCCGCAGAGTCCCGCCCCGACCTCACCGGCTCATTCACCTACGCCATAGACAACAACGACCTTGGCATCGATCGCATCAGCTTCTCCTTCGAAGCCAATCGCTGTACCCTGACCATGAGCTATCCCGAAGCCGAACACTCCATCGTTGTCGGCATCGACCATTGGCTCGAAGGCCTGACCGACATCCCCAGCGCCCCGCTCCATCACGGCTACAGCCTCACTCCCGCCCGCGTAGCCGCAGGAGCCTGCTGGCGAAACGAAGACCATCTCACGATGACCTGGATCTTCGCCGAAATGACTTTCCGCGACACTATCGAATGTGAGTTCAACAACGATCAGCTCACACTCAAGCGCAGCGTGAACGTCAACTCCGGGGCCATGAGCCTGCCAATGCTTCATGGCAAGCGAACCGATAAATAGCCTGTAGGCAAACGCTATTCAGCCGTGTGGTAGCCGATAGGCATCTACAGGGAGTGTCGACCATGACAGCACCTATAGCGAAGAGTGAGTTTCTTGGGCTGGAGAACTTCACCCATTTGGCGGCCGGCGGCGAAGCTCCGGTTCTTCTGGAAAACCTTACCGCAGTCCATCGGTTTTTCCTGGACAAGGGCATCGGCATGCCGGGTCGTGATCGAATGGCTGCCACTGCGTCAAATGCCAGGGTTCGCCTTGCAAATCTGTTGGGAGTTACGCCGGAAGAAATCGCTCTGCTTTGGAATGCGACCACAGGTCTTTATGCCTTGGCGTCCGGAATGCAGTGTCGTCCCGGCGACAACATCGTTGCCGGAACGAGCGAGTTTCCATCCTTGCTGAGCGTTTGGCATGGATCGGGCGCCGAGCTGCGTCGGGTCGGCGCAAACAGTTGCGTCACGCTGGATGAAATCGCGAGCGCAGCGGATGATCACACGCGAGCGATTGTCATCAGTCATGTCAGCTATCTGACGGGAGCTCGAAGTGATCTTGCTGCGTTGAGGGAGATAGCAGATCGGCATGGAGCGCGACTGATCGTAGACGCCTCCCACTCGCTCGGTGTTGTGTCGGTAGACGGATCCCTATGCGACGCCGTCGTAGCATGCTGTTATAAGTGGCTCCTTGGTACTCATGGGGTGGGCGTCTTGTTCGTCAACGCCAAACGCTGGCCCGAGATTGAACCGACGGTCGTCGGTTGGAACTCCGTTTTGCCCGAAGAGGATTGGCGTAATCGCAATACGTTCAAACTGAAGCCGGGGATGGAGAAGTTCGAATCCGGCAATCTCAGCTACATGAGCGTTTATTACTTGGAGGCCGGCCTGGCGCGACTGGAACTGGCAGGGATATCAGCGATTGAAAGTCATGTTCTCGACCTTGGCGGCGAGTTACGGTCCCGTCTCGCGCGTCTTCATCTGGACTTGCTGACCCCGGAGCAACCCGAGCATCGCGCCGGAAACATATGTGTTGCGACGGATCGTTGTGCTGCGATCGAGGCGCATCTTCGCGCGAATGGCATATTGACCTGGGGCGACGACAGGCGGCTCCGTATCTCCGTTCACGCCTACAATGATGCCGCCGACGTCGAGAGAGTACTGGATGAGCTAGGCAGCGTCTTCGCTTAGAAGTTAGCCAAGGCAAGAAGGGTAAGCGAATCTCGAGCAATTAATCCGCCGCTCCTGCCAACCGTGGCGTAGCCGCCAACAGCGCCCGCGTGTACTCATGCTGCGGCCGATAAAGCACCTCGTCCGTTGCACCCTGCTCCACAATCCGCCCACCTGACATCACCGCAACCTCATCCGCAATCTGCTCCACCACCGACAGATCATGCGTGATAAACAGGCATGCAAACCCGTACTCGCGTTGCAGCTTCTGCAGTAGTTTCAAGACCTGCGCCTGGATCGTCATATCCAGCGCCGACACCGGCTCATCCGCAACCACCAACCGAGGCCGCGAGATAATCGCCCGCGCAATCGCAACCCGCTGCCGCTGTCCACCCGACATCTCATGCGGATACCGCATCTCGTACTCCGGCAGCCCAACCTCGGCCAGCACTTCACTCGTACGCTGCCGATGCTCTGCTGCCGAACCAGGCAAACGCCGCAGCGGCGCAGCCACAATGTCACCCACGCGCATGCGCGGATCCAGCGAAGAGAACGGATCCTGAAAGATCAACTGGGCCTCAGCACGATACCGCTTCGATTCCTGCTTGGTAAGCGAAGCAAGACTCTTTCCATCGAAGCGAATCGCACCGGAAGACAGCTCCTTCAACCCCATCACCGCACGCCCCAGCGTCGTTTTACCTGATCCGCTCGCGCCCACCAGCGCCACAATCTGCCCAATGCGCAACGTCAGATCGACATCGTGCACAATCTTGTGAGGAACAGCCTTTCCCAGCCAGTTCGCTCGTCCCTCATAGCTGATACACGCTTTCTCGATCTCCAGGATCACCGGAGCGTCCTCTGCCGGCTGGTGCTTATCCAGCGCGCGCGCAGGTCTCGAGTCGATGAGCCGCTTCGTATAACTGTGCGCTGGCTGCGTCAGCACCTGCTTCGTCGTACCAGTCTCAACCAGTTTTCCTTTCTCAAGCACCACCACGCGCTCCGCATAGCGCGAGACCAGCCCAAGATCATGCGTGATGAGCAGCGTAGCAACGCCGCTATCGCGAGCCAGCTCCACCATCAACTCCAGTACATCGCGCTGGTTCAGCGTATCCAGCGCCGTCGTCGGCTCGTCGGCGATCAGCAGCTTCGGCTTCAGCAGCAGGATAGAAGCAAGCATTATCCTCTGTCGCATTCCACCGGAGAACTCATGCGGATACGACTTGAGACATCGCTCCGGATCGCGAATCTGCACGCGCTTCAGCATCGCCAGCGATAGAGCACGAATCTCCTCCGGAGCAAGGTTCCGATGAAGCTTCAGACCCTCAGCAAGCTGTCGTCCCACCTTCATCGCCGGGTTCAGCGACGCCATCGGCTCCTGGAACACCATGCCAACCTGTGCCCCACGTACCTTGCGCAGCTCCAGCGGCGTCAGCTTCGTCAACTCGCGTCCATCCAGCAGAATGTCACCTGACACCCGCGCCACACCCGGGGGCAACAGGTCCATAATTGCTCGCGAAGCCAGCGTTTTCCCGCTGCCTGACTCACCAACGATGGCCAGAAATTCCTTCGGCGCTACACCGAAGGACAAGTCCTCCAGCAACACTCGGGGCACACCATGTTGCGGTACAGTCGCGATGCGCAGCCGGTTCACTGTCAGCAGCTTGGTTGGATCGCTCATGAGTCCTTCCTCGGGTCGAACCAATCGCGCATCGCATCGCCAAACAGATTCACCCCAAGTAGCGTCACCGCGATGCACAGCCCAGGAACGATGCTTAGATAGATCGCGTTCTCCATATAAGGCCGAGCCGAAGACAGCATGTTGCCCCAGCTCGGCGCCGGCGGAGGAACACCCACGCCAAGAAAACTAAGTGCGCTCTCTGACAACACCACCCAGCCAAACACGCTCGTCCCCAGGATGAGGATAGGAGGCAGGATATTCGGCAGCACATGCCGGAACATCGTGTACAAAGCGCCGTCGCCGGCAACCGTCGATGCATCAATGAACTCGCGTTCGCGCACCGACATCACCGCGCTGCGCACCACGCGAACCACTGGCGGAAGATACGCAAGCGTCAACGCCAGGATGATGCTCTCTCGTCCCGGCCCCAGCACGGCTATCAGGCCTAGCGCCATCAGGATGCCAGGCAGCGCCAGCAGCGCATCGTTGACCATCATCACGATCCTATCGAACCAACCTCGCAGAAACCCGGTGAGCACGCCCACCGTTGTTCCCATCAGGATCACAAACATCGTCGCCTCAGCTGCAATAAACACGCTGATGCGAGCTCCCAGCATCGCCCGGCTCAGCTCGTCGCGCCCAAACTCATCGGATCCCAACCAATGTCTCGCCGAAGGATGTGCCAGCGTGTTGTCGAGATCGATCGCAATCGGATTGAACGGCATCCAGAACAGCCCGATGACGATCGTCAGCAGCAACAGCCCAACCAGCACGCATCCTAGCAGCGCACTCCATCGCAAATGCCAGCGGCCCACCCTCATCGGTTCGCCGCCACGCGTGGATCGAACAACGGATAACAGAGATCGACGGCAAGATTGATCACCACATAAGCGAGCCCGGTGAACAGCAGACACCCCTGCACCACTGGATAATCGCGAGCCAGGATGCCATCCACCATCAGCCGCCCCAGACCAGGCAGAGTGAACACCGTCTCAATCACCGCAATCCCACCCAGCAGTTGCCCCAGTGTCAAACCAACCAGCGTCATCGTCGGCGCAAACGCATTCGGAAACACATGCCGCGAAAGCACAGAAAACTCCGACAACCCCTTGGCCCGCGCATGGGTCACATATTCCAACTTGAGCACGTCCAGCGACGACGACCGCATCATCCGCGTCAGAACGCCGCTCTCCACAATCGTCAGCGTCAGGATCGGCAGCACAAGATACAACACCCACTGCTCAGCGCTCTCGGAGAAAGGGATGTAACCCACCACCGGAAACCATCCAAACCGAAGCCCGAAGACCAGCAACAAAATCAGTCCGAGCCAGAAGCTGGGCACCGAAAGCACCAGTGAAGCGGCACTCACCACGGCAAAATCCAGCGGAGTGTTGCGGCGCCACGCTGCGACCAACCCAGCGCAGATAGCAATCAGCGTCGCCAGCGACACAGCCGTCAGCGCCACCACTGCCGAAACCTGAAAGCGGGTAGCGATCAGCTGGGAGACTTCCTCGCCCGTAGAAATCGAGTTCCCCAGATTCCCGCGCATTACCTGGCTCAGCCAGTGAACATACTGGACAGGCAGTGGGCGATTTAGGCCCAATTCCTCATGCATGGCTGCAATGGATGCCTTGTCCGCATCCTCACCCAGGAGCACCTGCGCTGGATCGCCAGGCACAAGCCGGATCAGGCTGAATACAATCACGGAGACCAGTAAGAGCGTTGGCAGTGTCAGAAAAAGGCGTTTGACAATGTACTGCAGCATCCGTCCTCCTTGAGTCTGCCGTGGCTTCGTCAGCGCAAAATCGACGTAAATCTCTTACTTTCGAAGCAGTATTACATTTTGAACATATAAAATACAATATGACATAGCGCTCGCACTCCTCAGCCTCACTTATTTCATCGTGCAGCGCACCTAAAGGCAGGGAACGCATGACATTAGGATTTATTGGCACCGGCACGATTGCTGCCGCCATCGTGGAAGGACTTCAATCAGCACCGGCCCGGTGTTCGATCCTGTTGTCTCCGCGTAATGAGGCAACGGCTTTGCGTCTCGCCTCGCATTTCCCCGACGTTGAGGTAGCGCCCACCAATCAGGCGGTGCTCGATGGAAGCGATACCGTCGTGCTTGCCGTGCGGCCGCAGATAGCGCACGACGTTCTCTCCGAGCTGCGCTTTCGCCCGGACCATCGCGTAATCAGCCTCATCCCCGCCGTCACTCTGGAATATCTCCGCGCCATCACGTTCCCTTCCGCCACCGTTACGCGGGCAGTTCCGCTGCCTTCAGCCGCACGTCGTCAGTCACCAACGGTGGTCTTCCCTGCGGACCCCGCAGTCACGACCATGTTCAATAAACTCGGCATCGCCATTGAGCTGGACCGCGAAGAGGAGTTCGAAGCCTTCACGGCAGCGACCTCCATCATGTCCAGCTACTTTCGCTTCGCCGAAACGGTAGTTGAGTGGATGCAGGACGAAAGCGTCGCCGCACCCAAGGCCCATGCCTTCATCGCTCAGATGTTGAGAGGCCTGTGCGGAGCCTCAGCCGCTTCGCCGCAAAGCAGCTTCGCCGAACTGGTCGCAGACCACCAGACGCCCGGGGGACTGAACGAGCAGGTTCTCCGATCACTCACCGAAGCAGGCGTCTTCAAGGAACTTGATCGCGCGCTCGATAGTATTTGTACCCGTCTTATCGCTAGTCGGTCGAAGTGAGGCTCTGCCTCTTCAGGAGATCCGTATGCAAACGGCGTTCCAGGCAATCACGCAGATCATTCACGCGGTCGGACGCGACGACTTTCCGTCGATTGCTGCCCGCTCGCTGTGCGAGCTCACATCGTTTGAGCTTGCCACCATCGTCGTGCATCGTCGGAAGGCCGGGCCGTCGCTGCTCTTTGATAACTTCGCCTGCACGGGCAGCCGCCAGGGCCTGCAGAACTATCTCTCTATCACCTACAGGCTCAATCCGGTCTTGAAGCGTCCTGGCAACCTGGGCGCGGTGCGTGCGAGCGACTACAAGGTCACACCTATGCATGATCCGCGAACGCAGCCCTATTTCCGCAAGACGGCGCAGGAAGAGCTCGGTTTTCTCACCGTCGGATGGCCTGCATATATGGAAGAGCTCGGCCTTTACTTCGAAGCCTTTGGTGGCGTGGTTGAGTTCTGTATCTATCGTCAGCGTTCGGGCAAACCCGCCTCGAACGAGACGCTTCATGCGCTTTCTTTGCTCTGTGAGCCCATGGCCGCGGCATTCAATCGCCACAATGCACTCGCGCGGGCCAGCAAACAGGATGGGAATCTTTCGCCCCGTGAAGTCCAGGTGGCCGAGTTGATGTTAATCGGCTGCAACTCTGAAGCCATCGCCCTGCGGCTACAACTCAGCCGTCACACCGTGAAGGACTACCGCAAGCAAATCTTCCGCAAGCTCGGCATCTCGTCCCTCGCAGAGTTCTTCGCACTCTCTCGTGAACTCCAGCAAACCTCCCCTCTTCGGGGGGATGTTCCGCTGCGGCAATAACCCGGTATCTTTCACACACGCCACGGAGGGCGCTTCCATGCAATACGTCCGCATGCCAATCGAAGTCGAGTCGCCAGAAGAAATCGGGTACAGCAGCATTCGCTACAACCTGTCCGAAAGCTCCGTCACTGATCAGCGCCTGTCCGACCTGGGCGTGGTCCTTCCCGATGTCCCTCTCGTCTACAACGAGCATCGCGGCAACGAGCGACTGCGCAGCCTCATCGTTGATGGCGTCACCGGCCTCTCAGCCGCCGACGTCCTCATCACCGAAGGCGCAGCCGGTGCGCTCTTCATCATCTCCACGGCGTTGCTCGCTGCCAAGGATCACCTTGTTGTCGTCCGCCCCAACTACGCCACCAACATTGAGACGCCACGCGCCATCGGCTGCGACATCTCTTTCCTCGACCTGTCCTTCGATCAAAACTTCAAGTTAGACATCGCAGCCCTGCGCGCACTCGTTCGCCCTGAAACTAAGGTGATCAGCATCACATGTCCCCACAACCCAACGGGCGTCATGTTGAGCGAAGCCGAACTCAAGCAAGTGGTGGACCTCGCCAAAGACAACGGCAGTTACCTCGTCGTCGACGAAACCTACCGCGACCTCTCCATGGACACCACCCTTCCCCTCGCCGCTTCGCTCGGTTCGCACGTGATCAGCGTGTCGTCCCTATCTAAGGCCTATGGCGTGCCAGGGATTCGCCTCGGCTGGGTCATCACCTCCAACCCAAAGCTTCAAGAGACCTTCCTCGCAGCCAAGGAGCAAATCACCATCTGCGGCGCCGTCCTTCACGAAGCTATCGGCGAACACATTCTGCTTAATCGGACCGCCATCCTCGAGCCACGGCTCAAAGAGATGCGCCGCCGCCGCCGGGTCGTAGAGGACTGGATGCAGAGCGAAGACCTCCTCGAATGGGTCCGCCCTTCCGGTGGTGTCGTCTGCTTCCCGCGAATGGTTGAAATGCCGCCGGGAGAAACCGACGCGTTCTACAAGCGCCTGATGGATGACGGTACCTACGTCGGCCCCGGACACTGGTTTGAAATGCCCGACACCTACTTCCGTCTCGGCTATGGCTGGCCGTCAGCAAGTGAGCTGGAGCATGGTCTCCAAGGAATCTCCAAGGCACTCCGCGGTTGATGGCATCGCAATGTCTTTGAAGATGAGAGGAGCGAGCAATGGAAGCACTAATCAAACCGCAGGATGACCGAATCGAAGCAGTTGCATCGAGTGTAATCGCAGCAGGCGATCGCATCCGCGGCGTCGTCACCCAAACGCGCGTCGTAGACATCAGCGACCTTGCCCCCACAAGCGGCGTCCGCCTCTACGCCAAGCTCGAAAGCGAGCAGGAAACCGGCTCCTTCAAGCTGCGAGGCGCAACCAACAAGATCCTCTGCCTCTCTTCTGCTGAGCGCGAGCGAGGAGTCGTCACTGCTTCCAACGGAAACCATGGTCTCGGCCTAGCACTCGCAGCGCAGAAGACCAGCACCTTGGCGGAGGTCTTCTGCTCACAACTCGTCGCCCCTGAACGTGTCGCGCGCATCGAAGATTTAGGAGCCATCGTCACACGTACCGACGGCCAGCCCCTCGACGCCGAAAAGACCGCGCGCATTCGGGCCAGCCAAACAGGCCGTACCTTCATCTCGCCTTACAACGACCCCGATGTGATGGCCGGGCAGGGAACTGTCGCCGTCGAACTCCTTGAACAGCTTCCGTCCGTCGACGCGGTCTTCATCACCTGCGGCGGTGGCGGCCTCATCGGCGGCATGGGAGCCTATCTCAAGCACGCTTCTCCAGCGACCGAAGTTGTAAGCTGCCAGCCTCAAAACTCACGCGTGATGTATGAGTCCCTCAAAGCCGGCCATATCATCGAATTCCCCGAGCAAAAGACCCTCTCGGACAGCTCCGCCGGCGGTATCGAAGAAGGCTCCGTCACCTTCCCCGTGGCCCAGGCTGTCATCAACACCACCGTCCTCGTCACCGAAGACGAGATCCTACAGGCCATGCGCCTGGTGCGCAAAGAACGTGGATGGCTCATTGAAGGCGCCATTGGCGTCGCGCTTGCGGCCTTCCTCAAGACCTCAGCCCGCTACGCAGGCAAGACTGTTGTCGTTCTCTTCTGCGGCAGCAACGTCTCCGAGTGGGTCAAACAGGAGCTCTAGTGGCAAACGTCTACACCCGCGTCCAGATCGTCGCAGCGCTCGAACCAACAGAGGTCATCGCCGCTGTCGAGAAAGCCTTCGCCGCTTACTCACGCGGTGAAGCCGTTGTGCCTCCTGTCGGCGAGCTCATCTTCGAAGAGCCGCCCGGCGACTGCCACATCAAGTACGGCTACCTGAAGTCGAACGATACCTTTACCGTGAAGATCGCAACCGGCTTCTGGCGGAACCCAGCACTCGGTCTGCCCTCCAGCAACGGAGTCGTCCTCGTCTTCAGCCGGCAGACCGGTGTGCTCCTCAGCATCCTTCAGGACGAGGGCTACCTCACCGACATCCGCACTGCAGCCGCCGGCGCGATCGCCGCGAAATACCTCGCACCGCCAAATATTACTTGCATCGGAATCGTCGGTGCTGGAACGCAGGCTAGGCTTCAGCTCGACTATCTACAGTACGTCACTCCCTGCCGTCGAGCTCTCATCTGGGCGCGCTCCATAGAACGGGCCCAAACCATAAAAGTCCCCGGCTTCCAGATTAAGTCCGTGCGTTCCATCCGTGAGCTTGCTTCATCCTGCCAGCTCATCGTAACGACGACACCCTCTCACGAACCCCTACTCCACACCGATGATCTTCGTCCCGGTACGCACATAACGGCCGTAGGAGCCGATGGCGGCGGCAAACAGGAGCTAAGTCCCGAAATCTTCGCCCGTGCTGCGATTCGCGTTGTCGACAGCCGCGAGCAGTGCTCCCAGTATGGCGATGCGTCAGCAGCGCTACGCAAGGGTTATGTTCGAATCGAGGACCTCATCGAACTTGGTGATATCATCGGCGGTTCCAATCCCTATCGGCGGAGGATGGAGGACATCACAGTAGCCGATCTAACCGGAGTTGCCGTCCAGGATATTGCCGTAGCCGACCTCGCCTTGGCGGCCCTTTACTCAACTGCGCACCAAAGCAATGACGCCGCAGACAAATTGCAGTAGCAAGTGCGGTGACCCCGTAAGAGACTGATCAGCCTTGGTATTTCTGACCTTGATACAGGAAACTATGCCCTTCAATAGCTGTGCTACACAAACAAATTACTGGTACAGAAGATCGGACAGAGCAGTACTCCCTCTCCGAATTACTAAAGTTCAAGTCAGTTCGCCAGGGGACCATCGAAGGGACCGATGATCCTCGCCATCATAAGTTACCTCAAAGATGCACGCTGCAAGGGTTGCGCGAACTTGCAGTTTCGATGTTTGCTCGACATTACAGAAGCCATGTCGCACCCCTGCAGGAATAAGTACGGATTGGTTTCGCCTCACTATGGTGGACTCTTCTCCCACCCAAACTTTCGCTGTGCCCTCAATTACTTCAAGTACTTCTTCAACAGCGTGGACGTGTGTTGGTGCGCCGAGGCCCGGATCACAGTACTGATCAAAGATGCATAGTCGGTGACTACCTAGCAATGCGGACATTCTCATCCTAGTGACGACGCCATCCCGCCATTTCTCTGGTATTTGCTCATCATGGACAATTACATTCATGAACTTGCCTTCCCCAATTGCCTATTCTTGATTAGCAAAGTACATCTCAATTATTGTGTTCATCATCTGCAGTGAACGTCGGAGGCCTACTCCATCAGTGGGCACGATTGTTTTCGCAGCCACCCTCGAGCGTCACGATCTTGGTGAACGTCGAGAGTCAAGCCTCCTCCTTCGTAGCGAAACATTCCTTCGCCCAGGCTCACCGAAGCCACCTAGCCCACATCCATCATGCACGATAGATATATACCGTCGCAAAGGCCGGGATTACGACCCCATCCCGCAGTTCGACTGGTAGCAGATTTTCGTGCATTCCTTGATAGCTGAGGAGGCATATAGAGCGACAATCATTACATTCACGCCCGATTTTTCAACCATGTGATTTTCCCGAAAATCGGTGAGCGAGAATTCTAGAGAGAGGGTAATCTTCGCCCGACGGATTTGAGGACCTCTCGTATTGCGCCATACCCCAAGTGCTCCTTCTTCGCGGCGCAATGTCCTGCTCTCGGCCAGTGGGCTCAGAATCTCTTGGATAGCGAACTTTCGAGCGGGGCGTCCGAGGGCATGCTCTATCGATAGTTTTGCTTGACTGTTTGCCCGACCAGAGCGTCACTGTGTCCGCACAT